>VSSL01000082.1_pt1 | contig 22170 bp, 24 predicted proteins | sample 4557531 | NCBI WGS metagenome assembly VSSL01 (sample SAMN10986726, study PRJNA523729) | hot springs metagenome | isolation source: hot springs | place: India:Timba, Gujarat | collected 2018-05-31 | reverse complement strand
ATTTGCCTCACCGGCGGTGGGGCATTGCTACGAGGGCTGGATAAGCGCCTCACCGAGGAATTGCGCATCCGCTGCTGGATCGCCGAGGACCCTATGAGTTGCGTCGCGCGTGGCGCGGGGATGATCCTAGAAAACTATGACGAGTTGAGGCACTTACTGGTAGGCCTGGAGCGCGGCAGCACGCGCCATACGTAATGCGTTCGTCGTCGTTCTTTTCTCTTCAGAGCCTAGCGTTGGCTCTTCTGATTCTGGGGTTGATCGCTCTGGCATTTGGGGGTTACCTAATGCCCGTCACACGTTTGGCATTGCGCCCCTTTATCGAAGCCCAAACCTGGGTAGCCACGCGCGTCCAAGCCCTTCAAATTTATCTCAGCGCCCCTCAGGATATCGCCCGTCTGCGCCAGCGCAACCTCGAACTGGAAGCCCAAATCTCCCGCTTACAATCCGAGGTGATTGACCTACAGCAGCAACTCGCCGAAGCGCGAGTGCTTTCTGCGCTGGTCGAATTTGCCCGCGTTCATCCGGAGAACCGCTACGTGGCGGCGGCAGTGATCGGGCGCGACCCCAGCCCCTTCGTAAAGTATGTGATCATCAACCGCGGCTCCGATGACGGCCTGCGACGGGGGATGCCCGTGGTCACCGCCCAAGGATTGGTGGGACGGGTGGCGGCAGTTACCGCCGGGGCGGCACGAGTACAATTGATCACCGACCCCTCATCTTCTATCAACGTACGCATGCAGCCCTCCGGAGCCGAAGGGATGCTCGTGGGCAGCCTCACCGGAAAACTGACCCTAGAGATGGTGCCCCAACAATCTCCCTTACAGAAAGGGGACCTCGTGCTTACCTCCGGCCTGGGCGGCAATTATCCGGCGAACATCATCATCGGCCAGGTGATCAACGTGCGCGGTCGAGAGACCGATTTATTCAAGAGCGCCGATGTCCAACCCACGGTAGATTTCAGTCGTCTGGAGATTGTGCTGGTCATCGTCAACTTCCGCCCATTGGATATTAGCCCGCTCATCCCTACCCCAGGCGCTCCTTAGAAACAGCAGGTTTGCCAGGAACACTTGTTATGAGAATGTGGTTGGTATTGCCCATTTTAGGAGTGCTGATTATCCTACAAACGGCGCTCTTCAGCCAAGTGAAGTTGCTCCAAGGCCACCCCGACCTGATGTTGGTCGTGCTCATCGCCTGGACGCTCAACAAGCAGGTGCGCGATATTTGGCTGTGGGGGTTGTTGGTCGGATTGCTGGTGGGGTTTGTCTCTACCATGCCCATCGGTGTGACTCTAGGCGGCTATTTGGCTGCAGTGGCTTTGGCGGCCTTCTTCCGCCGCCGTGTGTGGCAACTGCCCTTTTTGGCAATGCTGTTCACCACTTTCCTGGCCAGCGTCGTCCTCTACAGCCTCGAATGGGGGGTGCTCTGGTTCGGTGAAGCACGCCTTCCCTTTGGAGAGGCCTTCAATCTGGTCACCCTGCCCAGCACTCTGCTGAACCTTATCCTCGCTGTCCCCGTCTATGCCGTGTTTAGCGACCTGGCGCGCTGGATTTATCCCGCTCCGTTAGAACAATGACCCGTAACGGTTGATAGAAAAGAATAATAATGACCACCTCACAACCTACCATTCGCAATGAAATCTCACCCTGGCGCATTCTCACCTTCGTGGGTGTGATCACCCTGGTGATAGTGGTGTTCACCACCCGCCTTTTCTCCCTACAGGTAATTGGCCGAGAAGAATGGGTAGCCAGGGCTGAAGAGAACAGCACCCAAGAGATCAACCTCCCTGCCCAACGGGGGTTGATCTACGATCGCAACGGTGTGATTCTGGCTCACAACGTGCCCTCATACAATGTGGTGGTCACCGCCGCGTACTTGCCCGATGACCCCGGCGCCACCCAAGAGATCTTCCGCCAGCTCTCAGCATTGATTGGGGTGCCCGTCAATCGCAACACCATCAGCCCCGAAAACCCCTACGTCCCCTGCATCTCCGACCATGGCATCGCTCAAATTGCCGAATACGCCGCCACCTCCACTCCCTATCAGGCGGTGCCCATCCGCTGCGATATTGACGCAACCCTGGCGAAGATTGTGCGCGAGCGCGCCGTAGACTGGCCGGGGATTGATATCGAGATCCAACCCCTGCGTGAGTACCCTACAGGAAGGCTAACCGCATCGGTGGTGGGATTCCTAGGGCCGGTGCCGGCTGCCCTCGAAGACTATTATGTAGCCCGCGGTCTGTTACCCAACCGCGATAAAGTGGGCTATGCCGGCCTGGAATTGCAACACCAGGACCTCTTGGCCGGCCGCAATGGCCGCCGTGTGGTCCAGGTGGATGTCGCCGGCCAGGCCCTGCGCGATGTTCAGCCACCCATCGCCCCCCAAGCCGGACGCAGCCTGCGCTTGACCTTGGATACCCGCTTGCAGCAGGCCGCCGAGCAAATCTTGGTGGACGAGATGAACGACTGGAATCGTTATTTCAACGAGATTCGTTACACCAACGGGGTGGTGATCGCCATGAACCCCAAGACGGGCGAGATCTTAGCGATGGTCTCCTATCCCACCTACGAAAACAACCGCATGGCGCGTTTTATCCCGGCCTATTACTATAATCAACTCATCAATGACCCTTCGAATCCTCTACTCAACCACGCTGTGGGGGATGTGTTGCCGGCCGGCTCAGTTTTCAAACTGGTCACGGGGGTAGGAGCGCTGAACGAAGGGGTGGTAACCCCAGAGCAAATCATCACCACACCCCCCAAACTGGAGGTAACCGAACGCTATTATGCCAATGACCCGGGGCGCGCCCGCGAATTCGTGGATTGGAACAAAGCCGGCTTTGGCCAATTAGATTTCGTACATGGCTTGGCTAATTCCAGCAATGTTTATTTCTACAAGTTGGGCGGAGGCTACAAAGATGAAGTGCCGAACGGCGGGCTAGGCATTTGCCGTCTAGGCACCTACGCCCGCGCCATGGGATACGGCCAGGCGCCGGGAATCGGCCTGCCCGACGAGCAGGATGGCCTGGTGCCCGACCCCACCTGGAAGCGCATCAACCAGGCCGAGAGCTGGTCTTCCGGGGATACGTATATCGCCAGCGTGGGCCAGGGCTACGTGCTGGCAACGCCAATCCAAGTGTTGCTTTCGGCAGCTATCGTCGCCAATGACGGGAAATTCATGCAACCCACGTTGATCCGAGAAGTTTTGGATAGCGAAGGGAATATCGTGCCTATGTGGCGCACCCCCGAAGGTGACCTGGTAGACCAACCCGTTCCAGGGAGCGTCCAGGTCTCTCCCTTCCAACCAGTGCTAAAATGGGATCTGACCACCGACCCGGTCATCCAAGAATACGGAGAAACCACCATCCGCGGCTGTGAACCTATTCCCGGCAAGATGAAGACGGTGGCGCCATGGGTCTTTCAGGTCGTCAAGCGCGGGATGCGTTTAGCAGTCACTGAAGGCACGCTGGAGAAGATTTTCAAAGGCGAGACGATGAACGCCGCAGGCAAGACCGGCACTGCCGAATACTGCGACAAATACGCCAACGCCCTCAATCGCTGTATCCCTGGAAACTGGCCTTCCCACGCTTGGACGGTGGCTTTTGCCCCCCTCGAAGACCCGGAAATTGCCGTTGTCGCTTTTGTCTACAACGGCACCGAGGGAGCCACCGTGGCCGGCCCGATTGTGCGCCGTGTGTTGGAGGCCTATTTCCAATTGAAGAGCATCCAAAATGCGCCTATCACCCCTTAAATACCCCCTCTTTTAATTTTAGGACATACGTGCTATAATGAAAACAACGTCGCTCTCCCGTAGAAGAATGGGCTGCTCCAAGGAGTTCTGTGAACACCCAAACGATGAACTCCCCCGTGCAAATTAAGGGAATCCGTGAGGGTTTGCTTATCACCTTAGGCGAGGGCGCCTGGGAAGACTTACACCGCGCTCTTCTCGAGCGGTTGGATGCCCAGGCCAATTTTCTCCGCGGCGCTCGCTTAGCTTTGGATGTAGGCAGCCACGCCCTAAAAGCTGCCGATTTGGGGCAACTGGCTAAAGAGATCGCCGAGCGAGACTTGACTTTATGGGCGGTGCTCAGCGATTCCCCCACCACAGAACGTTCGGCGCAGTCCTTTGGCCTAGAAACCCGCTTGCGTCTAGGAAGGGAAGCCAGCCCTACCGGGAGAACCTGGTACGAGGAAGAGAAGGCCATCCTAATTCGGCGCACCTTACGTTCTGGGGCCGAAGTGGAATACGCCGGTCACATCGTCGTCATCGGCGATGTCAACCCCGGTGCACAACTCATCGCTCGCGGCGATGTGGTGGTTTGGGGCCGGCTGCGCGGATTGGTGCACGCCGGCGCCGAAGGGGACGAGCAAGCCGTGGTATGTGCTCTCGACCTCTCCCCCACACAACTGCGCATCGCCGGCGTAATCGCCCTGGCCCCAAAACGGCGCGGCAAACCCCAGCCGGAAATGGCGCGCTTGGTCAACGGTCAAGTGGTGGCGGAACCCTGGGTGATCAAAAGGGAGAAAGTATGAGCGCAAAAGTGGTAACGCTGACCTCCGGAAAAGGAGGGGTGGGCAAAACCACCGCTACAGCTAACCTGGGTGCCGCTCTGGCCCAGCAGGGGTGCAAAGTGGTCTGCCTAGATGCCGATATTGGCCTGCGCAATTTGGATGTGGTGCTTGGCCTGGAGAACCGCATCGTCTACGACCTGGTGGACGCCGTTGAAGGGCGCTGTCGCCTGCGCCAAGCGATGATCCGCGATAAGCGGCTGGCCGAACTCTATCTAATCCCGGCGGCACAAACGCGGGATAAGAGCGCTGTCTCGCCGAGCGATATGGTGCGCCTGTGCGATGAGCTGCGCCCGGAGTTCGATTGGGTGCTCATCGACTCGCCGGCCGGCATCGAGCGCGGCTTCCGCAACGCCATCGCCCCCGCCGACCTGGTTCTGGTGATTACCAACCCGGAGATTTCTGCCGTGCGCGACGCCGACCGCATCATCGGCCTCATCGAAGCCGAAGAGAAAGGCCCACCATTGCTTATCATCAACCGCCTTAAGCCAGAGATGATACGGCGGGGGGGATATGTTGGCCGTGGAGGATATCCTTGAGCTGCTTGCCATAGACCTGGTGGGCATTGTGCCCGAGGACGAAAGTGTGCTCACCAGCACCAACCGCGGGTCACCGGTCGCTCTTGACGAGAAAAGCCGCGCCGGCCAGGCTTTTCGCAACATCGCCCGCCGCCTGCGCGGAGAAGAGGTGCCCTTCATGAACCTCGATCACGACACCAATTTGCTCAGCCGACTCATGCGGCGCATCCGTAGCGGAGGGTCGTGACCATGGCCGGCATATTCGACCGCGTGCTGAACCGTGAACCGAAGAGCGCCCAGCAAGCCAAGGAGCGCCTCAAGTTGGTGCTGGTGCACGACCGCGCCGACATCCCCCCTGGCGTGATGGACCTTTTGAAAGATGACCTCATCGCGGCCCTCTCGCGCCACCTGGAAATCGACTCCACGGCGGTGCGTATCCAAATCGCCAAAGAGGGGAACATCCAGCGCCTGATCGCCGATATCCCCCTCAAGCCTAGCCGACGACGCGCGTTAGGATAGCTCACTTTCCCTCAGAAAGCTAACAGATAGTAAAGTTTATGAAGGTTCCCGCTTTCTTCGCCAATCTGCGCTATTTCGATTTCTGGCTTTTAGGAGTAGTGGTGCTGCTCATCATCTTTGGCATCACCATGATCCGCTCGGCAGTGGCCGGCAACATTGAGCTCGTTGAGCTGAACTTGGTGCAACGCCAGGCCATTTTCGCCGTCGGCGGTTTGGTGGTGATGTTCATCGTCAGCGCTATAGATTACCGCCTTTGGGCTTCTATTAGCCGTCCCCTGTACGTCATCACCGTGCTCGCCTTGGCTACTCTCACCGTAGTCGGGGCGGCGCTTTTCGGTTCGGCACGCTGGTTCGATACCGGGGTTATCCTTATCCAACCCTCCGAGATCGCCAAAATCGTCCTCATCCTCGTCTTGGCCGATTTCTTCACGCGCAACCTGCAGCGCATCCACGACCTACGCTTCATCGCCTTGAGTTTGGGCTTCACCATGCTCATCGTAGGGCCGGTCCTTCTTCAACCGAACCTCAGCACTTCCATCGTAATGCTCGTGCTTTGGTTTTCTTTGCTCTTCGCCAGTGGCTTGCGTTTGCGACACCTGCTGCTTTTCGCCGCAAGTGGCTTGGTGTTGCCCATCGTTGCCTTTCCCTTCCTCGCCGAGTATCAACAGCGGCGTATTCTAAACTTCCTCTTCCCCGACCCCACCGCCCGCTATGGCGATATTTACAACATCCAACAAGCGCTGATCAGCATCGGTTCCGGCGGCCTGCTCGGACAAGGGTACGGTCAGGGCACCCAAGTGCAACTGCGCTTCCTCAAAGTGCGCTGGTCGGATTACATTTTCTCCGCGCTGGCACATGAGTTTGGCTTCATCGGCGCTTTGTTGGTCATTCTGGCCATCTTCTTCGTTGTTCTGCGCTGCCTGCGGGCGGCGCGCCTCGCCCCCGATACCTTTGGGGCGCTCATCGCCTACGGCGTAGCCACCATGATTGCCTTCCAAGCGCTGGTTAACATCGGGGTAAACTTGAACATGCTGCCGGCCACCGGTCTCACCCTACCCTTTGTCAGCTATGGAGGCAGCTCCTTGCTCTCGATTCTCATTGGCATTGGCCTGGTCGAAAGCATCATCGTTCGCCATCGCGTGCTGAGTTTCTAACGCTTGTCCCCATCCCGCTCCGTGAACCCCCCTCACATGAAGGAATAGGTATGAGCCCCTTCTCCAAGCCCGTTGTGCGCTTCGCACCCTCCCCCACCGGCCGCACCCACTTAGGGAGCGCCCGCACGGCCCTCTACAACTACGCCTTCGCCCGCCAGAACGGGGGGACGTTCATTTTACGTATTGAAGATACCGACCGCAAACGCTACGTGCCCGGCGCCGAGAAAGAGCTCATGGAGAGCCTCCGCTGGTTGGGGCTGGATTGGGACGAGGGACCGGATGTGGGCGGCCCCCACGCCCCTTATTACCAATCGCAACGGCGCGAAATTTACCAAGAACACGCCCGCTGGCTTGTGGAACATGGTCACGCCTATTATTGCTTTTGTTCGCCAGAGCGCCTCGAGCAAGTGCGCCAAGCCCAAGTGCGTCAAAAACAAAACCCTCGCTATGATGGGTTGTGCCGCCACATCAGCCCCGATGAAGCCGCGGCTCGCGTGGCGCGCGGCGAGCGCCACGTGGTGCGCTTCAAAATGCCCCAGGAGGGCTCAATCACCGTGCGCGACCTACTACGGGGGGAGATCACCGTGGACAACAGCAGCCTGGACGATTCCATCCTGATCAAATCCGATGGCTTAGCCCTCTATCACCTGGCGGCCATGGTAGACGACCATCTGATGGGGGTTACCCATGTCATTCGGGGTTCCGAGTGGCTCTCCACCCTGCCGCTTCACGCCCACATCCTGCGCGCCTTCGGATGGTCGGAGCCGATTTTCGTTCATCTTTCGATCTTCCTCAAGCCGAGCGGCAAAGGCAAAATGAGCAAACGCGAGGCGGCCCAAGCCATGCAGGATGGCTACTCCATCTTCATCAGCGATCTGAAAGAGTTGGGCTATTTGCCCGAAGCCGTGGTCAATTGGATCGCGCTAATGGGTTGGAGTTACGATGACCACACCGAATTCTTTACCCTGGGAGACATTATCGAGAAATTCCGTTTGGAGCGCCTGAACCCTTCGCCGGCGGCGATCAACTTCACCAAACTCGACCACTTCAACGGGCTGCATATCCGCCACCTGCCAGCGCAGGAATTGGCGCGGCGCATAAAGCCCTTTTTGGAGCAGCGTGGCTACCTTGCTAGCGAGGCCGATTTAGAGCGCCTGGTTCCGCTGGTGCAGGAGCGTTTGGTCACCTTGGACGAAGCTCCCCAGTGGTTGGGGTTCTTCTTCCAAGAGGAGGTTTACCCCTCATCCCAAGACTTGATCGGCGCGGGGATGGATGCCGCCACTTCGTTGCATGCCGCCCGGCGCGCCCTGGCGCTGCTCGAATCCCAAGCCGTTTTCACGGCAGCCGCCCTGGAAGCTCCCCTGCGCGCCCTGGCGCAAGAGTTGGGGTTACAGGCCGGTCAACTCTTCGGCATTCTGCGCGTGGCCGTGACCGGCCAGAAAGTCAGCCCTCCCCTGCTGGAGAGCATGGAGGTTTTAGGCAAGGAGCGGGTGCTCGCCCGCCTTCGACAAGCAATGGCTATTTTAGAAACTTCTTCTGCTGGCGGTGAAGGGGCTGGGAATAGGGGCGGTGGTTAAGCGCTTCTCGTCTCTCCACTCTATGGGGGTAAATATGTTCCACCAACTTTGGTTGGCGAGCCGTCAAAAGCCCGCCGCTTCGCCCACTCTCTTGATGTAACAGCGATTAGACAAATCCGAGCAGAGCGGCACTCGGGCATAATGCAGGCCCTCAACAGGCCACGGAAATCTGCGGAGGCGTAAGGGGAGAAACAAATCACCTGCTCCGCAAAATCGTCAGGTCGAAACGCTTATCGGCCAGGTTGTATTACCCATTGCTAAAATAATCTGAATCAATTCGTTTGAGTTGATAGTTTGTAACAGTAGTAACTCCCACGTCATAATCTATCATTAGGTCGGCCAAACGTTTGCCATCAATCAGAACGATCTTGGCATCAATGCTTGAAACATAATTTACAGCATCTGCCGAAAAGGATGAGGTTGTAATAAAGATTCCTTTCTTAGCCCGCTTTCCCATGAGCGCACCAACAAATTTTTGTATCTCAGGTCTCCCAACGATGTTATCCCATTTCTTAGCTTGGATATATATAGTGTCAAGACCTAGCCTATCTTCATCAATAATGCCATCTATTCCTTCATCACCTACTTGGCCGACAGCTCTTGCTGCATCACGACGAGACCCGCCGTATCCCATTTTGACAAGAAGCTCAACAACAAGACGCTCAAAAAACGAAGGTGTGCTTTGCTTCACTAATCCTAATAATTCCTGAGCTAACCCATCCCGTATCTCTTCGTAAGCATCTTCGAGAATTTCTTCTGGGGTCTTCTCACTCTCTTCAGTTATAGTCTCTTTAGATTTGCGTCGCCCGCTCTCTCGCTCTCGGAATTCTTTATACTCAGGGAACTGCTCAAGAAATCTCTGATCAATCCGAGATGGATTGAGTGCCAGTACCTTTCTGCCGCGCTCAGTAATTCTATAACAGGAGCGACGCGACATTTCAAGGAGGCCCGCCTTAGTCAAGTAAGTTCTTGCCCAACTTACCCGATTATAGAAAACGGTTTGTTTACCGCTGGGTAGAAGTGTATTCAACTCTTCTTCAGTAAGAGAGAACTTTTCAGCTAGGTTATCCACTAGTTCTTGGATGAAGTGCTCTTGCCCATCACTAAAATAAAGCAACATGGGAAGCATGATTGTCTGAAAATCTGGAATTGTCATTTTTCCCTCAACTTTACTCGCGCGGGCTAATAGTGTGTCACTAGGCCGTGCGGCGAAGTACAAAGCATTGACGTTAGGTGGAAGTGCGTGTTGGGGGGTGTTTTCTCATGCCAATTCAACGCCAGTCGAGAAACTTTGTTCATCTCTGCTGGCTTCAAACAACTTCCACAATTTATGCCCGTCTTCATCCCAATGCTGATGCCAAGATTTTTCGTTTCTGTAGTTGAGAAATCGTTGATAAATGAACGACTTTACCTCTGACCACAATATTTGTGGAACAAACGGATATCTACGTCGAATGTCAGGATTCATGCTTTCGCCAATACAAATCAAAGAGATATAACAATTTGAATTTTTATAACAACCATGTTCATATAGGTCTTTTGCAACTAAGTCTACATCTTCCAAAGGGATTGCGCCAATGGCCTGAAGCACTCTTTGAATATTTCTCCGCTCTGGCGATGTCCATGGTCCATTCAAATTACATAGACCACGTTTTACTTCTGCAATTGATATGTAAGGACAGCTTGTAACCTTTGTAAACTCCTCATAGTCAGGCATTGGACGTTCAAACAACTCTGCTCGGAAAGGGAATCTTACTCCTAAAATGTCAGCGTCTGTTCCTGTTTCTCCCCTTCTTTCAACGTGAACCACAAAATTTGTAATCGTTAAGAACCCATTGAGCCGAAAGAACCAATACGCTAACGAATCGGCTTTTATTTGCATAAATCCTCCTATCTTCTCAAAAGAGCCTACCCAACAACCCGCGCATCATCTGTGGGGGGAGCTGAGCGCAAAGAGGCGAGTCCCGTCGGGGGCAAGCGCTTGTTAACCCACGCCCATGACTGGATGGTATACCATATCCACATCAAGACGTTCTGGGTTTATTCATCTCCCGCAAACAATTGGTAATTCCAGCTTTTACTCCTTCATGAGTCGCGGGGAAAACTTGACCATTGACAGTAAGCCGTTGCTGGTTAATCAACTTGATGTGAATGCCCCGCATTTCACCGCCGCCGGGAACAACGGGCCATTCCAAGTACAATTCATTGGGCGCCTCGCTTATTGCCCCCATGTCCTTCAACAAAAAGTGATTTACGTCCTGCAAAAGGGAACGTGCGCCAATTTTAGCCAGCAGATCGGGCGGAAAAGCAGGTGAAAATGGTGATTCGAGTTGAACAGGTGATATGACCTCGTCTTGAGTATGTGCTTGAGGCGACTTTTTTGCAACACCCACGCTTCCACTTGAGGAAAGCAGGGGGCCGGACAAACGGTTAGCAGTGACACGAGTAACTGGAAGATTCTTTCTCTGCTTCGGTCTTGCAGCAATCATTAAGAGTGCGATACCACCAATCGCTAAAATGCCGAAGCCAACGGTAACGCCTGCAATGCCTATGTTGAGCCAGTTCCAAACTTCGCTTGTCGCTTGCATTGTAATGGTTTGTTTACTGCTGACCGTCCAGAGTATATTGGTGGAATCTTTGCCATCAAAAACGCCATTGGTTTCAATTACGTCACCAGGCAAGCGTACCGTCATTTGAACCTCAATAAAAGCAGATGGATCTACATCACCAAAGCCTGATGTATCGCTTGTGTTTGTAACCTGCATGAGTGGCTTGAGACGAGCATTCAATATGAAACGGTCCCGAAAGATGCCGGGCTGGCGTGTCACTAAAAAAGATTCAAAAAAACCAATTCGAGACATACGCTCATTTAAGTCGTTCAAGTCTCTAAAAGCGACTTCACCCTGCACCCATTCATATTCTCCTTCTGTCCAGCGAGTGACTTTCACATCTTGGGGATTAGTAGGAGATCCACTCAGGTCCTTAGTCAGGGATTGCATTGGGTCTCCGCCCTGGCTTGCCACTAACACCTTCGCCTGTTGTGTCATGCCTAAAGCCATTCCAACTGTGCCTGACCCATCCGGTTTAATGTCAATCGTCATACGGACTTTGAGACAGCCGCTCAGCGCCGATGCCAAGACTAGCCAAAGGATAAATTGCAACACTCGATTACGCGTGACTGGTTTTGGCATAGTCCCTCCAAATGAACGTGAAACTCAATCTGTGGACGAGCAGGCTAACGGCTTGCGCATCACCCGCAGGCGAGCCGAGCGCAGCTAGGCGAAGCCTGACGGCTGGCGCAGAAGCCACTCGCAAACGAGGTACAAGGTGACCAAGTGAGATAGGTCAGTTTGATGGGCGTGTTATACAGGCGGTCATTCGGGCATTCGTACAAAACGAACCTGCCTTTCTGTCACCACCACAAATTGGTTTGCCAATTGTTCGGCGTACCCTTCAAGCAATCGTCGAAGAGCAGCAATTTTACTTGCTGCTCGTTCATCTTCAAGGCGTAGAAGCACAACACCTTTATGGGGGCATCTCTCTCGATACACCTTCTCCCCAAAGCCTTTGTCATTCGTAATCAAAATCCAATCCTCGGCAAACGCTTTGGCAATGACGGAATCGTCGTCCATGCCACGTGCTTCGTCATATGCCGAGAAAACTTCGTGTTTTTGTTCGCGCAACCAACGGGCTACTTCTGGGCCGGTACATTCATCAACGAGAAAACGCATTTATGCTGGCTCCACCAATGGCATGAACGATGTGTCTGCCAGAGATTTCGTAGCAAACAACAAGCAAGCTTGGATGTCTTCTGGTGTTAGCCCCTTATATTCTTCCAAAATTTCCGGAATGGTCGCACCATGAGCCAGTAGATTTAGGATATATTCCACAGTCAACCGTGTTCCCTTGATAACAGGTTTCCCAACCATAACTTTGGGGTTAAGCGTAATACGCTCGAGGAGTTGCTGTTCCAACATTGCTTCATCTCCTAAAATCTTGAACCGCGATCCTTGTTACACCAACGGTGCACCCGCCCAGCTACGGTTTCGACTGCATACCTTTACCCAAGAGCCGATAGGCGGCAATGTCATTTTCTCGTTACGACGATGACACTCACAGCCCAAACCGCAAAAACCTTCGTCCGTCCTCGCTCACTCACTCATACTTTTAGTTTACAACGAAACCCAACCCCTGGTCAAGCACCGATGGCTAAAAACTCCTCCTGCGGGCAAATATAACCCTAACATCCATCTCTTATCCCCTTGTAGGGAACCACTCCCTATCAACTCCCCCAAACCTCAACCCCCTCTCCTCCCCTACAAATGCCCCCTCACAAACAAAAGCCGGCCGGCGCTTGGCGCACCGCCCGGCTAAAGCAACTCACCTTCTGCATAGGGGTTATTGGATGACCCCTAACCGCCGGCCAACGCGGGCAAAGGCCTCCAGACCTCGGTCCAAGTCATCTCGGGAATGCGCCGCCGAGATCATCACCCGGATGCGCGCCTTACCATGCGGCACCGTGGGGTAACCGATGGCCATGGCAAACACCCCTTCCTCGAACAGTTCGCGGCTGAACTGCTGCGCCAAAGGCGCCTCCCCCAGCATGATGGGCGTGATGGGCGTCACGCTCTGACCCAGGTCAAAGCCCAGGCGCTTCATCTCGCTCTTGAAATAGCGCGTGTTCTCCCACAAGCCATCCACCAGCTCGGTGGATTCTTCCAGCACATCCAGCGCGGCCAGGCAAGCGGCCACGTCGGGCACGGTCATCGCTGAGGAGAAGAGGAAGGGCCGTCCGCGCTGGCGCAACCACTCCACCACCAGGGGGTTGCCCGCCGCCACACCCCCCACCACGCCGAAGGCTTTGGACATCGTACCCACCTCCACATCCACCTTGCCGTGCAGGTTGAAGTGGTCCACAATGCCCCGGCCACCGCGCCCGAGCACACCTTCTCCGTGAGCGTCATCCACCATCAGGATCGCCTCGTACCGCTGTGTCACCTCGTAGATGCGGTCGAGCGGGGCGATGTCGCCATCCATGCTGAACACACCATCCGTCACCACCAGCGCCCGCGGGAAGTTGGCGCGTTGCTCGCTCAGTTGGCGTTCTAAATCCTCAGGGTCGCAGTGGGCATAGCGGATGATGCGCGCGCCAGAGAGGCGGCACCCGTCAATGATGCTGGCATGGTTCAATTCATCGGAGAAGATGGCATCTTCCTTGCCCACCAGGGCAGGGATGACCGCCACGTTGGCATTAAAGCCCGATTGAAAGGTGATCGCCGCCTCCACCCCTTTGAAAGCGGCCATACGCTGGTCTAACTGAACATGCAAGTCCATCGTGCCGGCGATCGAACGCACCGCTGCCGGCCCAATGCCGTAGCGGTCCATGGCTTCCTTGGCTGCCTGCACGACGCGGGGGTGGTTGGCCAGGCCGAGGTAATTGTTCGAGCAAAAATTCAAGACTCGTTTGCCATCCACAATCAGCCACGCCCCCTGAGGAGAGCTGATGGTGCGAATGCGGTTATACAAACCGCTTTCTTTGAGCTTTTGTAACTCTTGCTCAATCCAATCCAACTTTTGGCTCACTTTCTGGCTCATCCGATCGCCTCGCTTTCTTTAGATTTTTACATCCCTTGTGTGTTTATGAGGTCGGTTGGGGCTTGCCCTTTCTGCCAAAGCCGAACCAGCGGGCGAAAGGTCCGGGGGCTTCGGGGATGTCTACCGCCGGCCGCCCTTCGCGCAGGAACTCGCCACTGCGCCGCCCTCCCCACCAGGTTTGCCGGCCGGCATGTGCCTGGTCCAGGCGCGCCCGCAAAGTTTGGGCATCGCCCTGGGCAATTGCCTGGCGCAGGGTGCTCAGCGCATGGAGGGCGTTATCCACCACGCGCAGAGCGTTCTGGGTATCCAGCATGGCCATGGCCACCAACTCCTTGATGTCCTCCAGCCGGCCCATGGGGGCGGTGCCGGCGGCATAGGGTTGGCTGGCCAGTTTACGCCCCTCGCGCCAACCGGGCTGGTCGAGGGTGGCGTTCAGCAGCGCCGCCGAGATCAAATGGGGCAAAAGATGGGTGGCAGCCATCAGCCCGTCCAGCTCCAAGGGGTCGGCGAAGAGAGGGGCTGCCCCCAGCAACTGGGCCAGGTCGGCGGCCATCTTGAGCGCCGCCGGGTCGGCCTGTGGAGGGGCGACAATACCCAGCAAACCGTTCTGAAAGAGGTCTGCGTGGGCCGCCTCGATGCCATGCAGGTTCTCGTCCAGATAGGCGGCGTTGATCACCGGCGTGAGGCCCACATAATGGCGGCCGGGCGGCAGAAGTTCCTGCGCCCAGGAAATCACTACCTGCTTGAGCGGGCTGGTATCCATCACCACACACCCTTCAGGCAGGTCAGGAGCGATGATCTCCAGCGTCTCCCGCAGTTGATCGAGGGGCAGGGCGAGGATCACCAGGTCGGCCTGGCGCACGCTGCTGGGCAAGTTGAAGTCCACCCGATCCACGGCGCCCACTTTCTCGGCGCGGCGTGCCACATCGAGGTTTTTATCATGCCCCACCCGCACCAGCAGGTCTTTCCGCGCCTGCAGGGCCAGCCCAATGGAGCTGCCGATCTGACCAAGTCCGATAATCGAGAGTTGAAAGGTCATTTGGGGCTTTCCTAACAGGAGTTATCCAGCATTTGCAAACGCCGCAGGTATCCCTCGAGGCGATCTTGCGGCTCTCTGAGTAGCGCCTCTTGGTGGTAGCGGATGAGCGCCACAGTGAGCGGCGAGGCGCCGGCATCAGCTGCCATTTGCGCCCCCCATTCGGCGTGCTGAGCAGCCACCACAAAGGGCGTTTCCAGCTGCGCGGCGCGCCCTGTCCCCAAGCCTGGGCCAGGCGTGGAGCAAAAGCCTGCACGAGTACCACCAACACTCGCTCCAGAGGGGATAAGGGGTAACGACTCTTACCTACATCATGGAGTAGGGCAGCGACCAATAGGTGCGGGTCGTTTTCTCCTTGTTGAAGCAGGCGGCGGTAGATATCCAGGCTGTGCGCTTGGTCGGCAGGGGACATCCCCTCAAAAAGGCGTAGCAAGGATGGCGAGAGAAGGTTTTGCAGCGTTTCCCTCTCTTGCGGGGTGATGGTTGACGGGCGCAAGGCTCTCCAGAACTGGCGGGCGCGGTAGAACCAATCTTTCACCGGCTACCCCACCAAGAGACCGAACAGAAAACGCATCGGGGGGCCGATGAGCTGCCCAATTATGTTGAAGCCCATCAGCGAGCCACCGACTACCAAGAATAGCAAAATCATTGGGCCATAAGGGCGAATGCGCTCATAGGCCTCTTCCAAGTTAGGAGGCAGTAAGTAACCCAACACTTTATCGCCATCCAAAGGCGCCAGCGGGATAAGGTTGAAGAGCATCAAAACCAGATTCAAGTAGACAAAGTAAGTAAGTACCATCGCGGGCGTAGGCAACAGACCCCGCGCCAGTTCGGAAGAAAAGGAAACATCCACCAAACCCAGACGGAAGGGTATGGCGGTCAGTATCGCCAAGGCCAGGTTCGAAAGCGGGCCGGCCAGCGAAACTAACATCAACCCCGCCGGCGTGCGCCGTTGCAGCGCATAGGGATTCACCGGCACCGGTTTTGCCCAACCAAAGCCGGCGAAAACCAACATCAGCGAGCCCAGCATGTCCAAATGCGCCAACGGGTTGAGCGTCAATCGCCCATTCAGGCGCGGCGTCTCATCCCCCAGAAGCGTGGCCGTGAAGGCGTGAGCAAATTCGTGCACGGGAAAAGCCACGAATAACACCACCAACACTGAAATTAGCGTCGCAGGGTCCAGACCAAGCATTCTTTGTTCTCCTAGGTGCATTATACCATCCGCCTTGAGCCGCCTTGGGAAGCAACCAGCATGATATAATGCCCCCTATGCTGCCCGACCTTCAGTTGGCTTCCATTGTACGCTTGCGCAAGCCCCACCCCTGTGGCGGCTACGAATGGAAAGTATATCGCCTGGGGGCAGATATCGGCCTGGAGTGCCTCACCTGTGGTCGGCGCGTGTTGCTCGACCGCCGTACTCTGGCACGCCGCCTAAAGTCCATTCAACCCCCTGCTAAGGAATCGATTGAGGAACCCTCCTTATGAGTGCTTTCACCTTGCGCCGCATGAGCCTTGTCCTCGTGCTTTGCATCCTGGCGCTGGGAGCGTGCAACATGCCTGCCAGGGATGCGGGTGTTGCCGATGCTACGCAGGCCTATGAAACCGTGTTGGCGCGCCTAACCGAAGCGGCTACGCTCACGGTCCAGCCTTCCCCTACGGAAGAGACCCCCTCTCCCACACCGCAAGAGACCCCCACGCCCAGCCTTCCGCTGCCCACTATGGCGACCGCCACCGCAGCACCGCCCACCCAGGCCGGCCCTCTCTGCGATCAAGCGGCACCAGGGAACCCCATTGATGTCACTATCCCCGATGATAGCCGTATGCCGCCCGGTCAGGCGTTCATCAAGACTTGGCGTCTGGTGAATAGCGGCAGCTGCACCTGGACCACCGAATATTCCATCGCCTACTTCTCCGGCGAGCCGATGGGTGCCCCGGCCAGTGTGCGTTTGCCTAAAAATGTGCCCCCCGGCCAGAGCGTGGATGTTTCGGTAGAAATGGTCGCCCCGTCTGCGCCGGGCACCTACACCAGCAATTGGAAACTGCGCAACGCCGCCGGCTCCTGGTTCGGCATCGGCCCCAGCGGGAATGCCCCCTTCTGGGTACGCATTATTGTCGAGGGGACGCCCGGCGCTCTCACTCCCACAGCCACCTCCGGCGCGGGGGGAACACCTACTCCAGCGGTGTGGTTGAGCGGCTCGGCCACCCTGCAACTGGATGACGGTCTCGATCTGGATAGCGGATTGGTGAACACCGGGTTCGGCGATGATGTTGGCTATGTGCTCAAACAGAACAACCGTCTGGTGCTCGTGCCCCTGAACGGTGCCCTCTTCGCGGTCTTTGGCGCCAACCGCCCCACCTTTGCCGAGTGCGCCGCAGCCCCATTGGCAAACAGTGGCATACGCGTAGACACGCTCAGCCCTGGGGCGCACCTCTGCTACCGCAGCGATGAAGGGCTCTACGGCTGGTTACGCTTGATTACCCTAGACGCCAACACCGCTGCCTTAGGAGTGCAATTTCTCACCTGGTCGGCGCCCTAGACGTGGGCACGCTATACCTTGTCGCCACACCCATCGGTAACTTAGAGGATATTACCCAGCGGGCGCTGCGCATCCTGGCCGGTGTCTCGCTGATTGCCGCGGAAGATACCCGCCAAACGCGCAAACTCCTGGCACATTACGGTATCCAAGGGCGCATGATCAGCTACCATGAACACAACAAAGGCCTACGCCTGCGCCCCATCCTGGAGGCTTTGGCTCAGGGAGATGTGGCTTTGGTTTCAGATGCCGGCACTCCAGGGTTGAACGATCCAGGTTACGAGCTGGTGCGGGCAGCGCTGGAGGCGGGGTACAAAGTGTGCCCTATCCCAGGGGCGAGTGCCCCGATTGCGGCGTTGGTCGCTTCGGGCCTGCCCACCGATGCGTTTCTTTATCTAGGATACCTGCCTCGCAAGCGCAGCGAGCGCCGCCGCTTCTTAGAGCAGATCGCCTCGCTACCCTATACGTTGATCCTTTTGGAGGCGCCGCATCGCCTGCGCGAGGCTCTCCAAGACCTGCGTCTCATTTTAGGGAATCGCCCCATTGCTGTTGCCCGTGAACTGACCAAAGTGCACGAGGAGATCTTTCGCGGCGATGTTGAGCAGGCCCTCGCCCACTTTCAGGACAAACCGCCGCGCGGGGAGATCACCCTGGTGATAGGGGGCGCGGCCCCTTCCTCGCGCTGGAGCGAGGCCGAGGTGAGCGCCGCCTTGCAGCAAGCTTTAGCGCAGGGGGGCTCACCCTCTCAAATTGCCGCCGAAATCGCCGCGCGCTGCGGCTGGTCACGTCAGGCGGTTTACCGCCTTTCCCTTCGCCTACGCCACAAAGGTGGAGCAATTAGCCCCACCGACAAAGAGGAGGATGACCATCAATGACCCTATTGGATGACCTGACCTCCTTCGCACCTTGGATCGCTCCCAGATGATCGCCCACATTGAAGGGCTTCCCCAGCAGCTGGGCACTGCCTGGCGCCTGGGGAACGAACAGCCTTTACCCTCCTGGGAGGGGTTGCGCCAGGTAATCATCGCCGGGATGGGCGGTTCTGCCATCGGTGGGGATCTGCTGGCCGCCTACGCCGCCGAGCGGTGCCCGCTGCCCATCGTGGTGCACCGCGACTATCATCTACCGGCTTGGGCGCAGGGGCCGTCTTGCTTGGTGATCGCTTCCTCCCATTCGGGGAACACCGAAGAGACCCTCTCGTCATTCGAGGTAGCCCTAGAGCGCGGCTGCCGCATTCTGGCGTTGACCACTGGCGGGGAATTGGCACGGCGGGCGCATCAGGCCGGGGTTCCGTTATGGCAATTCACCCACGAGGGTCAACCGCGCGCCGCTGTAGGGTATTCTTTCGGCTTATTGTTGGCGGCGCTGGCCCGTTTGAACCTCCTCCCCGAGCCTAGCGCCGAGGTGGAAAGCGCCATCCGGGCTATGGAGGAACAGCAAGAGAGCCTGCGCCCAGAGCAGCCCACCGTGCACAATCCGGCGAAGCGCCTGGCAGGGCAACTGATCGGACGCTGGGTAGTGGTGTTCGGCAGCGACTTGCTCGCCCCAGTAGCCCGCCGCTGGAAAGGACAGATCAACGAATTGGCCAAGGCCTGGGCGCAGTTCGAATTCTTGCCCGAAGCCGACCATAACACCCTCGCTGGCTTGGTCAACCCTCCTTCGCTTTTACCCCAGGTGGCAGCGCTCTTTCTTTGTAGCCCCAGCGATAACCCCCGTAACCGCTTGCGCAGCGACCTCACCCGCCAGGCTTTGATGTTAGAAGGTTTGAGCACCGACTTCGTTGAAGCGCGCGGCGATACCCCCTTGGCCCACCAGTGGACTTTGCTGCATTTTGGCGATTACGTAGCTTACTATCTCGCCATGGCCTACAGTGTGGACCCCACGCCGGTGCCGGCCATCGAGGGTTTCAAAAAAGCCCTCCAAGAAAGGGGATAGCGTTACGCAGAGTTACCGCTACCACCGCTCCAAGTAACGCGCCGGCCAACACATCGGAGAGGTAGTGCACCCCCATAGCAACCCGAGCGAGCGCCACCAGCGGCGCCCAGCACAAAAGAGCGATCCCTAACCAAGAGGGCCCAAAGAAGAGAGCCAATAGAGCGAGGAGCACCGCTCGGGCGGCATGGCCGGAAGGAAAGGAGTGAGGATCGGTTTTACGGTAAATCTGCCCCCACTCGCCGGGGGGGCGACGCCGCCGCACCGCCAGTTTGATGGCAAAGACCAGGCCTGCCGTGAGCAGGATGCCACCTTGCGCGATCAACGCCCAAGTGGAGAGTGGTGGTTGGCGCATGAAAATAATCGGAACCAGCGCCGGTATCCACAGCCAGGAATCCCCCGAATGGGCGGCCACCGCAAAAAAGAAGCGCCAAAAGCTTCCCTGGGCCGTTCGGCGCAGGGTCTCGGTGGCTTGGTTATCCCACCGTGATAAGTCGGCGCGCACACCCATCTTGCGGCTGGCCATATCACCCAGGGTTGCCCATGCGCCTCTCAAGATCGGCGCGCAAGAGCTCCAGTTGATGAGGCTTATCCACGTCCATGCCCAACTCGGCAAAAGGAGAGAGGAGAGCGCGCCCCTTCACTCCTAAACGGCGGCTGGCACGCTGCACCGCCTGCTCCAATGTGACCTGGCGCAAGAGCAGCAAAAGCAGGGTGTCGAACCCCAGCAGAGCGGCTTGTTTAAAGGCGTTCTTGCGCGCGGCCAACAACCGTTGCCAAATAGGGTTGCTATCGTGCACAAGGGCGGCACGTATCACGTTCAGGTCACCGCCGCAGACCTCCACATCTTTCAAACGCACATAGGAGCGGCGCGATTCGGGGAAACGCTTTTCCATGACCTCTCGCGAGATCACCGTGTAATAGACATCGTCGTCGCTTTCCTCGGCGCGCTCCACCACCCAATCCACGTGTGAAGGTTGAACCGCAGGAATATCGGCGGAGACGATGGCCACATGCACTGCCGCCGGGTTTCGAGCGAGCACCTGGTCTACACCTCGGCAGATATTGGCGGTCATCTCACCGGCATTGGGGAGCCACGCACTCACTTTTCTGCCCACCACACCCTGTTCTTCGGCAAGGCCCACCATCACCACCCGCTCGATGCGGTCGGCGCCGTCCAGTGCCTCAAGCACCCATTGCACCATGGGCTTGCCCGCTATAGGGAGAAGGGCCTTTGGGCCCCCCTGGGTAAATGGGTATAGGGGATCCTTGGGTTGAGGAATCCCTCCGGCGATCACCACCGCGTCCATAGACGAGTCCTCCTTGAGGCCTGCTAAGTCGGCATCCCTTTGCCAACCTCAATTCAATTTCTGCAATTGCGGCTCCAAGCCTAAGCGGTCGAGCATTTCGTTCAGCTCAGTGCGGGTGAGAGGGCGTCCCTTGCCGGAGACAGCGATCAGAGCCGCCTCCAGCATATTCGTCCCGAAGGAGCGCCCCTCCATCACCGGCGTGCTGGTCACCAGGTACTTAACCCCCGCTTGACGAAAGAGTTCCACATCTTCTGGGGTGGTGGTGTTCGTAGCGATGACCTTGCCATCCAAACGATCGGGCATGTGGCGTTTGATGTAGTGGCAATCGCCGGCTACTACGGTAGCCCATTGATAATAGCGCTCCCAACGAGGCAAGCGTCTCTCTTGCTTTTCACCGGTGGGGTAGAGCCACTCAAAGGGGAAACGCCCAACGATGGGGAGCAGGATGCGCGCCAGCAATTTCAAACTGCGCTCGGTGCGAATGGCGAAGGGCAATCCCAAACCGAACATCAAGTCGCCGAAAACGCATTCGTAACCAGCCTCTAAGAAGGATTTTGACATGCCCCACCGGTCGGCGCCGCTCACCACAAAAGCCTTGCGCCCTAGAGTGGCGACATACTCGCCGAGATGGCGCTCGATGAACGGCGCCAGTTTATTCTCCAGGGTGTTCTTCAAGCCGGCGCCGTCTACTAAGGGGGTTTTCTGCACGTAGCGCACCATTGGCCGCACAGAATAGAGAGGATACCAACGGTCATCCACCTGAAGGCCCAAGTCAGCGCCCCCCACACCGAAGGCATCTACCACGCCGTCCAGTTGGCGGTATAACTGGGCGGCTTTTTCCATGTCCCCATCGGTGCCGATGCGCTCCAGCAGGACCTTTTCCCCTAACAGTTCGATTTCAATGCTTTTGTTGCGTTTCGATGAGCCGATGCTGATGCTTACAGCGCGCTTCATCTCATTATCTCCTCGGAAATAGTTGCCTTTGTTTGGCCTACCCCCTAAGCGGGGTTACGCGTAGTATACCCCAACACCCACGGAGCGAAAGCTTTTCCTGAGTTCAAATGATTAAGGTGGCTCCCGCGGAATGAGTTCGCTGAAGTCCCCCCGTCACTCTCCATGAACGAAGGGTGTTTACTAAGGTGAGAATAGGGATATAATTAGCGAAGGAGAGACGAGGCGAGCCACTCACTCTGTTGGCAGCCTGCGGCAAGAGCCAACTTCACCAAACCCGGTTTTCCCCACATGACCTCTTGCCGAAAGAGCGACGTCCCAATTATAGAGAGTTACCCTGCTGGAGGGAAAGTGCCATGAGCCGCTTTGGAAAATTATGGGGTCGCAAGTCGGACGAAGAAACCCAACCAAAGAGGACCGTCCAATTGGGCAGAGAAACCACCGATATGGGCGAAACGGCTTATGGTATCCGCCTTAGT
>VSSL01000081.1_pt1 | contig 22471 bp, 17 predicted proteins | sample 4557531 | NCBI WGS metagenome assembly VSSL01 (sample SAMN10986726, study PRJNA523729) | hot springs metagenome | isolation source: hot springs | place: India:Timba, Gujarat | collected 2018-05-31 | reverse complement strand
GGGCACCGTTAACCGCATTGAGCATACTTCCGTTGACATCATAGATCGTAATCCGTCCGTGGTGAAACTCTGCCGGCACCTCCAGTTCATGGCCGGCGAATATCGTCGGCAGTCTGCTATTCCGCACCTCCGGAGTGGTCGTTTCTTCTGTTCCCAGATAGGGCGGGTAATAGAAGATGATTGCCACCGAGTCATCAACGATGTGGTGTACCGGCAGACCGTTATAGAGATACTGGTGATACCAGTTGTTACCGCCGTTCAGCCCCTGAATGCCGACAGTACTGGAGTTGAGCGTGCCGTTCATGGACAGGTAGTTGTAGCGGATTACGCCGTTGCGGTAGAGGACAATCTCAAAGGTCTGGGTTTCGGCAGGTGCGTTATAGCGCGGGACATTCACCCAGGCAAACACCACATACTGGCCTGCAGGGTCGTTATACTGATAGACCGTGCCCGCACTGCGCAGGTCCAGATCATCCCACCAGCCGGCGATGTGATTGGTGATTGCGGTCGGGAACGAGGTGTTGCTGTAGCTGGTCAGGGTGCTGGTTTCCAGAAAGCCGTTGGTGCAGATGTTGATTGTGTTCAGATACTGGTCGTAATACCGGAAGGTGAAGGGCAGACTCCGGACCGAATAGCCGTCATCCGCATTCGGACTCCAGTCGGTAACCGGTGTGCCCGCGGTCGGGTCAATCCAGAAGAACCGCACCGTATCCCCGGGTTCCTGCGTAGACTCGTAGATATAGCCGAACCCGTCCGGGTCACTGCCCATCCGGACCTCAACCCGGGTGCGCAGGGTGTCATTAAGCGGATTTTCGTCTCCGGTCAGACTGACACTGGCGGTTACCAGATAGATATTGCCGCTTACCGGCATCAGCGAATCAAACACCACCCACAGCGAATCTGCGGGTCCCAGTCCGGTCACCGGTTTTTCATCCTCAATCACATTATTACCGGCGATGGAATCATACACCACCATGCGCACCGTGAAGTCCTCGGTGTGTTCACCATAGTTCCGGACCAGCATTTTGAAGACCGCCTGCTGATTTGGCGGAGTGCGATTGGCAGGAGACAGACGGGCAACCCCGACATCGTGCTGCAGAAATCGCGCCTGTTCATTAACCGTCAGATAGGTCGGGGTGGCGCAGTCCGAACCGAGACTGGCATAGATGGCATCACCAACCTGATTTGCCATCAGCCAGCCCCGGCTGGTGGGCATCGGCGTCATTATGCGCCAGGTGTTGCTCGGCACATGGTAGCAGTAGACCAGGCTGTCAGCATAGGCAGCACCGTCATTTGCACCGCCGATGACAAAAATCAGTGTGTCGTTGTAGGTCACCGCCGAATGATAGATGCGCGGTCCGGGCATTGCTGCCTTCTGGGTCCAGGTGTTGTTTGCGGGGTTGAACTCCCAGCAGTCAGAAAGGGTGTTGCCGGCAGCATCACTGCCGCCAAACACATAAACCCTGCCCTGAGCACCGGCAGCCGCTGCCCAGCCTCTGCCTGCGGGCAGTGACGCCTTGGTATACCACTGGTTCGCTGCCGGGTCATACTCATAGGTGTTGCCGGAGTTGTTCTCATCGCCGATGATATAGAGCTTATCACCCGCAACCGCCGAGGCACAAGCCCAGCAGCCGGCACCGGGCATCGACGCCTTCTGGGTTACCGTTTTCGTATCAACATCAAACTCCTCACAGGTGTTCAGTGTGGTATGGGTTGAATCTCTGCCACCGGCAACATAGATCTTGTTGCCGATTCTGCCACCACCGCCTGCCCGACGGGGCACGAGCAGGGTTGGCAGACCGGTGGTAATCCAGCTGTTGGTTGCCGGGACATATGCCCAGATGGTGCGGGTGGAGTTGGTATTACCGCCGCCGTAATCGGTTCTGCCGCCGAGGAAATAAACTGTATCCCGCACCACGCCTGTTCCCGGACACCAGTATCTGCCTGGTGGAGGTGAACTCTGCTGTCTGGACCAGACCATGCCGAAGCTGCCTCCGTCCCGCTCCGCCAGGGTTGCTGTTGCCTCCTTATCCGGCAGCAGCCGGATTCCGGAACGGGTGTCGGCATCGCTGGCGCTCAGATTCAGCGCCAGTGTTGCACCGATGAACAGACAGATCAGTAACGGATACCGTTTCACGGCTGCCTCCTTTTTAGCCTGACTTTAACCCTGTAACTTAAAATACGCCGGTTAAAACCGGTGTCAATTCTCTAAGGCACAGTTACCCAGACATCCAGTCCGGGATAAAAGTCGGCAAGACCACCACCTTTGCACATTGATTTGAGCGGGAGCCCCACCTTCGGCCGGATCGTCAGCATCGGTAACGGTTTCCAGATCAGCAGGGCATGGAGGAAGGTCCGCTGCAGTTCAGAGTTGGGCACCGCGGTGCCATTGACCTGCTGCCGGTCCTGCCGGTAACCGGAAATCGCCAGCTCCGGAGTCAGACCGGGCAGAACACCGAGGTCCAGCACCGCCACATACTCCAGCAGATTGCCATACTTGACATCACCGTTCTTGCCGTTGAGCCAGTAGGCAGCGCGCAGATGGCCGGTGATAAACGGAATGTTGGCGGTGATCAGCGAAACGCCGAATCCAAGGTCGGTTGAGCCGTCGCCCAGTGCCGGGGTTACATCCTTGTTGCCGGTTGGCAGGTAGAGACCCATGCCCAGCGCTGCCCGCAGGGGCAGAACTGAACCCTGAAACAGCCCGTAGCGTGCCATCACCATCATATCCCCGATCCCGCTGGATTTGAGATTACCGTAGGTTTTGCCTGTTACCGGCAGAACAAGGTTGAGGTCAATATTCTTCGGCAGTCCCAGTCCTGCCATCAGCTCCGCATTGAACACCTTGAGCGGGGTTGACACCCGGTCAAACCGGTCCTGGGTCCAGTCATAGAGCTGATTGTGTTCGTAATAGGTGGCGGTCACCCAGCCCAGCACCTGAAACGGCTTGTTGACATTGCCGGTCCGGACAATCAGCGGTGTGCCCTGCATTTCGGCACAGAGCAGAAACAGCGCAACAAACAATGCCTTTACCAGCTTCATATATGCTCCTTTCCTTATCTGATTAAAGGATAGACCGTTAACCGTTTTCGTCAAGGATTGCTAACCAGCAAAGAGTCTGCGGTAGTGAAGCAGGGGATTTCTTCACTCCGTCCTTCGGGCTGTGGTCGAGATGACTTTAACCCTCTTGGTCATTCCGAGCGGAGTGAAACGGAGTCGAGGAATCCCTTGCACAATGCAAAATGCAAAGTGCAAAATGAAAAATGCAAAATGAAAAACAGGAGAGCAAACCGCTTGACAGGAAGCGGGTGATGGATTATTATTTTCCGGTGTGGCAGAGCCACGAATAACAGCAGGCACAGGCGGTAAAAAGGAGGTAAGAATGAACCGTAAGAACACCAGCCTGCTTATCGCCCCCCCCCTGCTGGTAGCGCAGGGCACCAGCACCGTGCATTACTATCTGTATGAGTATCAGGATGAGGAAGGCAATCCGGAGGCATCCATAATCGAAATTCACAGTGAAACAGTGGAGTATCCACCCGACCCGGAGTATGTTGAGGTGACACAGGAACAGCTTCACCAGCGTGGCTATTTTACCGCGGCAGAAGGGCTTCAGATTACACCACCGGATTATGTTGATTACAGAAACATGGGCGGAGAGCGCATCGCCCGTTCCTGGATTGCGCTGAAATGGGACTATCCAAGAATCAAATCGCAGTGCGGTTCGCAGACAATCTCGCCGTTTGATGAATACATCAAGGTTACTGCAACCTGGGAAAAGTGGCTTGGTGAAACGATGAAGTCAAAGCGGGGTCCGCGTTCCGCTGCGGATGGCAATGGCGGTGAGGTGCACAGATACTGGAATGGCGGGCACAATCCGTTTATCACCCAGCCGCCAACCTATTTTGAGCATCGTCAGTATGGCTCGCACCAGTGGCGCCGGGATGATGAGAATCCGATCAGAGTCCAGACGCAGCGGATCAGAAAGGAGCCACCACCCCATGAGTAGCGGGATTTTCATGCTGTCAGTAATTTTTGCCGCCAGCGCGCTGGCTGGCGATACAATCTGGACCCGAAGGTATGACAGCGGACTGACCGACTGGTGCTCTGAAGTGGCGCTCAATTCAACCGGCAATGTGATAATCCTGGGAGAGGGAAGAACCAGTCAGGAGTCGGATACTGTGTGGATTAAACTGGTATGTTATGATTCTGCCGGTGAGGAGCTCTTGGCGGTTGATTATGACAGCGATGCAATATATGACAGGGGGTTCACCATCAGGATCGGTCCGGAAGATGATATTGTGGTGGCAGGTATCTACTCCTACGGACCGGTGGGTGGTGGCGAGGTGGTAAAGTTTGCTGAGAATGGTAACCTGCTCTGGGTCCGGCGACCGCAGGTCAGCGGTTATGATTATACCTATCTCTCAGGAGTTGCCATTGATGACTCCGGATATATCTATGTCAGTGGTTACTGCGGCTATAACCGCTATCCGCCCCTGCCTGATGCTCTGATCATTAAATATAATCCGGATGGCGAGGAGGTGTGGCAACGGATTTATGATCTTGATGGCGATTTTATGGAATATCCGAATCATCTGCTCTTCAATGGCGATGGCAATTTAATCGCAGTTGGGACGGTCGGTGATGACTGGGAAACGCTGGATTATCTGATTATGAAGTTTACCCCTGACGGTGATACGGTCTGGACGCGCCGGGTTGATGTCCAGCCCGAGGACTGGCCTACCGGTGCGGTGATAACAGGGAGTACTCTCCTTTTTGGTGGCTGGGACTGGATCAATGACCGGGCAAGGCCGACACTGGTAAACTTCAATCTTGAGACCCTGAGACCGGTATGGACAGCCGTCTACTATCTGGATGATGATGCATTTTTCTATGATGTTATAGCAGATTCGGCGGGCAATGTTATCGGCATCGGCGAATTAGACCGTGGGGTGGAGCCTACACTGGCGCTGGTGATGAACTGCTCAGCCGCTTCAGGAGCCTTGCGGTGGACCGAATCTTATGAATTTTTTAATGAATTTCATACAATCGCCATGGCAGGAGCTCTTCCGGATGCGGAGGTTCTGTACCTTACCGGAGTGGTTCTGGATACAATTGGCGATAACCCGGACATTTTTCTTGCCAAGCTCCGGTATTCTGCGGGTATCGGAATCAGCGAGCGGATAAGCCGGCATAAAACCTTCCTTTTCGGTAATTCATCGCTGGGCGGTTCTGTTTCAGTAAGGCTGAATATTCCGGTAAGGGGCAATTACGATATTTCGGTTCTGGGAGCGGACGGCAGGAGTATTGTTAAACACAGTCGGGTCTGGTTTGATTCCGGAGTACAGGATTTTACTCTGCCTTCTCTGCGGGCGGGTGTGTATTTTCTTGATCTTGCTGGTGCCGGGGTGCAGAGCCGGTATCGGCTGGTGGTGGTGAAGTAAGGGATTTCTCCACTCCGCCTCCGGCTCCGCTCCGGTCGAAATGACCGTGCACCCCTTTGTCATTCCGAGCGAGGCGAAGTCGAGTCGAGGAATCGCTTTAACAATGCAAAATGCAAAGTGCAAAATGTAAAATGCAAAATGAAAAAGGTATGGGTGCGGAGCTGAGGCGCACCGCCGGATTTCTCTATTCAGTTAGAGTCAGAAAAAGGGGGTAATTTCACATTTTCAACCCGACTTTCCGGACCGCGGTTCCGGTAAGTTCCGGTTGTGCATGGTGTTGGCAGACTGATGCCGGTTTGTGCCTGATAAGGGGGGCAGTTCCCCCCACCGTCCGTTCATTACCAGGTTTTGCGCTGGCAGATGGTAACAAGTGGTGAAATTTGCCCCGCCTTTCCGGAGTCTAATATATGGGAGATTTGATTATTAACAATATCTGGATATAATATATTTCTTATGGCGCTGAAGCAGGTTTATCGGGCAGAGAATGAGCTGATGGCAAACACGATCAAGGACCTCTTGGAGGCAAGCGGTATTCCGGCGCTGGTGCATTCGTTTCAGATTCCGGCTTATGACGGCATCGCCCAGGTGATGCGGCCCGCCTGGGGTGAGGTGCTGGTTGAGGAGGAGGATCTGGCGCAGGCGCGGGAGATTGTTGAAGGGTTTCTCAGCGGCAAGCCGGTTGAGGATGCACCGGGCGCTGACCAGCCTGACGATGACACCAGGTAGCCTTTCCGCACTGGGCAGGTTTCTGATCCTTGCCGGTCTGCTGCTCGTCATTCTCGGTGCCGGGCTGATATTCTTGCCGCGGCTGGGGTTTTTCCGTCTGCCCGGCGATATTGTGATTGAGCGCCGGAATCTGGTGGTCTATATTCCGGTTGTCTCCTCAATTGTGCTCTCGCTCATTCTGACCCTGATTCTGAACCTGATCTTCCGGCGCTGGTGACAATTTTAATAGCAAACCAGGGAGTAGAGATTTTATGAGTAAACTGGTCTATCTTTTCGGTCCGAAGCGGACCGACGGTTCAGGAAAGATGAAGGCGGTTCTGGGCGGCAAGGGCGCCAACCTCGCCGAGATGGCAAGGCTGGGTCTGCCGGTGCCACCCGGATTTACCATTGCCACCACCGTCTGTGTCCATTATCTGAAACACGGCCGGACCCCGCGGGAGCTGAAACAGGAGGTTGAGCGGGGCCTGCGCTACATTGAGCAGAGCACGGGGAAGAAGTTCGGAGATCCGGACAATCCGCTGCTCGTCTCGGTCCGGTCCGGTGCCCGGGCGTCCATGCCCGGCATGATGGATACGGTGCTGAATCTGGGCCTGAATGATGCGGCGGTTGAGGGGCTGGCACGGAAGACGGGCAACCGGCGGTTTGCCCTTGATGCCTATCGCCGGCTGATTGAGATGTTCGGCGATGTGGTGATGAAGACCGGCAGAGAGGAGTTTGAGGCGGAGCTGCACCGGGCGCGGGAAGAGCACGGGGTAAAGAGCGACACCGGGCTGGATGAGACCGCGCTCGATTCGGTGGTGCAGCGGTTCAAGGCGATTTTCCGGGAAAAGACCGGCGAAGATTTTCCTCAGGAGCCGGAGCGTCAGCTGTGGCTGGCGATTGAGGCGGTGCTTAAATCCTGGAACAACCCGCGCGCCTGTGAGTACCGGCGGATCTACAAAATCCCGGATGACTGGGGCACTGCGGTCAATGTCCAGGCGATGGTGTTCGGCAATTTCGGTGAGAACTCGGCAACCGGTGTGCTCTTTACCCGGGACCCGGCAACCGGTGAGAAACGGCTTTACTGTGAATACCTGCCCAATGCCCAGGGTGAGGACATCGTTGCCGGGATCAGAACCCCGCTGCCGGCAGAGACCCTCAGACAGGAGCTCCCTGATGTGTATGCCCAGCTGGAGAAAATCAGCCGGAGGCTGGAGCGGCATTACCGGGAGATGATGGATGTGGAGTGGACCCTGGAGGCGGGCAGGCTCTACATCCTGCAGTGCCGGGTTGGCAAGCGTTCACCGCAGGCAGAGGTGAAGATTGCGGTGGACATGACAAGGGAACGGCTGATTTCAAAGATGGAGGCGGTGCGCCGGATTGATCCGGAGAAACTTACCGCCCTGCTCCATCAGCGGATTGCACCCGGCGCCCGGTTCACAGTGGCGGCAAAAGGCATCGCCGCGTCACCCGGTGCGGCAAGCGGTGAAATTGTGCTCACCGCTCCGAAGGCGGTGGAATGGGCTCAGGCGGGCAGGCGGGTGATTCTGGTCCGGCATCAGACCTCAGCCGATGATGTTGCCGGCATGGCAAAGGCGGAGGGGATTCTGACCGCTGCCGGCGGCACCACCTCCCATGCCGCAGTGGTGGCGCGGGGCATGGGCAAGCCCGCGGTGGTCGGCTGCGGTGAATTGCACATTGACTATGAGACGGGTACGGTGCAGATTGGCGCTCAGGAGCTGAAGGAAGGCGAGGTTCTGACCATCGACGGCACCACCGGCAGTGTGATTATCGGCAAAGTGCCGATGGAACCGCCGCAGCTCACTCCGGAGCTGGAGACAATTCTCGGCTGGGCGGACAGTCTGAGGCGCCTGAAGGTGCGGACCAATGCCGATACTCCGGCCGATGCGCAGAAGGCACGGGAGTTCGGAGCTGAGGGGATCGGCCTGTGCCGGACCGAGCATATGTTTTTTGCCCCGGACCGGGTCGGGGTGATGCAGGAGATGATTCTCGCTGAGGATGAGGCGGGCAGAAGGCGGGCGCTCGAGAAACTCCTGCCGATGCAGCGTCAGGATTTTGCTGAAATCTTCCGGGTGATGGACGGTCTGCCGGTGACGATCCGGACCCTGGACCCGCCGCTTCATGAGTTTCTGCCGGTTGAGGAGGATAAGATCGCCCAGCTCGCAGAACGGCTGGGAATCACTGTTGAGCGGGTGAAGGCGACGATTGAGAAGCTGGAGGAGGCAAACCCGATGCTCGGGTTCCGCGGCTGCCGGCTGGGCATCATCTATCCCGAGATCACCGAGATGCAGGCACGGGCGATCTTTGAAGCCGCCTGTGAGGTGAAAAAGGAGGGGGTCAGGGTCCTGCCCGAAATCATGATTCCGCTCGTCGGCGATGTTGAGGAGCTGAAGCGGCAGCGGGCGCTGATTGAGCAGGTGGCAGCGCAGGTGTTTGCCGAGACCGGAATAAAAGTGAAATACACCGTCGGGACGATGATTGAGGTGCCGCGGGCAGCGCTGCTCGCAGATGAGATCGCAACCGCTGCCGACTTTTTCTCCTTCGGCACCAACGACCTGACCCAGCTCACCTATGCCTGGTCAAGGGATGACTACGGCAAGTTCTTTTCCGGCTATCAGCAGCTCGGGATCGTCAGCTTCAACCCCTTTGACACACTGGACACAAAGGGGGTCGGACTGCTGATGAAGTGGTGCAGCCGGAATGGCCGGCGGGTGAACCCCAGACTGAAGCTCGGCATCTGCGGTGAGCATGGCGGTGATCCGCAGACGATTGTCTTTTGCCACGAAATCGGGCTGGACTATGTGAGCTGTTCACCGTTCCGGGTGCCGGTTGCCCGGCTGGTGGCAGCCCAGGCGGCGCTCACTAAAATGGAAAGAAAGGATGTCTAAATGGAGAATTTTGTTCAGAATCTGAACCGGCTGCTTGAGTCCCATCCTGATGTCCGGCGCAATCCGGCACGCGACGAGCTGATCCGGGAGGCGGTGACACACCGGGAGGCGATTGTGCTTAAGACCGGCACCCTTGCCACCTGGACCCCGCCCGACTCCACCGGCAGGAGTCCGCAGGATACGGTGACGGTGCTGCGTCCGGAATCCGAGGGCAACATTGACTGGACCTCACCGAACAATCTGCCGATCACACCCGAGACCTTCCGGATGATCTGCGAGGATGTGCTGGCACGGCTGGAGCGCAAGCCCCGGCTCTATGCGCTGGAGCGGTGTCTCGGCTGGGACCCTTCCTATGCCCTGCCGCTGCGTTTTGTCTCGGACCGGGCGCTGCACAGCCTGTTTGTTGACAACATGTTCTGTCCGGTGCCGGCGGAGATCAGAAGGTCGATCTTTGCCGACCGGCCCTTCACCCTTGTCGCCCTGCCCTATGACCGGCTGGACCCGCAGCGCTATGAGGGCAGACTGCGCAAACTGCCGGGCACCAACCGGACGAGCACGATGGTGATCGCAATTGACTACGACCTCCGGCTCGGGATTGTCTTCGGCTCCGCATACTGCGGTTCAATCAAGAAGCTGATGTTCACGGTGATGAACTACCTCCTGCCCGAGCAGGGGATTCTGCCGCTCCACTGCTCAGCAAACGAGGGGGAAAAGGGCGACATCACTCTGTTTCTGGGCCTGTCCGGCACCGGCAAGACCACCCTGTCCACCGATCCGCGGCGCCGACTGCTGGGTGACGACGAGCACGGCTGGTCCGACTCCGGGATTGCCAACTTTGAGAACGGCTGTTATGCCAAGCTGATCAACCTTGACCCGAATAAGGAGCCGGAGATCTATCATGCCTGTTTCCATACCGCCGACTATCTGGAGCATGGTGCAATTGTGGAGAATGCGATGGTCTATCCGGACGGCTCGTTTGACTTAAGCGATGCCCGGCTCACCGAAAACTCCCGCGGCTCCTATCCGCTCTCATTTCTCTCCAACATCAAGACCCCGCCGGTCGGCAGCCATCCCCAGACAATCATCTTTCTGACCGCGGATGCCAATGGCGTCCTGCCGCCGGTTGCCCGGCTCAGCCGGGAGCAGGCGATGTTCTGGTTTCTTCTGGGCTACACCTCAAAACTGGCCGGCACCGAAACCGGGATCATCCAGCCGAAGAGCACCTATTCCCGCTTCTTCGGTCAGCCGTTCATGCCCAGAAATCCGGATGTGTATGCCCGGCTCTTGGGGGAAAAGCTGGAACGGCACAGAACCCGGGTCTATCTTGTCAATACCGGCTGGACCGGCGGACCCTACGGCAAGGGGCAGCGGATTGACCTCCGGCTCACCCGTGAGATCGTCCAGGCGGTCATTGACGGCAGTCTGGATGAGGCGGATTACGAAATCGAGCCGATCTTCCATCTGGCGATCCCGAAATCCTGCCCAAATGTTCCGGACAGCACCATCCTCAACCCGAGAAGCACCTGGCAGGACAAAACCGCCTATGAGGAGCGGGCAAGGAAGCTTGCCGGCGAATTCCTGACCGTATTTCAGCACAACTACGGTAACAAGGGGATTGACCCGGCGATCGCCCGCGCCTGTCCGGGCAAATAGTCTCAGTGCCGCGGTCTCGTCCGGCGCTTCGGCGAAAAGATCAGCGCAAGGGCAAAGATCAGGCTGGCGCTGGAGATGATGGTTGCACCGCTGGGCAGGTTGAAAAGCCAGGAGAATGCCAGTCCCGAGAGGCTGGCAAGCAGGGCAAAACCGGTTGAGAGCAGATACATGGTATTGAGCCGGTAGGTGAGCTGATAGGCTGCCGACGCCGGGCTGACCACCAGGCTGAAGATCAAAAGTCCGCCGATCGTGTTCAGATTGAGGGTCACGGTCAGGGCACAGAGCACGAGCAGGGCAAAAAAGACCGCCCGCTCCGGAACTCCGACCGCCCGGGCAAGCTCCCGGTGAAACAGGACCGCCCGGGTCTCCTTGTTCAGCAAAAGCAGAAACATACCGATTGCCAGTGTGTTCAAGCCGAGCAGGATAAGATCGGCTCTGCTGACAAGCAGGATGTTGCCCCAGATGAACCGCAGCGCCTCGGTGCGCGGACCGCGGAGCAGGCCGATGCCCAGAAACGCCAGCCCGAGCATGAGCGAGAAGATCACCCCCAGCGAAACACCCGGCTCGAGGTCGGCACGCTCCGCCACCGGTCCGATGAGCAGCGCGGCACCGCCGGCAAAGAGCAGCGCAGTCAGGAGCGGGTTGATTCCCAGTAGCAGTCCGCAGACCGCACCCGCAAATGCCGCATGGGACATGGCAACACCGACAAAGGGGATGTTGAGCAGCACCACCCATACCCCGACAATACCGCAGGCGATACTGCCGAAAACCGCTGCCAGCAGGGGTCTGACAAGGAGCTGAAGTTCAGTCATTGAAAATGCGCCCCAGCCGGTCCGGTGCCAGTCCGGCTTCTCTTTCCCCCTGCCAGACGATCCTGCCCGCCTTCATCAGCACCACCTGACTGCAGACTGAAGGCAGATGTTCGGGCAGATGGGTGACCATGACCACGGTCAGACGGAAACGGGCATAGATTTCAGCAATCAGCTCAACGAGCTCCTGGACCGAGCGCCGGTCCAGACTGGCGGTCGGCTCATCCAGCAGGAGAATCCTCGGCTCCTGAAGCAGGGCGCGTGCCAGCGCCACCTTCTGCTGTTCACCACCTGAAATCTGCCCGACCGGCCGGTGCATAAGATGTTCAATCCGGAAGTAGCGCATCAGCTCAGCTGCCCGCTGCCGGTCCGCCGGCGCCGGGTTGCGGAAGAGCCCGAGCCGGCCGTAGATTCCGAGCAGGACCGCCTCCTGACAGTCAAACGGCAGGCGCGGGTCAAGAGCAAGGTTCTGGGGGACATAGCCGATCCGGCTGCGCCACGGTCTGAGGTTGCGGGAATTCAGCTCCTCTCCGAATAGACGGACGGTGCCGGAATGTATTCTGCCCAGCCCGTTGATTACGGTCAGCAGGGTGGTCTTGCCCGCACCGTTCGGACCCAGGATGCCGACAAATTCACCGGGGTTGATCTGCAATGAGATGCCCCGCAGGGCGATGTGTTCAAAATAGCTTACCGTGACATTGCTGATCTCAATCGCTGGCGTCACTTGATAACCTCAGCCAGCCGGCGGGTATTATCGGACAGAGTCTGAAAATAGGACCCCTCAAGCGGAAAGTTGCTCAGCGTGACATGCCCGATCCCGGCAGCACGGGCAAGCTCCCGGCCCGCATCCGGTCCGGACTGGAGATTGTCCACAATCAGCCCGACCCCGGAATCAACAATCACCCGCGCCAGCCTTGACAGCTCGCGGGCGGTCCAGTCTTCAGCCCGGCCGTAGGTGCCGACTACCCGGAACCCGAGCCAGATAAGAAATGGCGCCTGATGCTCCGCGGCGAGAACCCGGGGCAGGTCTCTGCCGGCAAACTGCGTCTTTATCTGTCTGCTCACCGAATCAATCTCCTGGAGATAGCGGGTGGCATTCTGCTGATAAACCAGGCTGTCATCCGGATCGATTTCAGTCAGGAGCTGCAGGATTTCGCCCACCGCCTGACGGTGGATATCCGGAATCATCCAGTTGCCCGCGGTTTTAAGTGTAACGATGCGTGCCCCCGGATTCCGGAGCTGCTCCTTCAGTTTTGCAAACCATCCCTCCCAGCCGTGATTGAGGATGAGCCGGGCTTCATTTGCTGCCACCAGCGCTGAAGGCTGAATGTCAAAATGACCCGGGCAGAAGCCGGGCGGAGCAAGGGTGGTTACCGCCACCCGTTCACCCCCCACCGCAGTGACAATACTTGAGATCAGACTGGTGGTAGCAACCACCTTGATTCTTGCCGGTGCCTTGTGCCGGCAGCCGGAAACCACTGCCAGCACAATAAAGAAACCGAAAAGCAGCCACCTGAGAAAACGGCTTCTAATCACCATAATTAACTCCGATCGTGAACGCCCGGCCCGGCATAAGATAGAGTCCTGCAGCGGTGCCGGGCAGATCAGCATAAACCTGATACCGGCGGTTGAATATGTTTTCCACCGCTGCAAACAGCCTCAGACCCTTCAGCAGCCGGTAACCGGCACGGAGGTCTGCGGTCCAGTAGGCGGGTATGGGCTGAAGGCTGGAGTCGGCAGCAAAGTAGTTGCCGACATAATGAAAGCCGGCATCAGCGTCAAACCGGGAGCGGTTGAAGCCGAGGCTGAAATCCAGCCTGGTCTTGGCCCGGGCCCGGGTGTGGACACCGTAATCGCTGAAGGTGCCTGCGCCCCGGAACACAAACGGCGCAAACCGGATGCTCAGGGCGGTCTCAAGCCCCTTGAAACGGAAACTGCCATAATTCTGATATTTTTTCTGTGGCGGCGGAGTGGGATTGGGCGCCAGTTCAATCAGATTCTCGCCCCGGAGGAGATAACCGCTGACATCGACCTCCGCCCATTCACCCAGCTGCTGATTGATTCCGGCCTCGTAGTTCCAGGCGATCTCCGGCTTGAGCTCGGAATTGCTGGGTGGAAAGATATGGGTGTAGTTCAGGGGCGGATAGCGGAAGCCCCGGTTGAGACTGAGCCGGAGCCGGGTGGCGCTGGCCGGACTGATGACCATGCCCGCCTTCGGTGCCAGCACACTGCCGCTGATGTTGTCCAGGGCGAACCGCAGTCCGGCATTGACCGTCACCGGTCCGAACCGCTGCTCATCCTGCGCAAACAGGTCAAGCTGATTCCGGGACCAGGAGGGCCGGCTGGTGTCCGATCTGATCCAGGTGCCGCCCAGATTTCTGACCTCCACGCCGGTCTGAACCAGGTTACTGCCGGTCAGCTGCCGGTGCAGATGCAGTAACCCCCCGTTGGTGTAATCGGTGGAATGCCAGCCATCCCGGGGATCAAAGATGTGCTCGCCGAAAAGGCGGTAGAGCTTGACCGTGCCTGAAGCCAGACCGGTCCGGAAGCTGCCGGTCAGGTCCAGCCCGCCCCGGTCATAACGGTTCCAGCCGGTCGCCACCAGAGTTTCGGGGTCGGTCACCCGTTTCGGCTCATGCTTGACCCCGGTGAAGTATTTACCGGTAAAGTCCAGCTCGAGTGCGGGTGAGAGCTGCCAGCCCGCCCGGAGGTTCAGATCATTGCCGTTATACTGGGAGTTGGGCAGATGGCCGGCAGAGAGTGCCTTGTCAAAGGAGACAAGGCCATGGAACCGCTGCTGACGGGTGCCGGCGCTCAGCCGGAGCCCGGCGGTATTGAACGAACCGTAGTAGAGCCGGGCGCTGAGGTCAAGCGGCTTCTGTGCCTGCCGGGTGATGATGTTGATTACGCCACCGAGCGCATCCGAGCCGTAAAGTGCGGAAAGCGGACCGCGGACAAGCTCAATCCTTTCTACATTGTTGAGCGGCAGTGAGTGGGTGATCGTGCAGGAGAAGAGGCTCATCTTCTCGGGCCGGCCGTCAACGAGCACCGCCACCTGCGTGCCCCGGGCACCGAGACCGCGGATGTCAATATCGGTCCGGCCGAACTGCCCGGTGCGGTGGATGAAGACGCCAGGCACAAAGGCAAGCGCATCGGTTGCGGTCCGGGCAAGGGAACGCCGCAACTCCTCACCGGTGATGACACTGACGCCGCCGCCACATCCCGGCGGTGATAGCGGAGCCGTTCGGCGGTCACCACCACCTCCGGCAGCCGGAGTGCTACTGAATCCTGATGACTGCCGGCGGGCGCAGCCAGAACGGCGCCGGCAGCAGGGCGATCATGCCTGTGATTAAAGCCGATATCCGGTTCACTGTCCCTCCTCGGTTTTATGCCGGTTCAGTGGAATCAGGCTGACACTGCCCTGCTCCACCCCCTTGAGTGCGCTCAGCCGGTCGGCAAGCGCCTGAATCCGGCGCACCGGACCACGCAGAAGCAGGATCTCAAGGCAGTGGTGCGGGTCAAGGTGAATATGAATCGTGGAAATGATTTCGGTATAATGCTCATGGCCGAGCCGGGTGAGCCGGCGGACCACATCCCGGCGCTCATGATTGTAAACCAGCGCCAGCGCCGCCACCGCCGGACCGCTTCCCTGGCGCAGCCGGCGCTCCGCCAGCCATTGCCGCACCAGATCGCGCAAAGCCTCGGACCGGCAGGTGTAGCCGGCGCGCCGGATTTCCCGGTCAAACGCCTGCAGCAGTCCGGAGTCAAATGAAACGCCGAACCGCTCAGCAGTTACCGTCTGTCTTCTGTTCGCCATTGAGTGTTACTTTTTTCCCAATTGTAGCACGCAGAATCTGCCGGTCAAGAAAATCCGATATAATGATTCAGGCTTCAGGGTGAAGCTGGTGGTAGATCTTCTCCGCGAGGTGGGCGCCGATCCCCGGCACCCGGGCGATTTCGGCGATGCCGGCACCGCGCAGCCGGGCAAGCGAGCCGAAGTGGGTAAGCAGTGCCTGACGCCGTGCCGGACCGATTCCCGGAATCGCATCCAGCTCCGACTCCAGCAGCTTCCTGCCCCGCAGTTTGCGGTGAAAGGTGATCGCAAACCGGTGCGACTCGTCCCGGATCCGCTTCAGCAGTTTCAGCGCCGGCGAAGTCACCGGAATGGCGATCTCCCGGCCGTCAAGGTAATACAGGGTATCGGTCCGCTTTGCCAGTCCGAGAATCGGAATCTCCCGGTCAAACTGGTGATAGGCGCGGAGGGCAGCAGAGAGCTGTCCCTTGCCGCCGTCCACCAGCACCAGATCGGGCAGCGGCAGCCCCTTTTCCAAGAGTCCCCGTATCCGGCGTGCCAGCACCTCCTCAATCATTGCAAAGTCGTTCGGACCGCTGACCGTGCGGATTTTGAACCGGCGGTACTGGCTCTTGACCGGCCGGTCATCCCGGAACACCACCACCGAACCGACCGGATTCGTTCCCTGGGTATTGGAGATGTCAACACCCTCAATCACCCGGGGTGGTGCGGGCAGATTAAGAATCGCTGCCAGCTCCTCATTTGCCTTCGGTATCCGCCTTGCCGGCGGCACCAGCTCGACGAGCGCCTTTTCCGCATTCCGCTGTGCCAGCTCGAGCAGGCCCAGTTTTGCCCCCCGCTCCGGAGCAACAATCCGCACCTTCCTGCCTGCCCGCCCGCTCAGCACCTGCTCATACAGCTCCGCGCCCGGCACCGCTGCCGGCAGGACGATCTCCTCGGGCAGATCCGCGGTATGGGTGAACACCGCGCGCAGCACCCCTTCCAGAATTTCAGCATCACTGACCGTTTCATCCGCTGCCAGCAGATACTGCTCCCGGGCAACAATCCTGCCCTCCCGGACCCGGAATACTACCGCCACCGCCGCCCGCTTACCCTTTGCCAGCCCGACCACATCCCGGCTCGTCCGGTCCGGTGCGACTACCTCCTGATGCCGGACAATCTCCCGCAGCGCCAGCAGCTGATCCCGCAGCACTGCCGCCTGCTCGTAACGCTGGGCTTCCGCCTCCTGCCACATCCGCCTCTCCAGCTCCGTAATCAGCCCCTCGGACCGGCCGGCGAGAAACTCAATTACATCCCGGACGAGCTGACGGTACTGCTCCGGGCTGACACCGCCGGTGCAGGGACCGAGGCACCGCTTCACCTGAAAATTGAGGCAGGGCGGCCTGGGAGCGGGTTCGGGCAGTTCCCGCCGGCAGGTGCGCAGTCTGAAGATCCGGCGCACCGCCCGCAGTGCCCGGCGGAGCTCACGCGCACTCGTATACGGTCCGAAGAGTACCGAGCCGTCGGGCCGGATGTTCCGGGTGATAAAGATCCGGGGAAACTGCTCCTGAACCGTGATCTTCAGATAGGGATACTTCTTGTCATCCCGGAGCCGGACATTGTAGCGCGGCTTCTTGATCTTGATCAGGCTTTCCTCAAGCAGGAGCGCCTCGGCTTCGGAGCGGGTGACAATCGTCTCCACCGTCTGCACCCGTGCCACCAGTGCTGCCAGCCGGGGATCGGACTGGGGCTGGGTATAGGCGCGCAGCCGGTCGCGCAGGCTCCGCGCCTTGCCGATATAGAGGACCCTGCCGCTGCGGTCCTTGAGGAGATAGACACCGGGTTCAGCCGGTGCTGCCTGCACTTCGGCGATAAACTGCGAATCAGGAGTGCCCATGAAATCTGTTCAGACTATAAAAGTTACTGTCAGCCTCAGCCCTTGACCACACCCAGCGGTCGCATCCGGGCAACCTTGCGGGCGATGCCGGCGCGGTGGCAGACCTCAACCACCTGATCCACATCCTTGTAGGCGTCCGGCACCTCCTCGTTCAGCACCTCCCGGCTTGCCGCCATCACCACGATCCCCTTTGCCCGCAGTTCGGCAGCAACATCCCGGCGCCTGGTCGCCTCCAGCGCCCTGGTCCGGGACCAGACTCTGCCCGCACCATGACAGGCGGAGCCGAAGGTCTGCCTCATTGCGGTCTCGGTGCCGAGCAGCAGATAGGAGCTTGTGCCCATGTCCCCGGGAATCAGCACCGGCTGGCCCAGGTGCCGGTATTTTGCCGGCAGTGCCGGATGTCCGGGGGCGAACGCCCGGGTCGCACCCTTCCGGTGCACACAAACCTTCACCTTCTTGCCGTTGATTTCGTGCTCCTCAATCTTGGCGATGTTGTGGGCAACATCATAGACCTGGGTCATGCCCAGCCGTTCAATCGGCAGGCCGAGCACCTGGGCGAACGCCTCCCGGACCCAGTGGGTAATCGCCTGCCGGTTCGCCCAGGCATAATTTGCCGCCGCCACCATCGCGCCGAAATACCGCTTTCCCTCGGGCGAATCCAGCGGTGCGCATGCCAGCTGCCGGTCCACCAGCGTAATCCCGTATTTCCGGGCAGCGGCAACCAGCGACTTCACATTGTCATCACAGATCTGATAGCCCAGGCCCCGGGAGCCGGTGTGAATCATCACCGTAATCTGGCCCGGGTGAATCCCGAGCTCCGCCGCCGCCTTCGGGTCATAGACCTCAACCACCTCCTGAATCTCCAGAAAGTGATTACCCGCACCCAGCGTGCCCAGCTGGGGCATACCCCGCTCCAGCGCCCGCTGCGAAACTCCGGCCAGGTCCGCACCCGCCATCTCACCATGCTCCTCAGTATACTCCAGGTCCTCAGGCGTGCCGTAACCCTGCTCCACCGCCCAGCGTGCGCCCCGGGTCAAAACCTGTGCCACCGTATCCTTGGAAATCCGGATCTTGCCGGTTGAACCGACCCCTGAGGGCACATTGTGAAAGATCGCCCGCACCAGCTTTTCCAGCAGTTCGGGCTTTAAGTCCTTTTTCTCCAGACTGGTGCGCAGCAGCCGTACCCCGCAGTTGATGTCATAGCCGACACCCCCAGGTGAAATGATCCCGTCAGAGACATCAAACGCTGCCACCCCGCCGATCGCAAACCCGTAACCCCAGTGGATATCCGGCATCGCCAGGGAAGAGCAGACAATTCCGGGCAGGGTGGCGACATTGGCAACCTGCTCCGGCGCCATGTCCTGCTTCACCGTCTCAATCATCTTGTCATCCGCATAGATGATACCGTCAACCCGCATTTCCGGCTTGTAGGACTTCGGAATCCGGAACCGGGTCTCGTCAAGCTTCTCCAGTGGTCCGTTCCAGCCTGCCATATGTTTAATTATAATTCCGGATGCCCGCCTGGTCAACAGCAAAGACAGACGCCCGCTGTCCGGACAGGACCGGGCAAAACCGCCAGCTCTGCCGGCAACCGTGGGGGGAACTGCCCCATTATCGGGCACAAACCGGTTTCAGCCTGCTAACATTTTGCACAACCGGAACTTACCGGAACACCTGCCCGGAAAGTCGGATGGCAAATGTGAAATTACGCCCCTTTTCTGACTCTAAACTGAATGGATAAAACCGGCAGTGAACCTCACCTCCGCACCCATACCTTTTTTCATTTTACATTTTTTATTTTGCACTTTACATTTTGCACTTTGCATTGTGAAAGGGATTCCTCGACTCGGCTTCGCCTCGCTCGGAATGACCAGAAAGGAAAGTCATTTCGAGCGACGCCGAGCGACAGCGAGGCGGAGTCGAGAAATCCATGACTTCACCACCAGCCGGCTCTGCGCCTCGAACCATCCTGCCCAATATATTTATTCGTGGAAGATCGAATCGCTGTTAAAGCGTGTAACGGACGCCGACGCTGACCTTGGGAAACCCGAACAGGAAATAGCCAAACGCCTCTGGCGCATCAATATAAATCGCATGGCGGTGCATCTGTGCCCACTTCAGCAGTTCAACCTCGCCAAAAACATCAATATTCTTCTTTGCCCGCCAGAGCACACCCGGACCAAGCCGGATATCATAATCGGCACCAAACGCCCGCCAGTCCTCAAGCGGTTTGTTGTAATACTTCTCCAGATTAACACCGCCATAAATCAGAGGTGAAACCTTTTTACCCACCGGCAGCACATAAATAACATCAGCATCAAGGTTATTAAACAGATGCAGGCTCTGTCCGCCACCGAGCTTATGCCGGGTATAGAACCTCAGCTGTGCCAGCTCCAGTCGCAGTGACAGGTTTTTCAGTGGACTTATCAGCAGCTCACCGGAAACCCCGAAGTATGGTTCCCAGCGGATATCAAGATTAAAATTCCCGGGTAAATATCCACCTTCCAGAATATCGTAGTGACTTAACCGCACCCCGAACTGAACCCGGGGAGAATAAGCAGAGGCAGAGGTCGAAATTAAGCAGATGGCTATTGTTATCGCGATAGCAGAAAATTTCCTTCGCGAGCTCATTTTTATTCCATCTCCTTTATTGTCCGGGTGCACCACAAACGGTGCACCCGGGTTTGATTACCTTCTGACATCAGGGCCAGCGCCTTCTTACTTCAGTATACTGGGGCTGGTTCCGATTGCCCCAGTGATGCCTGCCCACCTGCACACCATCTCCGGCAGGGGCAAGATAGTTGTGATAGTGGAAAGTATACCAGCCCTTGGGTTCGTAAAACTGTCCTGGTGCAGGCCAGTCTTCAAGCAGAATTCCTTTATAATACGAACAACAGCCCAGACCCAGCTGTCCGGGCAGTGGATTCCGGCCGGTTGCAGAACCATACTGAACCTGATACCAGTTTCCCAGTTTTGCCACATTTATCCAGGATTTCTTGTCCAGACCATCAGTTTCATACTCAACCCCATAACCCTGTGCTGGTGCCTCAGCATAGGACTCCTCAGGCGTAAGATATCCCATGGAATGCAACTGCGTAACTGTAACCTCGGTAAACTCCGGTGGTGGTTCTATTGCGGTGGTATCCGGTGCACTGACTGCCAGAACCGTCGCCTTCCAGTAAGGTGCGGTCAGATTCACCGGCTCCGGTTGGGGGTTAATGCTGATATAGTAATGCACATCGCTGGTGCCCTGCGCTACCAGCATATCCCTTCTGCCTGCTGTGGCTCTGCCACACCGGAAAATAATAACCCGTCATCCGCTTTCTGTCAAGCGGTTTGCTTCCTGTTTTTATTTTGCATTTTACATTTTGCACTTTGCATTTTGCATTGTGAAAGAGGGATTCCTCGACTTCGCTCGGAATGACGAGCGGGGCAGGGTCATTTCGACCACAGCCCGAAGGGCGGAGTGGAGAAATCTTTCGTTCAGCCGGCGATTCCCTGCGGGTGGTCTGGTGGTGCTTGACCGGTTCGGGGCGGTGATTATGCTGGATTTGAGGTGAGGTCGCTTGCTGAGTTTTACCGGGAGCGGGTGCTTTCGTTTCCAGAGCGGCACCGGCGCGGCTGCCGGCGGTGAAGGCGGGAACTGAGATCAAAGTTGAGCCGGGGCTGTTCGGCTGGCGGGTGGTGGTATCCCGGCGTGTCCTGCCCTGCCGTTCCGAGGCGGAGGCGCGGTTTATCAGGCTGGCCTTGGAGCTCGGACTCCGGGAGATTGAGGTGCCGGCAGACGATGGCTATCTGGCTGAGATTCTGCCCGAGTTTGAGCGGCTCAAGGCCGGGGTTGATGCGGTGATGAACCGCTATCTTGACGGGGTCAGCAGCCGTCAGGTGCGGAGTTCAGTCCGGCAGCGGGTCTACACCCGGCTCCTCCGGGATGAAGGCGGTTCACCGCGCTGCCGTAAGGGCAGAACCGGCCGGCACCGGCAGGGCTGACGGCATTACTTGAAGAAAATCACAATTATTGGTAAAATCGGTCAATATGAATCATCGGGAGCTGCGCAGGACTTTCCTTGAGTTTTATGCGGAGCGGGGGCACAAGATTGTGCCCAGTTCGTCGCTCATTCCCCGTGATGACCCGACCCTGCTGTTCACCAGTGCGGGGATGGTGCAGTTCAAGGCGCTGTGGGCAGGTTCGGTGGAACTGCCCTACCGGCGGGCATGCTCAATTCAGAAGTGTCTGCGGGCATCGGATCTGGAGCAGGTGGGCAAGACCCCGCGCCACTGCACCTTCTTTGAAATGCTCGGCAACTTCTCCTTTGGCGACTATTTCAAGGCGGAGGCGATTCCCTGGGCTTGGGAGTATCTGACCCGGGTGGTGAAGCTGGACCCGGCACGGCTTTATGTCTCGGTTTTTCGCGAGGATGATGAGGCTTACGAGGTGTGGCATAAGATTGTCGGTCTGCCGGAGAGCCGGATTTACCGGCTGGATGAGAAGGACAACTTCTGGGGTCCGGCCGGCGGAACCGGGGCGTGCGGACCCTGTTCCGAGATTTACTGTGATCTGGGACCGGAGTTCGGCTGTGGCCGGGAGAGCTGTGGTCCGGGGTGTGACTGTGACCGGTTCAGCGAGATTTACAATATCGTCTTTCCCCAGTTCAATCAGCTGCCGGACGGCACCCGGGTGCCGCTCAAGAACCGCGGAATTGATACCGGAATGGGGCTGGAGCGGCTGGCGATGGTCTCCCAGGGGAAAAAGAGCATCTTTGAGACCGATCTGTTCAGCCCGATCGTCCGGGCGACTGAGGGGATTCTCGGGCTGGAGCTGAATCTGGACAACCGCCAGCTGTTCTATGTTGCCGCGGACCACAGCCGGGCGCTGACCTTTGCGATCGCCGACGGTGCGATCCCATCCAATGAGGGCCGGGGCTATATCCTGCGCAACATCCTGCGCCGGGCACTGCTCTTTGCCCACCGGCACAATGTCCGGGAGCCGTTTCTCTACCGGGTTTCAGGTGCGGTTGTGGAGCTGATGCGGCAGTTCTATCCCGAACTCGGGGCAAAGCGGGAGCAGGCGGCCCTGATCATCCGGGCGGAGGAGGAGCGGTTTCTGCGCACCCTTGATGCCGGGCTGGAGCTGTGGGCTGAGGTGGCGGACCGGTACCGCAGTGCCGGTGTGATTCCCGGAGCGGAGCTTTTCCGGCTCCATGACACCTACGGCTTTCACATTGAGCTGGTGGCAGAGCTTGCCCGCGATGCCGGGCTGG
>VSSL01000080.1_pt1 | contig 22588 bp, 20 predicted proteins | sample 4557531 | NCBI WGS metagenome assembly VSSL01 (sample SAMN10986726, study PRJNA523729) | hot springs metagenome | isolation source: hot springs | place: India:Timba, Gujarat | collected 2018-05-31 | reverse complement strand
GGGCTGCGGACGCCATGACGTGGGACACCTACAAGGAACGCTTTGTCAGCGACGACGGCCGGGTCATCGATCGAGCCAACAAGGACATCAGCCACTCGGAAGGACAGGGCTACGGGCTGATCCTAGCCCTTGCCGCAGACGACAAACCCGCTTTCCAGAAGATTTGGGGATGGACGCGGAACAATCTGCAGGTCCGCGGCAAAGACCGGCTCCTCGCCTGGGCTTGGGGCCAAAGGCCCAACGGTGCGTGGAACGTGTTGGATTTCAACAACGCCACAGACGGTGATCTCCTCGTCGCCTTCGCTTTGCTCAAAGCCCACGAACGATGGAACAACCCGGAATTCCACACGGCCGCCATGGCAATCCTCCAAGACATCAAGAGCCATCTGATCGTGGAATCCGGGAACTTCCCCGTCCTGCTCCCCGGTTACTACGGCTTCGTCAACGACCGGGGGATCGTTCTCAACCCATCGTACTACGTCTATCCGGCCTTGAAGATGTTCTCGCAGTACGACGGCGGCGCCTTGTGGGACAAAGTCTCCCAGGGGGGCCTGAAACTTTTGGATAAGGCCCGCCGCACGGCGTGGAACATGCCCGCGGATTGGATCATCCTTCAAGACGACCGGATCGACATCTACCGAGAACGAAGCACCCGGTTCGGCTATGAAGCCATCCGAACCGTTTTGTATCTGGCGTGGATCGACCATCGCGAAGCGCTGCGCTCCTGGACGTCGGTTCTGGACTGGTTCGAAAAAACCGGCGCCATGCCGGTGTGGGTGGACCTGTTGAATCCGGCGGTGTCCCTGGATGAGGCTCCCGGGGGGTTCTATGCGGTTTGGGCCCGAGCCGCCCGGACGCTGGACCGCCAGGACACGGCCCGAAAGCTTCAGGCTCGAGCCCAAGAGAAAGTCGCTCAGGAAAAGGACGACTACTACTCCAACACGCTTTATCTTCTCAGCCACGTTTCCATCGAAAAACCATAGCCAGGAGGCTCTGCGATCATGCCCAAGCGCCTGTGTCATGGACTGCCGCGCCCAGAGCCCTTTCGAGTCCGTTGGGTCTTCCCGAAGGTCGGGCCGCTGCTGCTCGGCTGCCTTTTCTTGTGGCTGACCCTTGCGCTTTGGGAACATGAAAGCCGGCAGGCCGCGGCACAGGAATCGAACCAGACCTCATTGCTTCATGTGGAAAAATCCGCCCAGTCTCACCTTCTGGAACCCCGGTACTCCCCGCTTTCCTTTCCCCTCGAAACCTCGGCCCGGGCACGCCAAACGCCTCCTTCGATTCAGCCCCCCCTCGAGCCCGCTTTCCAGAGTGCATTACCGGACGTTCCCCGAACTCGTCTGACGATCGCCTGGGGATACTACAACCAAGGGGACTACGAAAAGGCCGTGCCGGTCTTTCAGGAGTTGGCACAAGAGGAGACGCCCCCCGAGGTGGCGGACGAGGCCCGCCTTGGGTTGGCCTATGCTTTGCTGCGGCTGCAGCGTCTCCCGGAAGCAGCACGTCTTTTGGAACAACTGGTCGGCCAAGGAATTCGCCCCCGAGAAACGGTCCCTGCCCTGGTCGAAGTGCTCTTGGCGCTGAAACGTTACGAGGACGCGGAAAAATACCTTCCCCTGCTTCCCTGAAGAGTGGCTCGTGGGGTGCCTATGAAGCCTATGGCCCTTTTCGCGGTCTTTTTTCTTTGGCTGAGCACGACCTTGTGGGCCGGCGTGGAAGTGCCCACGCTTGCAGCCTTCTCTCCAAAAGACGGTACCTTCGCGGCGGCCAAGACCGCCGAAAGTGTCCGCGCTCGAGCCTCCCTGGAAATCGCGTGGTGGCATTTCAGGGAAGAACGGTACGAGAGGGCCCAAAAGCTTTTTGAAGAGGTCATAGCCGTCGCCGAGACACCGGGATTGCGGTGGGAAGCCCAATGGGGGAAAGCCTTGTGCCTCGACCGCCTCGGGAAAAGAGACACGGCCGCGGCGTTGATCCAGGAATTGGAGAACCAGGGATATCGAACGCGGGACACCGAAAGATGGCTTGCCCTCTACCGTCATGCCCAATCCAGGGAACAAAGGATCCTATGGGAAGGCCGACTGAGGAGGGAAGCGTCGCGAACGGTTGAAAGGGGCGACACGACGACCTTATCCCGTTTCCTGCGCCGAAACGAACAGAGCCTGCGACGCTGCATAGCTCCCGAAGCCTTTTTCGAAGTGGCGAAAACACTTCGCCGAAATGGGCAAAATGAACAAGCCCGGCGCCTTCAGGAGAGGATCCTGGATTGTGTTCCCGCACGATACAATCTTCGCGTAGGAGCTTTTTCCGAACTTCTGGAGGTGAGCCCTCCGGAAGAAGTCATCCGACTGATCGGCACCGAGCGGGCGCGACCCGGTCTTCCCACGTCCTACCTGGGAGACCTTGATGCCCTGGAAACGGAGGCTTATCGAAGGAAACTTCGGAAACTTCCCGACGCATCTCCCGAAATCGAGAGCACGGCAAAGATCATCCTAGAACAAAACCCCACGGATCCCGAGGCCCTTTTGAGACTCGGCTGGTTCTCCTACCGCGCCGGGCGGTTTTCCGAAGCGGAAAGCTATTTTACCCGCCATCGGCAAGCCCATCCGGATCAAAACGACGGCGCCTACGGGTTGGCTCATGCTCTCATGGCCCAGCAGAAGTTCCGGGACGCGGCTCAGGTCCTCGATGCCATGGAACCGCCCTATCCCGAGGGCCGGCAGGCCCTGGTCTTTCGGCTTTATATGGAAGAAGGGGCATACCTCCGGAAGGCAAAAGATCTCCCAGGGGCGGAAGGCGCCTATCGCCGGGCGGCGGCCATCAAGACCGACGACGGCGGCCCGTGGTTTTCCTTGGGCTGGCTGCTTCTCGAACAGGGGCGGCCTCAACAAGCGGCAGAAGCGTTTGAAAAAGCCTACGGCCTCCAACCGACGGGCGAAGCCGGGGAGGGGCTTCTCCTTTCCTTAGAACGATCGGGCGACTTCGTCGCTGCTTATGGACAAGCCACAGCGATGGCTCGTGCCGAGGATCCGTCGGTCCGCGAGGCTGTGGGACGTCACTACCTGAGAACCGGTAAAGTGCTCCACGCCGCTTCCGTTCTGAAGGACGAGAAAAACGATGCCGCGCCGTGGACGACCCTCCGGACGTCCTACGAAAGCCGCTCCGGAGATGAGGGGACGTCCAGAACGAGAAGCCTGAGAACCCCATGGACGGCGTATGTGCCGTGGGGCTCGGATTCCCTCTGGATCCTAAGTTTGGAAGGGACCTTCCTCGACACCGGGGATCCCGGTTCGAGCCCGTTTGTGGGCTCTTTCGGCCTTCCGGACGCCCACAAAGCCGATGTGTCCCGGTGGATCGAATCCGCGTGGATTGTGGCCCCGTCGGTGGGTTTCATCAAGGAAGGAGCGTGGGATGTCCGGGTGACGGCGGGCTCAAGCCCGCTCGGTGGCCCGGTGGATCCCATGCCGACTTTCTCCTTCGAACTTCAAAACCCTCGATGGCGTTTGGAAGCGCACCACAAATCCGTGGAAGAGACCGTCCTCTCCTGGATCGGGCAGCGCGATCTCTACTCGGAGCGCACCTGGGGCCGTGTGCTGAAAACCGGGGGATCCATCGGTCGCGACATCTCTTGGCCGAACGGATCCTGGGTGAGCGTCCGCGTCGGTGCCGACCATTATCGGGGCCACAACGTGTGGCGGAATTTCTCCCTCACCGGCGATGCCGCGGTGGGGCGGAGCTTCCCGTATCGCTCCGGAACCTTTTCTCTGGGAGGGTTCGTGACCGGTTCGCATTTCGACCGGAATTCCGATTTTTACACATACGGGCACGGCGGTTACTTCAGCCCTTCCTTCTTCATGATGACGGGACCGACCGTTCGTTATCGCTCAGACCCGGGCGGCCTGTGGTGGTTGGACATGAAAGCTTCCGCAGGTTATCTGTATTATGAAACCGAGGCGAGCCCGATCTATCCCAGAAATGCCACGAACGAGAAATACTCAGGGGATCGCTTTTCTGGTTTGGGCTATAGCGGGTCCTTTCGGGCGATCAGGCTTTTGACGCCGCATGCGGCTTTGGGAGTCCACGTGGACATGGACAAATCATCGGATTATACGCGATGGGCCGCCGGGGTGGGCGTGACGTGGTTTTTTGAAAAACGCGCCACCTTGGGCCGAGTCGCCCCGAATTATGACGCGTTCTTCCAGCCAAAAGCCTGGTAAGCGTTCATGATCCAAAGAATGTGGCCGCTGCTGGCCTGGCTTGTTTATTTCCTGATGCCTTTCGACATCCTTCCGGACCATTTCTTCGGGCCGGGATGGACGGACGATCTCATCCTATTGGGGTTGGTGTACTACCTGTTCTTGCGCCAAGGTGCCCCCGGCGGTCCCAGACCCGGATCGCGGAAAACCGAGGGACGAGGCTCCGGCTCCGGGACCGACACACAGGATGGCTCAGGAGCTGACGAAAGGGCGTCCAAGAACAAACCGAAGAATCCCTACGAGATTCTCGGCGTCCAACCAGGCGCCGATACGGAAACGATCAAGAAAGCCTATCACCGCATGGCCGCCAAGTACCACCCGGACAAGGTCAGTCATCTCGGTGAGGAGTTTCAGCAGCTGGCCAAAGAAAAGTTCCAGGACATTCAATGGGCCTATGAGGTTTTGACGCAGAAGGGTCGGGAACAGGCACGATGACGGAAATTCGGATCCAGATGCGAACGGAAAGGCCGGGCTATGCGTTTCGGCTGGTAAACATCGAGTGCATGCCCCAGTCCGATCACTTCAACGTGGTCATGGAGCTGGAGGAACCCATTGGCGATCTGTTGCCCTACTGTGCCGCCGTTTTCCCCAATTGCATATACGTGCACGGCGCCGGCGTGGCCAACGTCATGGATCAGGGGCACATCGTGGGCCTTTATGCGGATAAGATCACCATTACCGATGTGGCCGGGCCCGATGAGGCGGCGCTTTGGTGCGAACGCTATTTTCAAAAAATTCAAGAGGTCCGCCGAAACCGCCCGGCCATCACGCCCGTCTTGTACAAACGCCCGACCGTCACCGTGCTCGACATTTACCGCACCCTTCCCCGGACCAACTGCGGTCGATGCGGCGTGGCTACCTGCATGGCTTTCGCCGCTAAGGTTTTTCGCGGGGAAAGCGCCTTGAGCGAATGCCCGGAGGCCTCATGACAACGGAAACGAACTCCAATGCTCCATGGGTTTTTCTCCACACCCTGGCCAATCGCTTCGAAGCCGACGTTTTATCCAACGTTCTGGAAAAGGAGGGGGTGCCTTTTCTTGTCCGGTCCTTCGTGGAAACAGCCTACGATGGGCTGTTCGTGCCCCAACGCGGTTGGGGACAAATCCTCGTTCCGGCCGGACATTTGCCCGTCGCTCGAAAGCTCATCGCCTCCTTGCTGGAATCTTTGACTTCACCAACCCTTTACGAATCCTTGGAGGAACTGGACCCGTCCCTTTGGGAAGAGACCGCACGATCCGACCCGCAGGACGTGTGCCGTCGCGCCCTGGTCCGGTGGAATCCCCATGAGGCATCCTATGGCGTCCCGTTTCTCGCGGGATCCTTTACGTGCCTTCCCAAGGAGAGAACAATCCGGGCGGAACCGGGCTTGGCTTTCTCAAGGGTTGATTTCCAAACAGGGCTCGTGCTCCTTCACTATCTGCTGGAAGCCCAGGACGTGCCGCCATCGGGGCGATGGATCAGCGAAAAGGACATCCCTTCCGGGCATCAATTCTTTAGCGGTCCGCACGCCTTCCCCTTGAAGGAGATCGTGGACGCCGTGGGGGACGACTCCCGTCGCCTTGCCGACGCCTCCGCCACACTCGGGGGCGTCCCCGTGGATGTCGGCGATAAGGCCTTTGAGTTTTCGGTGCTGCCGCGCGTTCCCCTGCGGATGGTCTACTGGCGGGGGGACGACGAATTTCCCCCTACCGTCAAGATCCAATTCGACGCCACCGTGTCCAAGCATCTACGTGCTCTGGACATCATCTGGGCCATGGTCAACGTCTTCGTCCGCCATCTCAAAGCCGCCTCAAAGGACGCCTAGGGGCTTTCAGTCTCTGGTGCCGTTGAGGTAGGCCGCGTCGAGAAGACCGGGGACGATGGGACGATCCGAAACGTCCGGAGGGGAAAAGTCAAAGACCTTAGACAGAAAGAGGGTCACAATGCGAAAGGTCGCCCCCCAAAGGATTTCGATGTGGACGCCGTCCTGGTGCAGGAAGCAGGGGAAATCTTGGGTGGGCGGCTCCACCGCTCCTTGGGCGTCCGGAGCCACGTACAGCCGGTAGCGGTAATAATGCGCGGGATCCAAGAGGTGTCTTAAGGGAATGGCCACGATGCGCTCCACTTCCCAATTGGGTACAAAACGCTGCGGCTTCGAAATCCATCCCACCAGAGGATGAATGACGCGGACGAACAAACGCAGCCTCTCGGGAGGCAAAGGCCCCAGGAAGCGGAAAAACAAAGGGTTCAGGCGCATTTCTTCCCAGCTTTCCCTCAGCCCAGTGGCCAAACGCAGGGCCAGGAGGCGCGCCGCATGGGGATATTGTCGGCGCAGCTCGGGCCAGTAGCGCCATCGGGCCAGCGGAAGATACGGCAGGCTCAGGGCTTTCGCCAAGATAGGGTCCAGACGTGTTTCCACGGTGCCGCCAGGACAGCACAGGTCGCCGCTTTGACGGACCCGTCGGGAGCGCCGGTTCAGGATTAAACACGGTTCCTGCGCGCAGCCGTCTTCCTGGAGGCCGCAGCCCAAGAGAAGCAACACGCTGGAAGAAAGCCCCAATTGCTTCCTGAATTCCGCTCCCGAGGGATCCTTGACGATGCCGGGGGCCAACCGTTCTTCGATGTGTTCTTGCAAAGCAGGCGGGTGCTCTAGGATCGCCTGGAGATAATCCGTGTGGTTTTTCATGCCGTCTGACCTATGAGCGCCTCATATTCGGCCCACTTCTTTTCCAGACGCTGAGCCGAGATCGGCAATCGCGTCTTCACCTCGGGCGCGAACAGGCTGAGTTTGTATTCTTCCAACATCCATCGCATTTCGTCAAGGAAGTCCAGAGCCGCCTTGGGCGCCTCTCGGGAGAGGTTTTCTCGTGCCTTGGCGTAGCGGGCCACAAAAGTGGCCACCTCGGACCATTTCTGTCGATCTTTTTCCGGGGCCACATACGCCCTTTCGGCCCGCCGAGCCAACCCTCTCAGATACCGCGGCAGTTCTCGCATCACGGCGCTTCGGTATTTCGTCAAGAAGTCCGGGGGAACCAGCCGAACCAATTCTTCTTCCACCGCCTGCAACCGTTCCAAGGCCCCGGGATTGGCGGCGCTCTTTCGGCGATATTTTTCCAGCGCGAGGCTCATTTCGTATCGGGCATCCAACACGGCCTTGAGCTCCGCCCACAACTGCCGGGCACGAGCCCCGAGATGGGGTGGAAGTTCTCGGATCGTCCGCCGATACTTTTCCTCATCCGGAGGCTGAGGGTCATGGAGATCGAACAGCTCTCGAAGCATATAGATCTGCGCCTGTTTTTCCGCTTCTCGAAGATCTCCCAAAAAATGCACGGCCCCCATCGGCAGGGCGTCCGAAGGCCCTCCTCCGGCACGCCGTGACGGCGATAGGGTCCATTCCTTTCGAAGCCCCTTGAGAATGGGGGCAAAGGCCCATTGGTAGAGTACCAGCAATCCGTCCCGAGTGGCCTCCCGGGCCGATGGGGCATCGGCGAAGAGCCTTACGGAAACAGCAGCCCCTTCGGCCTGTAGGCCGAGATAAGCATATCGCATCACCCCGTAGGCGTCCCGACCCAGTTCGATTTTTTCGGGAAGCGGCCCGAAATCCCATGAGGTAAATCCAGACCGTTCCCACCGACGGCGCGCTTTCTCCCAGGCGGCGTCCCTGTGGATTCCCACGGCCTTTTGCTGAAGCTCTCGCAGATCCCGGCCCGTGTGCAGGACGGTGCCCTCTTCGTCCACGATCTCGAAACGCATTTTCAGGTGAACGGGAAGACCCTCCCGTGGCCAAGAAGCAACCGGCACATGCAGCCCGCATACGTCGAGGGCTGCCTGGCTCAAGGCTGTATAAAAATCCCCTTTCCCATGGATCAGCCGGGAAAAGATCTCGCGGGCCGTTTCCGAAAGAGGGGCCGCTTGACGCCGGACGTTTTTCGGAAGGCCCTTCAAGAGCAGCAGAATCTTTTCCTCGAGCAATCCCGGAACCAGCCATTCGAAAGCATTCGCCTCCAAGCGCGTGAGCACGTGGATCGGCACGGTGACGGTCACTCCGTCCTGTTCTTCCCCGGGAGAAAACGTATAGCGAAGCGGCAACTGAAACTCACCCAAATCGAGAAAATCGGGAAATCCGCCAAGAGCTGCCGGGTCGGGCCCCCTTTGAGGAAATCCTCTTCGCGCATCCGGAGTATCCCGTCACCACCTTGATCCTTCAGCCATTTGTCGAAAGAACGGATATCGGCAAAATCCGGAATCCTCTGGTCGTAAAAGACAAACATGTCCTCATCATCTATGAGAATCCCACGACGCCGCAGTTTGTCTTCCACATTTTCCAGCTCTTCTCGAAGCTTGCGGTTGTGCTCATGAAAACCGTAAGGCTTGGGAAGGTCACCTTCCACGAGCGCGGAGCGGATGAAGATTCGGCGGGCCTCGGCCGGGTCGTGGCGGGCGAAATCCACCGGGCGTTTTTCCACGATGGGCAGACCGTAAAGCGTCACCCTTTCATAAGCAACCACGCGCCCGCGTTTTCTTTCCCAGTGGGGGGAGCTCACATGGGATTTCACCAAGTGCCGTGCAAGATCCTCCAGCCACTGGGGCTCGATGTTTGCGGCCATGCGGGCAAAAAGGCGGCTTGTCTGTACGATTTCCGCGGCCACGATCCAGTCCCCTCCCTTGTTGAAGAGACTCGAGCCGGGGAAAAGCATCACCTGGCGGCCCCGGGAGCCCACGTAGATGTTTTTTTCTTTCTTCATGGCCACATGGCTCAGATACCCTGAAGCCACACTGCGGTGGATGGCTTCGTAAGAGGCCGCTGCCACTTCTTCACCCGATGCGGTCTTGGTCATGCCCAACTCATCCAGGATGGATCGGATGTCGTCCACCACTTGAGCCCATTCCCGCATCCGACGAAAGGACAAGTAATGGTCCCGGCAAAAGGCGCGGAGCTGGGACTGGGACGCCCCTTCGGCGCGTTTTCGTTGGTAGGCGCGCCAGATGTTCAGCAGGGTCAGGAAATCGGAGCGACGGTCCCGAAATCGGGCATGAACGAGGTCCGCCTGCTCGTGGTGCTCGAAGGGTCTTTCCCGAGGATCCTGAATGCTCAAGGCGGCGCAAAGGACCGCCACCTCTTCCAAAGCCCCTTCCTTTTCCGCTTGGATGAGCATGCGGGCCATCCGGGGATCCAGGGGGAAGCGGGCCATCACGCGCCCCAGTTCGGTGAGCCGGTGATGGCGATCGACAGCGCCCAATTCCATGAGCACCGCAAAGCCGTCTTGAATGGCTGCCGGAGACGGCGGATTGAGAAAAGGAAACGTCCGAACATCGCCGAAACGCCAGGCGAGCATTTTCAGGATGACTTCGGCCAAATTGGAACGAAGGATTTCCGGGGGCGTGTGTTTGGGCCGGCTGAGGTAATCTTCCTTGGCATACAGCCGCACGCACACCCCGGGCCCTTGTGCGGCCGCACCGCCCGGCCCTCTGATCGGCGCTCGCCTGAGAGATGGGCACCACCGGTAGCCCTTGCGTCCGGCTTCGCGGGTTATACATGGCCAAACGGGCCAGACCCGTATCCACCACACAGCGGATCCCCGGAATGGTCACGGACGTTTCCGCCACGTTGGTGGCAACGACGATCTTTTCCTGAGGAAGCCTTTGGAAGACCTTTTCCTGATCGGACCCGGCCAGACGCCCGTAAAGGGGCAAAACGACGGTGTTCGGAAAACGGGCTTCCTCCAGCCGGGCGATGGCTTCCCGGATGTCGTTTTCCGTGGGCATGAAGACCAGAACATCCCCGCAAAGGCCTTCGCCTCTGAGGGCGGCAACGGCCTCAGCGGCCAGATCCACTGCCGTGGTTTCTTCCGGCGCTTCGGGATCCGGCGGGCGATATCGGATGTCCACCGGATAGGTCCGGCCTGTCACTTCGATCATGGGCGCATCGTCAAACGCCCGGGAAAAGCTTTCCGGATCGATGGTCGCCGAGGTGATGACGAGTTTTAGGTCGGAACGCCTCGCCAAGGCCTTGCGCAGCAACCCGAGAAGGAAGTCGATGTTGAGACTTCGCTCGTGGGCCTCATCCACAATGACCACATCATAGGCTCGGAACAGCGGATCGGTCTGAGCTTCCGCCAGGAGGATTCCGTCGGTCATGAACTTGATGAGGCTTCGGGGCGAGAGGCGCTCCTGAAAGCGAATCTTGTAGCCGACAAGCTGCCCCAAAGGCTCTCCCAGCTCCTCGGCGACCCGGCGCGCCAAAGTCACGGCCGCAATGCGTCGCGGCTGCGTAATGCCGATGAGCCCTCGCGTCCCGAGGCCCGCTTCCAGGCACATCTTGGGCAGCTGCGTGCTCTTGCCCGATCCCGTATCCCCCGTCACCACCACCACGCGGTGCTCGCGAAGGCTTTGCACAATGGCATCCTTCCGCGCGGTGATGGGTAAATCCTCGGGATAGCTGAGCTTGGCGGGAATGGGCCGCTCTCCCGTGGAGTCATAAAGAAAGCCCTCGGGTTTCTTCCTGCTTTCCGAGGGCTTCCGACGGGACGACGGGGTCATGCGTAGAGAGGCTTATCGGGCGATCATGGCCCGCATCATGTCCCCGGCGTTCTGGGCGTGGTTGGAAATGTCGCCCATGTACTCCACCAGGCGAACGAGATGGAAGGCCGATGTGGGGTTGTCGAAGGGATAATTGAGAAAATCGGCAATGAGTTTGCGTTCCACCTGGTCCGACTCGAACTCATACTCTCGGATCTGCTTGATGGCGCCCTTGACCATGGAGCGGTGGTTTTCGGAAAAGCTTTGGAAATAGCTTTCCGCCGCGGCCACCAACGGATGGATCGACTTGAGAACGCTCGTGATCTTATCCACCATCAACAAGAGATCATCCACGAATTCATCCGGAATATGGGTGTTCCTATAAGAGAGCCAATGCAGGGAATCCTGGGCCGAATCCAGGATCTTGTCCTGTTCGCGCAGGTACCACAACAATTGGAACTTATCCATAGGAAGGAGAATGCCTCGGGGCAGATGGCCGCGGATGTTGCGCTTGACGGCATCCCCTTCGCTTTCCAGCATCGTGACCTTGTTTTGGTACTTTTCGAAATCCGACCGGCTTTCGTCCAGGTATGCGATAAAGGCCATCCTGAATAGCGGCGCCACCTCACGAATGATCTCCGCATGGCGCAATAACCCCTCAAAGGGAGATTTGCGAAAGATGCTGAAAAACGCCGAACGCATTCCCCGTCTCCTTTTCTAATGAAAGAGCCACACGAGAATCTTGAAAATGGCCATGGTCGGCAACGCCGCAAGCGGAATAGTGATAACCCAATAGAGCACGATCTTAAAGACCACCTTAAAATCCACTGCCGCCAAGCCTCCGGCAAGCCCCACACCGATGACCGCTCCGACCGCTGCGTGCGTCGTCGAAACCGGAAGGCCCATTTTGGAGGCCACAAGCACCGACGTGGCCGTGCCGAAATCCACGGCGAACCCCCGCGTGTTGGTCAGTGTCGTGATGCGGCATCCCAGTGTTTCAATGACCCGATACCCCCACGTGAACACTCCCAGCGCGATAAAAAGTCCGCCGCCCGCCAACAACCACGAGGGCACCGGTGTCGTGGACGCAACGGTCTGGGTCGCGTAGATGGCGTAGATGCCGGCCACGGGCCCGACGGCGTTGGCCACGTCGTTGGCTCCGTGGGCCAAGGCCACGTAGCACGATGTAAAGACCTGGAAACGGCGAAAAATCTCCTCCACGCCCTCTTCATCAATCTTCCGGATCGTTCGGCCCAGCCATTCCTGAGCGATGAGGCCCAAAATCAGCCCGCTGCCCAGGGCAATCCCCAGAGCGGCCATGTCGGACAGATGGAGGCTTGTGCCCAGAGGCGTCTTCATCAAGAACGAAAGGACGACGATGAAAATCGTCGCGCCGGCGAGGAGCGGACTCCAGCGCAGCGCCTTCACGAAGGAATTCCGGCGTTCCAAGATGGCCCGCCGGATGAACTGAAAAACGACGAGGGCGAGAACGCCGGAGAAAAACGGAGAAACGATCCAGCTCAAGACGATGGTTGTGATTTTGACCCACTGGATCGCCTTCATGCCGCCCGAAACAAGGCCGAAGCCGATGAGCGCACCGACGATGGAATGGGTGGTGGATACGGGAAACTGGCTCCATGTGGAAAAAAACACCCAAAAAGCCGCGGCCAGCAGGGCGGCCAAAAGCCCGAGCATCATGATGTGCGGATCCTGGGTGACGTTTTGGGGCACCAGAATATTCTCCCGGATGGTCGTGGTCACGTGGGATCCGATAAACGTGGCCCCAATGAAATCCAGAATTCCACCGATCAAGACCGCCTGGCGAAGCGTGATGGCTTTGGCCCCGACGGCCGAAGCCATGCCGTTGGCCACATCGTTGGCGCCGATGTTCCAGGCCATGTACATCCCGGCCAGCATTCCAAGAACGAGGATGATTTCGCTCACGCAGAGTACCCCGCCGCGCAAAGAGAGTGTCCGCAGTCCATCGACGGCACAAGGTTTGAAAGTCGCCGGATCTTTACAAAAAGACGGCTTTCTGTCAATTGATGGTTTGGCTTGGAACGATGATCGAAAAACCCTAGATCCGTCGACGCTAAGGCGCTTTCACCAGAGGAAGATTGCATGGACGATCTTAGGTTCTTGGCGGACCATCTTGAAGAGGCCCGGAAAGTCCTCGGTTCGGTCATGTCCTTGAGGCCGCAATGCGCTTTGATCCTCGGCACAGGCCTTGGGGCCGTAGCCGATGCCATGACGGTGCACGGCCGTCTTGACTACGAAGCCGTCCCCCATCATCCGGTGTCCACGGTGGAGAGCCACCACGGCCGGTATCTTTGGGGAACCTGGGCTGGCACGGACATCCTGGCTCTTCAGGGGCGCTTTCACTTGTATGAAGGGTACACCCCTCATGAGGTCGCCTTCCCCATCCGGCTCATGGCCCGATTGGGGATCAAGATCTTGATTCTGTCCAACGCCGCAGGGGGACTGAACCCTCTTTTTCAACCGGGCGATTTGATGCTCATTACGGATCACATCAATTTCACCGGCAGAAATCCTCTTGTGGGTCCCAACTTGGATGGTTTGGGACCGAGGTTTCCGGACATGAGCGAGCCCTACAGTCGAAGACTGCAGGGGATTGCCCGTGAAGAAGCCCTTAAGGGAGGCATCCGGTTGCGGGAGGGCGTCTACGTAGGGGTGCTGGGCCCCAGCATGGAGACGGCGGCGGAAACCCGGTTGCTGCGCTCCCTCGGGGCCGATGCCGTGGGAATGTCCACGGTGACGGAAGTCATTGCGGCCGTGCACGCAGGCCTGGAGGTTCTGGGCATTTCCGTCATTTCCAACGTCAACCGCCCCGATTGCTACGAACCCGTTCCGCTGGAAAAGGTCATTCGGACGGCTTCAGCCTCCGGGCCCCTTCTGATGTCCCTCTTGGAACGGGTGCTGCCGAAAATTCATCAAATCGCCGAAGGAAAACCGCCCCATGCCGAAAATCCCCTGTGATGTTCTGCTCATCCATGGCCGGGTATACACCTTGGATGATCAGGGAACGGTCATTCCCGACGGCGCCGTCGCGGTGCGTGCGGGTCGAATCGAGGCTGTAGGGCCGAGCTCCGATCTGAAAAACCGTTTCGAACCTGAACGCCTTGTGGACGCGACCGGATGCGTGGTGCTCCCCGGGCTGGTGAACGCACACACCCACGTGGCCATGACGTTGTTCCGCGGCCTGGCCGACGACCTCCCCCTCATGGACTGGCTCCAAAAACACATCTTTCCGGCCGAAAGCCGACTCAACGAATCGTGGGTCTACTGGGGGGCGCTCCTGGGTTGCGCGGAAATGATCCTCTCCGGAACGACGGCGTTTTGCGACATGTATCTTTTTGAACACAAGGTCGCTCAAGCGGCCAAAGAAGCTGGCATGCGCGCTTTGGTCGGAGAAGTGCTGTATGATTTTTCTTCGCCCCATTACGGCCCCGTGGAAAACGGCCTGCGCTTCACCGAGGATCTGATCCTTCAGTGGAAAGACGATCCCTTGATCCGGGTGGCCGTGGAACCGCACGCGCCGTACACCTGTTCGCCCGACCTCTATCGGCGATGTTTTTCGTTGGCCCGAAAACATGATGTTCCCATGGTCACCCATCTTTCGGAGAACAGCGCCGAGGTCCGGGAGGTGCGTGCCCGGTACGGCCGCAGGCCGGTGGCCCACCTGGCCGCCTTGGGGGTGCTCCATGACCGTCTGATCGCCGACCACTGTGTGGACCTGGATGAAAGGGACATGGATCTCCTTGCGCAGCACCGAGTCGTCGTGGCCCACAACCCCGAGAGCAATCTCAAGCTGGCTTCGGGATTCGCTCCCGTGCCTGCGCTCCTGCGGCGAGGGATTTCCGTGGCGCTGGGAACGGACGGTTGCGCCAGCAACAACAATTTGGACCTCTTCGGCGAAATGGGGACCTGTGCCAAGATCCACAAGGCGGCGGCCATGGACCCCACGGTCATGCCGGCCGATACGGTGCTCTGCATGGCCACGCGGCACGGTGCCAAGGCGCTGGGTTTGGAAGACGTCATCGGCCAGATCCGGCCAGGCTTTGCCGCCGATCTCATTGTTGTCGACTTTTCGGCACCCCATCTCACGCCCGTTTACGACCCTATCAGCCACTTGGTCTATGCCGCCAAGGGTTCCGACGTGCGCCATAGTCTCATCGGAGGGCGGGTGGTTATGGAAAACCGACGATTGACGACCATCGACCTGGAACGCGTCATGGCCGAAGTGCGAGCCATCGCCCAAACCTTGCGTTCATGAGGCGCGGCATGGATCAACATGGAAAGACCCCTGTGGATTTCATCCTCACCCAGGCGGATCACCTGATCACCTGCGACGACGCCTTTCGCGTGTTCAGCCCCGGGGCCATCGCCGTCCATCAAGGCCTCATCGTGGCCGTGGGCACACCTGAGGAGGTGGAAGGACGGTATGCGGCGAAGGAAACCGTGAGACTTCCGGGACACATCCTTCTTCCCGGCCTCGTTAACACCCATGTCCATGGGGCCATGAGTCTCTTTCGCGGCGTGGGGGACGACCTCCCCTTGGATCGGTGGCTCTATGAACGCATCTTTCCTGCGGAATCGCGCCACGTGCGGCCCGAGTTCGTCTATTTGGGCGCGCTCCTTTCCTGCGCAGAGATGCTCCTCGGCGGAACGACCTGTTTTGGCGACGGCTACTTTTTCGAGGAGGCGGCGGCTCAGGCGGCGGATCTATCCGGAATCCGGGCCGTATTGGGCCAAGGGGTTCTGGATTTTCCAACCCCGGACGTGCCCGATCCTTCCGCCGCCAAGGATCGGGTCTGGGCGTTCTTGGAAGCATTCCCCCGCGCGTCCTCACGGCTCCACCCGTCCCTTTTCTGCCATGCCCCCTACACCTGCAGCCCGGAAACCCTACAGTGGGCCAAGACCGTCTGCACCGGTCGAGGGATGCTTTTCCAGATTCACGTGTCGGAAACGCCATGGGAGGTGGAACAGATCCGATCACGATACGGCACGAGCCCGGTTCGTCATTTGGAACAACTGGGGATTTTGGACGATAAGACCCTCTGCGCCCATGCCGTCTGGGTCGACGAACAGGAAATTCAGATTCTGGCCGAAAAAAACGCTCGAATCGCCCATAACGTGGAAAGCAATCTCAAGCTGGCCTCGGGAATCGCCCCGGTCCCCTCCATGCTGGAGGCCGGGATCACGGTGGGGCTGGGAACCGATGGGTGCGCCAGCAACAACGATCTCGATCTGTTTTCCGAAATGAGCCTCACCGCCAGAGTGCATAAGGCCGTCACGGGAAACCCGACCGTGTGTGACGCGCGCCGTGTTCTCTTGATGGCCACCCGTATGGGCGCGGAAGCCTTAGGGCTCGGCACGGTCACCGGCAGCCTCGAAAAGGGAAAACGCGCGGATATCGCCGCCGTGGACGTCACCCAACCGCACTGTACCCCTCTATTCGATCCCGTGTCGCACCTGGTTTATGCGGCACGATCTTCGGATGTGCGGCACGTGTGGGTGGATGGTGTCCCGGTCGTTCAAGACGGCCTCGTTCGCACCGTGGACGTGCCGGCGCTTCTTAACCAAGCCCGCCGTGCAGCCGATACTGTCGCGGAAGGTTTGTTCCGTCGATGAAGCCGAATCGAGAGGCCTTGCGGATGGACGGCCTCGTCAGAGTCTGAGGAACGCTTTTGAAAACGTGGTGCGCCTGTCATGTATCGGTTAGGCTCAGCCGTCACGGAGAAGCTCAGGTCGCGGCAAAGCCGTTCCTACAGGGAGCGTGACGCTCCGGACGGCCCGGTGCAGAGCTTCCTCTGCCGGGCTTGCAAGGTTTTTTACGGCAGGAAGGGTTCGTGGTGAAAACGCAAGGGCCTTGCACGAGGAAATCAGCAGTTTATAAGGAATGGGTCATCGTTCCGACGCGGTTCGCTTCTTTTGTGTGGGATTCCTTTGAAGGGAAAACACCGCTTGAGGAGCTGGTCCACAGGGTCTTGGTGTACGGAAAATTCGAGGACATCCGAGACCTTTACCACCTTTACCCCGACGCCGTTCGCCACGTCGGTTTGACGTATCCCGACGTTCATCGGGGGGTGCGTTATTGGATCAAGGAATGGTCCCGTGAATTCGCCCTCGAATCTCAGTGAATCCTTAGCGCGCCGCGCGCGCCGCATTCAAAGCGAAATGCCGAGGTTTTACCTTGGCGGCGGCACTGCGATCATGCTCAAATACCAACATCGCATCAGCACCGATTTGGATTTTTTTTCCGAAAAGGTATTTTCCTTCCATCGTGTCATCGCAAGATTGCAAAAAACATATCCAATCGATCGGTTCGAAATTCCTGGAGATAATCTTGACCTTTTCATTCAAGGGACAAAAGTATCCTTCATATTTTATCCGTTCCGGAATGTGGATAAACTCCAAGACATTATGGGCATTAAAGCCGCTTCCGATTACGATCTCTTTCTGAATAAAGTCTATGCCGGCGGAAGAAGAATTGTCTGGAAGGATCCTTTCGATGCCGCCTTCTTGTGGAACCAGTACCGGTGGCCGCATGAAAAAGTTAAAGCTGACTTTGCGCGGAAATTCCCCGGCCAATCCTATGAGATTTTCTTAGGCGCCCTCCTTGATTTCGACTCTTACCCCACCTTGCCGGGCTCGGTCCGGGAAATCCTTTCCCAGATGAAGTCATGGGCCGTGCCGTAAGACCCAAGGCCCTTCACCGCCGAGGATTTTGGATGTTCCGACGACGGCACCAGAGAGATCGGCTTCGGCATGGAATGACTTGGACACGTCCCCGGCTCAGGCGGGAATGTCGAGCCCGATGTCGACGGCCGGGGCGGAATGGGTCAGCGCCCCTACGCTGATGAAATCGACTCCGCATTCGGCGATGGCTCTCACCTTCTCCGGAGTGACCCCGCCGGACACTTCCAAAAGGACCCGCCCGGCCACCACGGACACCGCCCGCCGAATGTCCTCCAGGGCAAAATTGTCGAGCATGATCACATCCACGCCGGCATCCAGGGCCTCCCGAAGCTGATCCATCGTGTCCACTTCCACCTCGATGCGCAAGGTGTGCGGGGCTCGCGCCCGGCGCGTTTTCCACGGCGCGGCGCAGCCCTCCCGATGCGGCGATATGGTTGTCCTTGATGAGAACTCCATCGGACAATCCGAACCGGTGGTTTCGACCGCCCCCGTGCCTCACGGCGGCCTTTTCCAGATCCCGCCACAAGGGCGTGGTCTTTCGGGTATCCAGAATGGCGCAGCCCGTCCCGCGCACCGCCTCCACCATGCTGCGCGTGCACGTCGCAATGCCGCTCAGGCGTTGCACAAGGTTCAGGGCCGTGCGCTCGCCGGTCAGGATGGAACGCAGGGGACCTCGAAGCGTGGCCAGGGTCGTGCTCGGCTCGACAAGGCTCCCGTCGCCGTGCACCACGGTAACCTCCACCGCAGGGTCCAGGATTTCATAGACAAGCCGAAAGGCCTCCATGCCCGATACCACACAGGACTCCCGCGTCACCGCGAACGCGACCCCCCCGCGGTCTTGCGGAACCGTCGTTGTGGTCGTCACGTCCCCGGGGCCGATGTCTTCCTCAAGGGCCCAGAGAATCCTCTTTCGTAAAGGGATCATGAACACCCCCACGTGGAAAGGCCCGTGCGCGCCACCTTATTGGGCCGTACGGACAGGGATGAGCCAGTCTTCCATCTGCGGGGGCGATCCGGAAACGAGCACACATACGGCCAGATCCTCACCGAAGAGCCGCTCCACCCGCAGGCGTCCCTTGGCGTTTCCCGGAACCCAGGCCGCCGGCGTTCCCGTGGGTGAATTGACCAGCTTGCCTTCCCCGACGATGTCCAGGAGATCGCCGACCATGAGCCCCGATCGATGCCCTGCGCTGACGAACCACTCCCCTTTCTGATCGGAGAACACGTGGGTCGTCCACGGCATCAGGCCCTTGTGATCCAAAGCCTGTTCATAGCTTCGCCGGGCGATGAGTTCCAGAAAGGTTTCCACGTCCGACGCATCCTTAAGGGGCATTTCCATCTGTTGCAGCGGGAAACGGTAGCCGATGCCCGCATCCACGACACCGAAGCGGGCTTTGGCCGTTCCTGGAAAAGAAGTCGGGAGCGTGAGGGATTCCACAAGGGCGAGAAAACGCACCCCAGGGTAGATGGCCGTAATCCGGACGATGCACCCCAAATCATGACGCTGCAAGCAATCCGTCTGAGACAGGACCTGCTCCAGATCGCGATGGTGGATGAAAAGCACATCGTAGGTCACGGAAAGGCGATCGGCCTGGGTCAGGAGTCGATCCGCCAGGTACGACGGCACGCCCTGAGGATCCACAAGAAAGCCCACCTTCCATCGCAGCAGGTCCCCGGCAGGAAGACCCAGGCGGCGCCCTTCGAACACGGCCGCCTCAAGCTTGGCCAATCTCTTCTCCTGAGCCTCTTGGGATTCTTTCACGGCCTCCGCGGATCCCTTCCCTGCTCCGGAAAGAACCTCGGAAAGGACGAAGGGCTTGATATCCTGTCTTTCCCGGAAGTAATCCCCGGAAAGAAGAAACGGATGGTCCACCAGGATTTCTCGGACTTCCGCTGCGGAATACCTCTGCCCGGGAGCCCTTTCCTTGCTGACGATATCCGGAGACGATTCACAACCGCTTCCCGCCACGAGGACCCACACCATCAAGAGGCACACGATGGGATTTTGTGCCGAAACGCCTTTCATGGAATTTTCTCCGACAACCTCGGTTTCAAGAAAATGGGGTATAGGGGCCTTGAACCAGCACCCACTATACCCCAATCGGGTTCATGCCGTTAAGGGAAAGAACACCCTCAGGGCTAGAAATTCCAGATGAGTTCCGCGGCCACCCGCGAGGCCGTATCGTCGCTCTTGGCTCCCAGAGCCGCCGTCACGTCTTCGATAACCTCGCCCGGGAAGAAGAAGGACACCTGACCTTTGACGAACATGTTCTTATGAAGGGCCACGGTGAGTTCGTTATCCCATTCGGAGCCCACGTAACCGGATTTCACCCAGGTTTCGCCGTAAGGATAGACGAAGCTCTTCACCTTGATGTCTTCATTCCACCAGAAGTTGTTCAGGTTGGTCCGGTAGATGATGAATTTCTTCGGCGCGGCCGTAAGGCCCACGCTCAGCATGGTCAAGCCCGGGTTGTCGCCGCGGCCGTTGCCGTAACCCGCAAAGTTCTGCAGGCCGCCGGTGAAGATGGGCGTCCCGTTGCCGTAGAATTCCGGGAGGTAGCCGTAAAGAGCGGTGCCCAAAACAAAGTTGGTGTCGCCGATGATCGTGTTTTCCCCACCCCAACGGTTGGAGAAGCGCTGGGCGTTTTCGATGCCGTTGTAGCCTTCCAGCTTGTCGTCGTTGGGATCGTCGTCGCCGGAAGTGTACATGGCCCCGACGTGGGGTTTGACGCTGAAGCCGACCCAATCCTTGAGTTCCAGCGCTACGTCGGCAGCCAAGGCATAGGCGGAAATGTCGTAGCTGCTGTATTTCAGCTTTTGGACGTTGTCGGCCGAACCAAACTGGTAGGCGCCTTCCAGGAACAACTCTACAGGACCGAAATTCCCTACATAGTAGGAGGCTACGTGATGGGAATCCGTCTTGGGGCTGCCCGCACTCACGGCATATTTGGCGCCGTAGGCAAACGGGAAGTCCGGGTCCGTGGGATCGGGAGCCGAGCCGTCCAACCCCAGGAGATCATACACTTTGGCCATGGAAATGCCCGTGGCGCTTCGAGCCGCCCCCCACGCCGCCGTGTAGAAATCCCGCACGGGAATGGCGCGAATCCGATCGTAGCCGTAGAAGAACTTCACTTTGTGCTTGTCGTTGATTTTGTAGTCCGCATAAGCGGCGATGAGGTCGCGGTCATCGTCGTTGGCCGCAAATTCATATTTGCCGATGGTGCCCGTCAGGCTGGTCTGGAAGTTGTTTTCCGCCAATTTGAAATAGCCGATGCTGTACGACAGGTTACCCACCGTGCCGTCCAGCCAGAAACCCGGGTTGTCATCGGCATAGACCATGGATGCCCCGTCATAGTGATCGAAACCCCAGACATCCCAACCGGCGTGCAATCGCGTCTCATACGGTAAGGCGACGCTCACGTTCAGACGTTCCAGACCGAAGTTGCTGCTATCTCCCCGACCGCCGCGGTTGTCCACGGTGTCCGTGTCGATGGGACGGTCATATTCCAAGGCGGCGTAGAAAGACCACTTGCGGTCCTGCGGCATGGCGTTGAAGTAAATCTTGTCTTCGTTACGGATATAGCCGCCCCGAACCGTGCCGCTCTCGTTACTGTGGGTTTCAAAAAGCGTCCCGCTGTACTTGCCGCCGAAAAAGCTCTTGCCTTCGAGGTTGTCGCTCATGCCGAAATCCCAATTGGATTCGGACGTGGGGATAAAGCGCACCAAGGCCCCGAAGCTCATCATGATGTCCTTCTTGGTGGCCACGCTCACACTGCCCGGCCCCACAATGACCTCTTCCGTAATGTCCTTGGCAGGCTGAGCCCATACCCCGCTCACTGCGGTCAGGGCCGTCACAAAGCCGCACAAAACGGCGATCGCAAGACCTCTCCAACGCATAGCTTCCCCCCTCTGAATCTCTCCCATAACGCGAATTCGCTTCTCCACCACAGCCCCTGGATGCCCTCGGTGCTCCGCCGACCCGGCTGACTCATCCCCCCTTCCGTGCCCAGGATCCTCTTTTCACAGGAAAACCGCGGAATCGCTTCGGATTTGTGAAAAGATCGGCAAAGTTTGACGAAGACCGGGCGCCTGTTCACTCTAGGCGAAAGCTTACGTTTACGTCAAGAAAGAAATGGTTTTGTTTTTCCGCCTGATCTTCTATTAATCTCCTTGGATTTTGAACGGCGCAAACGTTCGGGTACGGGTGACGGACGGTGGAGAACAATCGGCGGCCTTTTCGGGAACGGGTTCCCTTCGATGCGGAAGAAATCCTCATCTTGGCGGAAGCCACCCGCATCGCCGAGGAACTCATCAGCGATCGTTACAAAATCTCCACATCCCAGTGGAAGCGGTATCGCTACGACATCCAGTCCCTCAAGGACCTGCATGCGGAGGAAATCACCGACCACGCCTTCGCTCAAATCCGTCGCTATGCCTTCCCCCCCCGGGGACAAGACCCTGGCCAGCCGCCACGGGGACTATTTCAAGATTTGCCTGCAAGACCACGTCATCCGAAGAGCGCTCACCCGGGACGCCCACCTGTCCTTGCTCCCGCTGGCCACTTACATTGTGACCCATGAACTCATCCACGTCGTGCGTTTTGCGCGCTTTCTCCAGCGCTTCGATGCCCCGGAAAAGGAAAGGGATGCCGAAGAAGCCCGAGTGCACGGAGAAACCATCGAGCTCCTCAGGGACTTGAGGATCCCCGGCATGGGCGCCGTCCTGAGTGCTTTCGGAGGGTGCCGCTTCATGGAAACCTTCGTGACGGAAGAAGAAGACGGGCGGGTTTCCCATTGACGCCCTGAAAGCCATCCGGTAAATAAAGCCGCTTGTGGTGGATGAACGGACGAGCCGGTCGAGGGGACCGGCTCAATTTTTCCAGAAGTTCTCCCATATCCTGGCCAAAATGCAAGGAGGCTCGCGTATGGCCCGGCATAAGAAGATCGAACGTCGCAGAGAGCTGGAACGACGACGCCGAAGGAGGGAAAAGAGAAAAAAACTGCGGGCCAAGGGGCAGCTGCCGCCCGTAGACGCCGCACACACCTCATAGCCGGAAAACCTTATTAGGACGTATCCCATGGGTCTCCAAGGGGGAACGGTCACCCTGACGCGTTTTT
>VSSL01000079.1_pt1 | contig 22677 bp, 22 predicted proteins | sample 4557531 | NCBI WGS metagenome assembly VSSL01 (sample SAMN10986726, study PRJNA523729) | hot springs metagenome | isolation source: hot springs | place: India:Timba, Gujarat | collected 2018-05-31 | reverse complement strand
ATGTCCACATACACCGGCTTCGCGCCCAGCCGAACGATGACCTCAGTAGTGGCTCCAAACGTAAAGGGGGTAGTAATCACCTCGTCTCCCGGACCGATGCCCACCGCTGCCAGCGATAGCTCCAGTGCGTCGGTGCCGGAAGCCACCCCGATGCCAAACCGTGCTCCGCAAAGCGTGGCTACCTCCTCTTCCAGATACTGCACGTTCTCTCCCAGAATGAACCGCCCGCTTTCCAGCACACGGACGATGGCTGCATCTATCTCCTCACGCAGAGCACGATACTGCGATTGAAGGTCTACAATCGGAACATGAATCGTCTGACTCATGATAACATCCTCTCCGATGGCATCGCAGGCTTCAACCTGCGGTGTGCACCGTCCTGGGGGCTCACCAGTTCGCCCCCAGTCGGCTCTCGCGTTCGATACGACTGCCTGCCGCTATCACCGCATCGCTGATACGGCAACCTGCAGCAATGGAAACATCGCAATCAGAAATGACACGGGTCAGGTCGGCCCCTTCACCGAGATGCACCCTCTCCAGCAGCACGCAATCCTCCAGCACGCATCCGCGCTCGATGTGGCAGCCCGCACCGATGACCACCGTGCCGCGAAGGTGTACCCCTTCCTCTACAACCGCTCCTTCCCCGATATGCGCCAACGCGCCGGAGTCGAGCGTGCAATGCGCCTGTACATGCTCCATGCACCATAAGCCTTCCACCTGCGGCGAACCGGGCAGGGGAACGTTTACCCGTCCCCGCAGCAGGTCGTTCGTCACTTTCCAGTACTGCGTGGGACCGGCAACATCCACCCAGTATCCCTCGGCAGGCGCGCCGTACAAACCCTCCTCCTGCGCAATCATGCGCGGGTAGATTTCGCGCTCTATCGATACGGACCTGCCTTCAGGAATGCTTTCTACGACCTCCGGTTCCAGCACGTAAAACCCCGCGTTAATGTAGTCCCAGCCGGTTTGCTCCACATTGGGGTTCGCCGCCAGAGCCTTCTTCTGCTCTTCTGTTGGCTCTCGCCACGCCAGAACCCTGCCGTCGCTGTCCAGGTCTATCACACCGTAAGGATTGGGGCTGGGAACTGCCTTCAGCGCAATCGTAGCGCGCGCACCGCGCTTCCGATGGAGGTCGATAATCGCGCTCAGGTCAAAGTCGGTCACGATATCGCCGTTAAAAACGACCACCGTTTCCTGTCTCCACAGGCTCTTCGCCGCGTTGCGGATAGCGCCCGCTGTGCCCAGCGGCTGGTCTTCCTTTGCGTAGCGCATCTTCACACCAAAGCGGCTTCCATCTCCAAAGTGTTTTTCAATTGCCTCAGCCATATAGTTGGTGGCAAACACAATCTCCGTAACACCATGCGCTTTCAGCAAACCAACCTGATACTCCAGCAAAGGACGGTTCAAGATGGGCATGAGAGGCTTCGGGCGGGTGTAAGTGAGCGGACGGAAGCGAGTTCCGAATCCACCGGCAATGATGATTCCCTGCATTCCATCACCTCCCAGGCGCAAGATTACGTATTATCGGGTTGGACACCTCACAAATTATACTCAGCAGATAGGGGTTTTGTAAAGCAAACGGCTTGCGCCCATCACCTTTGCCGCTTGTCCCTCGTCTCTGAAGCGCAGTATAATCGATGTAACGCGGCATTCCCGCGCGTAACGAGGGGGTGAACGCTGCCATGAGAATAGGAGCGTTGAGAGTAGATAAGCGCAAGCTCAGTTGCCTCTGTCGCAAGTGGCGCATTGTTAAGCTGGAAGCTTTTGGCTCAGTATTACGGACAGACTTTCATCATGAGAGCGATGTAGACCTGCTGGTCACCTTTGCCCCCGATGCGCGCTGGTCGTTGATGCAGTTGCACGAGGCGGAACAGGAGTTTGCTGCGCTGTTTGGGCGACGGGTGGAACTGGTTCCCCGTAGCGGGATAGAGCGCAGCGCGAACTACATCCGTCGTCGGGCGATACTGGAAAGCGCGGAGGTCATCTATGCCGCATGATGCGATGGCGGCGATGCTGGATATGCTGATTGCCGCGAGGCGCGCTGTGAAACGCCTTGCCACGGCTACGGAGGAAGATTTTCTCACTGATGAAGACGCTCAATGGTTTACGTTCAGCCAGATAGTGATTATCGGCGAGGCAGCCAACCGTGTTGATGTTGAAACCCGCGCCCGGTATCCACACATCCCCTGGTCCGCCGTCATCTCTATGCGACACCGCATGGTTACGACTCGATAGACTGGCGCATCGTGTATGCGACCGTCAAGCATGATTTACCCGTTCTCATTCAAGCTCTCGAAGCTGTTGTACCGCCCGAGCGGTAACCAAAGAGACTCTATCCTTGCCCCTCGTCTGCAACGTGCAGTATAATCTGGTATACAAAGGTTTTTTCACCAGGAGCGTACGAACGGATGGCGGAAGCACACAATATCCCGAAAGTGTATGACCCCACGAATGTGGAGGAAAAATGGTATCACTACTGGAGTGAGAAGGGTTACTTTGCCCCCAGCCCGGAATCGGATAAACCGGTCTACTGCATCACCATTCCCCCGCCGAACGTGACAGGCTCTTTACATATCGGACACGCGCTCTGCTACACCATTCACGACGCGCTTATCCGCTGGCGCAGGATGCAGGGCTTCAACACCCTCTGCGTGCCCGGCACCGACCACGCAGGCATCGCCACGCAGAACGTGGTGGAGAAGCAGCTGCGCCGAGAAGGGCTGACTCGCCACGATTTGGGCAGAGAGAAGTTTCTGGAGCGCGTGTGGGAGTGGGTGCGCGAATACGGCGGAGTCATCCTCACGCAGTTCCAGCGGCTGGGCTGTTCGTTTGACTGGAGCCGCACCCGCTTCACCATGGACGAAGGCTACGTCAACGCCATCATGGAGTGTTTCGTGCGCTGGTGGGAGGATGGGCATATCTATCGCGGCAAGCGCGTGATTAACTGGTGCCCGCGCTGCCTGACTGCCCTGTCCGACATCGAAGTGGAACATGAAGACCAGCCTTCGAAGCTTTACTACATTCGCTATCCGTTCAAGGACGGCTCCGGCTACGTGGTGGTAGCGACTACCCGCCCCGAAACGATGTTAGGCGATACCGCCGTCGCCGCCAATCCCGCCGATGAGCGCTATCAGCACCTGTTCGGCAAAACCATCGTCCTGCCACTGGTGGGCAGGGAGATACCCTTCATCGCCGACGACTACGCCAAACCCGAGTTCGGCACGGGGGCGGTGAAGGTTACCCCGGCGCACGATGCCAACGACTTCGAGTGTGGACTGCGCCACAACCTGCCGCAGGTAGTGGTGATTGACGAACACGGGCGTATGACCGATGAAGCGGGCGAGCGATACGCAGGTATGGACCGCTATGAAGCCCGTGAGAAGGTGCTGGAAGACCTCGAAGCGCAGGGTCTGCTGGAAAAGGTGGAGGATTACGTGGTTCCCGTCGCCACCTGCGCTCGCTGCGATACGGTGATTGAGCCGTTGCTTTCCGAGCAATGGTTCGTGCGTATGAAACAGATTGCTCAACCCGCCATCGACGCGGTGAAAGAGGGGCGTATCCGCTTCATCCCCGAACGCTACGCCCGCACCTATCTGGAGTGGATGGAGAACATCAAGGACTGGTGCATCTCTCGTCAGCTGTGGTGGGGACACCGCATCCCTGTATGGACAACGGAGGACGGCGAGTATATCGTGGCTCGCTCGGAGGAAGAGGCATGCCAGAAGGCGGGCGGTAAAGCCATCAAGCAGGACGAGGACGTGCTGGATACCTGGTTCTCTTCCGCACTGTGGCCCCACGCCGTGCTGGGCTGGCCCGAGCAGACCGAGGACCTGAAGACCTACTACCCCACGTCCGTGCTGATTACCGCGCGCGACATCATTTACCTGTGGGTGGCGCGCATGATTATGACCGGGCTGTACTTCATGAACGACATCCCCTTCCGTGACGTGTACATCTATGCCACCGTGTTAGACGAGCAGGGGCGGCGCATGAGCAAGTCGCTGGGCACGGGCGTGGACCCGCTGGACCTGATAGAGATGTACGGCGCGGACGCTCTGCGTTTTGCGCTGCTGGTGCGCACTGCCAAAGGGCAGGATATCCGATTTGCCAGCATCCAGCACGGCAGGCACAGCCAGGTGGAAGAGGCGCGTAACTTCTGCAACAAAATCTGGAACGCCTCGCGCTTTGTGCTGATGAACCTGGATGAGGAGTTCCGCCAGTCGTTCGACGGCTCCTTGCCTGCGGACGAGCAGATGAGCGATATCGACCGCTGGATACTGAGCCGTTTGAACAACACCATCCGCACGGTCAACACTGCGCTGGAAAGCTACGACATGGACGACGCGGCGAAAGCCATCTACTCGTTCCTGTGGGATGAGTACTGCGATTGGTACATCGAGATGTGCAAGCCGCGCCTGAATGCAGGAGGCGTGGAGCGTGAAGTCGCCCAGCGCGTGCTGAGTGTGGTGCTGGAGCATACTCTGCGCCTGCTCCATCCGTTCATGCCCTACATCACCGAAGAAATCTGGCAGAGTCTGCCGCACGAGGGCGAGAGCATCATGGTGGCGCCGTTCCCCGTGGAGCATCCCGAGTGGAACGCCCCACAGGCTGAGGAGCGTATGCAGAAGTTGATTGAGGCGGTGCGAGCCATCCGCGCTCTGCGTACCGAAATCGGCTTCGATATCTCGTTGAAGGCGAACGTATTCGTGGTTCCTACCTCGTCGGAGGCTGGCGATTTACTGCGGGAGTACGAGGCGGTGATTCGCACACTGCAGCGGGTGGAGCCCTTGACCATCGTGGAAAGCCTGCCGGAGGGCGCGAAGGCGGTCGCCACCCACTGCGACCTGGCGGACGTATATCTGCAGCTGGAAGCAGTAGACCTGGAGCGGGAGCGTCAGCGCGTGCAGAAGGAGCTGGCTTCGCTGGAGAAGGATTTGCAGCGCGTAAACGGCAGGCTGAACAACGAGCAGTTCCTGCAACGCGCCCCGCGCGAGGTGGTAGAGAAGGAGAAGGCGATTCAGGCGGAACTGCTGGAACGCCAGGCGAAGCTGCTGGAGCGGTTGAAGAGGCTGGAGTAGTAGCGCGTCAACGGTGAGTTATCGCGGGCAACCACAGGGGGTTGCCCCTACGTACACCGGATACGCATCGCTGTAGCGGCAGACCCCCGTGTCTGCCCCTGTAGACATCGCGGGATTAAGCCTTGACGCACTAAACGTCAACCTTGGTATCTCCCCTGTGGGGAGGGCGAACCTCCTGGTGAGCCGAAATATGTAGCCCCGCCTCTCCGTAGACGGGGAGGAATTAGGACGCGACGGAGCGCGTCCCCCCAATTGGCACAGGCTGAAGCCTGCGGCTACGTGAAGAATCTGCACGAGGGTTCGAGTTCCTCCGCCTCCACCGCCTACCGTTTAAACACTTCCCCTGCTACCCTATCTGCAAGGCGCACCAGTTTTCGCGTCTGCTCCATGTCTACCTTGTACTCTCCGAAACCTGTTACCCCGTAGAAGGCTACACCGGGCATTTCAGGGTACAGTTCCCGAACCGCACGCACTTGCTTTTGCAATTCCGCAGGGGCCATGCGTTTACCGAACCGGTCAGGCGTTGGCGAAACCATCCCCACGCATACAACCGTCTGGCGCAGCAGCCCCTCCCGCTTCATCAGCTCGACGCGCTCGATCACTCCATTCCACGATATCGCCCATTCGGGATGTTCGGGCACAAAGGTATAACCCTCGATAATCGCGAGGTCTATCGCCTTCTCCTTCACCAGCTGGCGAAAGAGCGGTGTGGGATGGGTAACCCACACTGCCACGAAGAAACGGCGATGCCTGCGTTTCAACCTGCGCAACGATTCGACAATGGGCATCACATACGGATGACTGTCGTCCCCTGTGTTCCATTCGTCCATCGCGATGCCCGCATAACCCTTCTCCGCGTAGCTCGCATAGTATTCGAAGAACTTGTCGGCGTTCCAATCCTTGACTTCACCATACAGGTTGGGTCCGTACACCCACATCAGCGAAGTGATGCCGCGCCGATGATTCTCCGCCGCCAATTGGTGGTTGCCAACCGAGGCGTCCACGTTGCTGTGCTGCAGGTCGTCCAGAAACGGGCATTGATACCAGATGATGTAAGGTGGTTGGGGCATACGCTTTAACCGCGCAGGAGGCAAGTCAGCTTGGTTCGTTTTGTCCTGCGCGGCTACGTAAACGGAGAAGTATGCGCGTGCTGCATGCATCTCCTCTTTGCACCTCCTCATCGGTTCGGGGCTGGCAACACTAAGGTATGACATTCCAAGCGTTTCTCCTGCACACAAGCCGTGAGAACCCGACCTGGCTATGGTTGCGTATAGGAAAAGTGTGTGGAATGTGCGAACTCATGCGTGAAAGTCTCGCGCAGGCGCGCTGGATATAACCGCCGGTAAGCATATTTCGTCTATACGTCAGGGGAAAACGTGATACCGCCTTCTGAGAGGGCAAACCCCGGTGTGAATACATGGCTACTAAGCAGAGGAGAGTGATATGCTGAGAGCAAGCATCCTGTGGGCTGGAATGTTCTGGTTATGCGCCAGTTTTGCGATGGCGCAATCGCAGGATATTAACGACTACGTGCAGACCCGTCTGCACGACCTGCGTGCTACCGTGAGACAACAGACCGCCAACCAGCGCGAGCTGGAGAAGATAAATAAGGATTTCGCCAACTCGTACCGTATCAAGCAGATGACCGCCCGCTATAAGGAGCCCTCCAAAATGCGTCTGGAGAGCAAGGTGGGCGTGGTCAACGTCGTATACATCATCAACGGCAACTACAAGCACGTTTCCGCCGGACCGATTAGAGCCACCGACGACATCAGCAACGCGCCGGGCAAACGACAGTCGCTGATGGACTTCGGCATCCTCACGCCCAGCTTCATGAAGCTGGTCAACGCGAAGTTTCTGCGCTATGACCACGAGGGCGGTGTGCGCTATCCCGTATTTGAACTTACCTGGGCGAACTCCGACGACACCTCCAAACACATCGTCTGGATGGACGGCAAAACCCGCACGGTGGTCAAGCGGCAGTGGTATAACCAGCAGGGCAAATTGATGGCGACCTTCTACTACAAGAACCCGGTGGAAGCCGCGCCGGGCATCTGGGTGCCGACACGGGTGGAGGTATATAACGCCGAAGGCAAGCTGGGCGGAGTGACCACCTACGTGGACCTGCACGTGAACGAAGGTTTGCCCGACAATCTGTTCCAGTTTTAACGGTCAGCGGGAGTGTGCTTTTACACTCCCGCAAACGCGCTGAACCCCCCGTCTATGGGTATCACCGCCCCTGTCACAAACGCGCTGGCAGGCGACGCCAGCCAGAGGATAACACCTATCAGGTCTTCCGGCTCGCCGAATCGCCCCATCGGCGTGTGCGCGATAATCGCCTGCCCGCGCGGGGTCAGATTGCCCGACTCGTCTATTAATAGATAGCGGTTCTGTTTGGTCAGGAAGAAGCCGGGTGCAATGGCGTTCACCCGCACTTTAGGCGAATACTCCTGAGCGATATGCACTGCCAGCCACTGCGTGAAGTTACTCACCGCCGCCTTCGCTGCCGAGTAACCCAGCACGCGCGTCAACGGCTTGAACGCAGACATGGAAGAGAAGTTGATAATCACCCCGCCCTCTTCTTTCTCTAACATCTGGCGGGCAAACACCTGGCTGGGCAATATCGCCCCGCCAAACAGGTTCAGGTTCACCACCTTTTGCAGAGCCTCTATCGGCAGGTCAAAGAATCTCCGTTCGGCCGAGGTAGAGGCTTCTGGCATATTGCCACCCGCTGCGTTCAGCAGGATGTCTACCGCGCCCACTTCGCGCTTTACCTGCTCCGCTACGCGCTCGATGTCCGCCTTGTCCAGCACATCCATCCGGTAGCCGTACGCCTCGATGCGCTGCTGGCGCAGTTCCTGCACGCGCTCGTCCAGTGGGGCGATGTCGGTGAGCACGATGCGCGCTCCCGCTTTGCCCAGACCTCTGGCGATTGCCCCTGCCAACACGCCTGCGCCGCCCGTGAACAGCGCTACCTTACCCTTGACCGAGAACAGCTCCTCGATATAGCTCATGCGTTCCTCCCTGTTTTCACACCATCTTCCTGGTCAGCCTGTAACACCTTAGTATTGCAACGCTATCCCCGTGACATAGATACTCCAGTCCTGGTCCGCACTCTGCTGGTTGGAATCCACCAGCACCACCGCATCCCAGCGGATGGGGTAATGCACCACCCCATCGTTTGCCCCGCCCCAGAAGCCGGGGAACCCCCCGTCCAGACGCATCGTCACGAACCGCCATCCCTTCCACGTGATATGACCGTAATCGGGCTGGAAGGTTTGCCCCGTGCTGTCGGTAATGCGACAGCGCAGCATATTGCCGCTACCGTCACCGTATACCCACATCCCAACCGCTTTCGGCTTGCCTTCGATGGGCACCAACGATTCGGCAGGTTGACACAGGCGAACCGCCATCCCTTCGCGAAACGATAGTCCAGACGCGCCGCCGTACGCACGCCCAGTGGGGTAGGTTCGGGCGCTTCGGCAATACTTATCTCCGCTTTGCCTTCCACCTTCGCATCGCCGTCCAGCCACGCCCGCCAGCCCGTCGTCCCTGCGCTTAGCGCATCGAGTAACACCCAGCGCGTCTCCTCCAGACGCGCTATCGTCACGCCCTTCGCGTCCACTACCTGCGCTGAAATGCGTACGTCCGGGGGTAACGTCTCCGGCATCTGCACGCTGACCGTCGCCTCGCGCTGTCCCTTCGCCAGGCTCAGCGGGGCACTACCCTGCACCTTGCCTGCCTGAATCTGCAGCGTCGCCTGCAACGCCTCCTCGCCGAGATTCTCCACAACCGCGACCACCTGTCGCCTCACAGGCGGAAGGGTGCGCACGTTCAGCACGTTGGACACGCACAGCCATACGGTGGCGGTTTGTAAGACGTTGGGCTGTTCGGTGACCCACTCCAGCGTGACCCGCAGGCTTTCGCTACCGCGGTCGTCGATCCTGACGGGTACGTTCATCAGGCGTCGCTCGCCCGCCCTGAGCTGCGCTCGTGCCTGCCCCAGCACCCGGTCACCATATCGCGCGCGCAAGGTAACGTTCAGAGTTCGATCCGTCGGATTGTGCAGGTTGACGGGGATATTCTGCGCCCGTCCTGCACGCACGGTCAGTATCTGCCGCACAGGCGACCACGCTCCAACCAGATTCAGGTCAGCGTGCGAAGGCAACAACAGATACTGTGGTTCCTGCGAGAGGTCCAGCACGAACGGCGTGCCGCTCACGTTCACGCTTCGCGCTTTGCCTACGAAGTCCACCACCTGCACCGTACCGCGCGGCAGGCTGAGGGTAACGGGATGCGGGTCTCCTGTTGTCCACGCTGCGAGCGCAACAACCTCGCCCTTGCGGAACAGTAGCAGGTAATCATTGGGGTCAGGTAGCGCGATGCGTCGCAGGTAGCGGTAGCCGTTCAGCGTGGTGGTGAGCGTTTTGGCGGCGACGTAGGCGGGTTTAGGACGCAGGTCGTGGTATACCGTGCCGAAGTGGTGCTCCGGCTCTTTGGGGTCCTCCCCATCATTCTTCCAGTCGTACCAGATGCTGAGGAACACATCGTTGGCGAGGTTGCTCAGCCACTGGCGGGGCAGGTATCGCCCCTGTTTCTGCATATCCATGCCCATCCAGATGTCCGAGTAACCCCACTCGCCCGATAGAATGGGCAGGTATTTGCGCGGGCTGTAGCGGTCGAGCAGAAGGCGCAGTCGGCGATAGTCGCTTGCGGCGGTTTCGGGGGGCTGCTGGCGGTAGGGGTGCACGGTCACCGCGTCCAGTTTCGCCAGCACGCCGCGCTGTCCGAGCGTCTCCATGAAATCCCAGGGAAAGCCCGAAGAGGCAGGCGCGACGATGAACTCGCCGGGCGCGACTCGACGGATGGTATCTATCACCAGATGCGCCAGCTTCGCGTAGTCCTCCACATTGGGCTTGGGCTGCCAGAAGAAGATGTTGGGTTCGTTCCAGATTTCCCACAGGATGCCCTTACCGGCGTAGCGTTTGACCCCTGCCTCCGCGAAGCGGGCGAAAGCGGCTCTGCCTTCGTCGGTGTAGGGCGCCTTGCCTTCGTCGTAGAGAGGGTTGCCGTAGTCGAGAATGAACAGGATGCGGATGCCGCGTGCGGTCATATCGCGCACCAGCACGTCGTAGCGGGAGAAGTCGTAAACACCTTTTTGCTTTTCTATTTCGCTCCAGGTGAAATCCATCCGCACAAAGCGGAAGCCCCCTTCCGCCAGCAGGTTCAACTCGCGCTCGGGCGCCTGCGTGAAGTGGATGTTCACGCCGAAGGGCAAGGGTACCACAGGCTCCGGCACACCGCGCGGCGATGCCGAAACCGTTGTTATCAGCGCTATCATGCCGAATACGCTCCCCCAGAAGTGCTTCATCGCTACCAACCTCCTGCTTTTTTTGTTCGCCCCTGCTGGCGTGTTCCCTGCTGACCTTTTCATGTGCGGTTTTCATGCTGGGGAGGGCGAGGCTCCCGCCGAGCCGATGTTCTCTGGTTCCCGGCTAAAGCCGTTCCCCTGCAAACAAAGCCAGCCTGCGCTGGCTGCGCAACTACTGGAGGGCTCGTGCCTCTGTCGCAAAAACCGGACCTTGTCATCCCGTGTTATCGGGCTGAGGACGGCCGGTGGTATCTCTCTCTGAGCCAAATGATGGCGCTGATGAATGCACTGACCTACCGTTTGGACAACAAAGCACCTTCGTACTGGACAGTGTCGGAACGCTACGGCGTGCCGCGGTACTATACGCAGAGCATCATAACGGGCGAAAGGAAGCTGGTGCGCCGCCCAGGTGCCTCGCCCTCTTCAACGACCTGGTGACAGATGGCACGTCGCAGCTGCTTTTGTCATGCTCAGCGTCAGCGAAGCATCTCAGAATGCCGTAAAAAGAGATTCTTTGCTTCGCTCAGAATGACAACTTTTTACATCCTATCTGTTAATAACTGCATAATTACTCCAAAAGCGCCGAACAGCCCGCGCGGACCATTCTAGCCCAGCACCTCAGGCACGACTCCGTTTCAGCCAAAACGTCAGCGCGCCCCCTGCCCACGTTGCCGCCGCTGCCAGACCGAGCCAGCCAATCGGACGGTGTACTGCTAACAGCCAGATAGATGCCGCCACGAGCGTTAGCCACACCTCCCATCCGCGCCACCACATCAGCGAAACGGGCAAGAGGTCCAACATCGCCCGCAGGTAACGGCTGGCTCCGAAGCGGCTGCGCCCGCGACGACGCACCACGTGAGGAACCGGCGCTTCGCTCACGCGGTATCCCATCCGCGCCGCCAAAATGGGCAGGTAGCGATGCATGTCGGAAACCATCCAGCCTTCGAGGTTCTCCGCCACCTCGCGCTTCATGGCTTTGGTGCCGCAGTTTACATCATGCAGGGAGAGACCGGTTAGCCAGCGCAGGGCGGCGTTGAACAGGCGCGAGGCGAGCACCCGAACGAAGGGGTCTTGCCGTTGCTGTCGCCATGCTACGACCAGATGCGCCTCGCCGGACTGCACGCGCGAGATGAGCATGGGCAACACCTCGGGAGGCTCCTGCAGGTCGGCGTCGGTGGTCACCACGATATTCCCCCTTGCGATGGCAAAACCGGCGGACAGCGCGACGGTCTTTCCCCGTCGGCACGGCAGACGCACCGCGCGTACGCACACCGGCTGAGGTTGCTGTAACAGCGTTTCCAGCTGCTCCGGCGTGCCGTCGGTGCTGCCGTCGTCCACGTAGATAATCTCGCCGGGGGCGTCCAGGCTGGCTATCACTTTCGTCAAACGGGCGTGCAGTTCGGGCAGGTTCGCCTCCTCGTTATACATGGGCACAATCACGCTTACCTGCGGCGCGCTCATCGCGGCTCCGCCTCCACACGAAATAGGTCAAACTGCTCGCGGTAGCCTTCGGGCAGCCAGCGGAAGGGCGGTGCGCCCCGGAGCGAGGCATAGAAACCCGCCTTTGGAGGCAGGGTTGCCAGATGCGCGGGCGCGGTTATCTGCACACTATCTTCGTATAGCAAGCGAGGCACAAGTGAGGGAGGCACCGCCGCGTCGCCTCCGACGGTGGGCACCGCTATCAGAGCGCCCTCAGGAGGCAAACGGTTCGCGCTTACCTGCCCTAGCCCTGCACGCTGAGCGTAGTACATCCAACCCCCAGTGTCCCCACGAACGCCTGAGCGCCATGTTCCCTCGCCAGCAACTGTGCGCCCCCTTCGGTAGACATCCGCTATCTGCATGTCGCACCAGCCCGCGTAGATGCCGAAGGCGGTTTGCGCCGCTACCACTGCCGAGAGAGCCAGCCGTTTGCCCCAGCGCAACTGCCCTTCGGGAAGCCACAGTAACGCGAGAGGTGGTACAGCAGGCAGGAGGTGCCTCGCCGCGGCAAAGGGCGCGCCTATGCCAATCGCGAGAAGCACCCACGCCGTCCACAGCACGCCAAAAGCCTGCTCGCGCTGCGCCTCCCACGCGCGGAAGAGGGTCAACACCAGCAGAAACGCTCCCGCTGCACTCCAGAACGCCGATTCCGCATCCCCGGCTGGATCGAACCGCTGCCATCGCCACCAGCCCACAGCCAGAGCGAGTATCAACGCCAGAGCAAATGCCTGCCACCGTTTGCAGACGATACCTGCCCAGAGCCACACGAGCCATACACCGCCCAGTCCTGCGAGGGTGCCCCAAAGGCGGTCGCCGAGAGGCGTGTTGATGTCGGAACGCTGCATGGTCGCCCAGAAGTGCAGCCGCCCGTGCACCAGCAGGTTGTGTGCACACCACAGGGCGAAGGGGAACAGCGCCAGCAGAGCCCACCACAGATGGCGAGGACGCCTGTGTAGTAAGGCATAAACACCCAGCAGCACCACTGCGCCCAAGCCCGAATACTTCATCAGCGCAGCGCAACCGGTCAGCAGCGCACCCCAGCCCATACGTCTGGCGTCTTCCATGTCGCTACCCCAGATGAAAAACGCCGTGCCCAGCGTCCACAGGGCGACCATCGGCACGTCGCGCATCAGGTTGGGGGAGACAATCGTTGCCGGGTTCAGCACGACCAGCGCGACGACGAGGGTCTCGTTCACCTGAAAGCGCCGCGCCAGCAGCACCACGCCCCACCAGAGCAGTACCTGCCACACCAGCATCGCGGTGTGCATCACCCACTCACGCTCCCCACCCACGAGCATCCACAGCGCGAGGTAGTAGCTGAGCAGAGGCGGGTTGGTGGTCACGTGGAAGGTAGGTTTGACCGCGCCATCCCAGTCCAGCGCACCCGACAGGGGATTCAGCGGATTCGCCACTATCTGCCGGGCAATGTGCAGTACCACCGTATCGTCCACATGGAACGGTTTATGGATAAAGGCAATTTGAATACCTAAGGCAACGACCAGCACCCACCACGCGCCGGCGGGCACGGGACGATAAAGCGCTTGTGGCAAAGTGTTTTGCGTTGGCTCCTGTCTGTCCATTGGCACTCCCAGTTGCGATTCTTTTCCCCGCCCCCCAATGCAGAATCCTGCCCGTCGCTCAGCGGAGGGATTTCGCCCGTTCCACACCAGCAGGAACTTGTGCGGTCGCCACTAAATGATAAGTTATCTTGGGGGCGTCCTGCCCGGAGGTGGCTCGATATGCAAAGAAGCGTGCTCCTCGCTCTCTCTATCCTGTTGGCGATAACCCTGGTGCGCCCTGTTTTCGCCGACAAACGCGCCGCACGAGAAATCCGAGCCGGATACGACGCGATAGTGCGTTATACTAAACAGAAGAACGTGGAAGGCTTGCTTCGCCTGATGACGCCGGACTTCATGTATAAAACACGGCGAGGAACGGTTATAAGCAAACAGGCGGTGGAAATGGCGATGCGCGACCATTACGCGCGTATCCAGTCGGTCAAGAAACGCACCACCACCATCAAGAAGATGGAGTTCCGGGGCAATACCGTGCGGGTCACTACAGCGGAGCTGTTCGTCGCCATCATGCTGGACCCTCTGGGCAAACCGCACGAGTATGTGAACAGGGCAACCACCAGGGATACCTGGGTCAAAACCCCGCAGGGCTGGAAAATCAAGATGACAGAGATTCTGGACGATGAAACGCTCATCGACGGCAAGCGCCAGGTCAGCAGGTTGACTCCGCATCTCAAACAGGCTATATTAGAGCGTAGTGAAACGGCATAACGAGGGGAGTTATGGACAACGAGAAACAGAAGGCGATACTGGAGATTCTCGAGCAGGACGCCCGCACCACACCCGAGCAGATAGCTGACATGCTCGGTATAGATGTGGATATGGTTAAACAAGCGGTGCAGCAGATGGAGTCCGCAGGCATCATCCGCCGGTATAAGACCGTGATTGACTGGGACCGCTTCGGGGAAGAGCGAGTTTTTGCTTTCATCGACGTGAAGGTCAGCCCTGCACGGGATGTAGGCTTCGACGATGTGGCAGAGCGCATCTACCGCTTCCCGCAGGTGCACGCAGTGTATCTGGTGTCTGGCGACCATGACCTGCGCGTCATCGTCAGCGGGCGCACGATGAAAGAGGTTGCGGCGTTTGTGGCGGAGCGTCTCGCGCCGCTGGACAGGGTACAGGCAACCTATACGCAGTTCGTGCTGAAACGGTACAAAGAGGACGGTGAGGTATATGCCGAAACCGAACCCGACCACAGGCTGGTGATGGCGCCATGAAGCCCCTGTCTCAAGCAGTTGCTTCCGTTCCACCGTCGGGCATCCGGCGGTTCTTCGATGTGGCAGCGCAGCTCGAGGATTGCATCTCGCTGGGGGTCGGCGAGCCGGACTTTGTGACGCCCTGGCACATCCGCGAGGCGGCTATCTGGGCGATCGAGAAAGGTTTCACCACCTATACTTCTAACTACGGTCTGTTTACTTTGCGCCAGCGCATCGCCGCGCATCTCCAAACGCGCTACGGAGTGGACTATTCCCCGGAAGACCAGATACTGGTGACCGTGGGCGTTAGCGAGGCACTGGACATCGCCATGCGCGCCCTGCTGAACCCCGGCGATGAAGTCATCTTCTTCGAACCGAGTTATGTGTCGTATGCCCCCTGTGTGCTATTCGCGGGTGGCAAGCCGGTCGCCGTGCCTACGGACTACCGGCAGGGGTTCCAGCCAGACGTAGACCGCCTGCGTCAGGCGATTACCCCGCGCACCAAAGCGATTTTGCTTTGCTATCCCAACAACCCGACGGGCGCGGTCGCTTCTCGTGCCCTCCTGGAAGAGATTGTGCGAATCGCTGCCGAGCACGACCTCTACGTCATCAGTGACGAGATATACGACCGGCTGATATACGACGCCGAGCACACCTGCGTTGCTTCACTGCCCGGCGCGGCAGAGCGCACTATCCTGCTGGGAGGCTTCTCCAAATCCTATGCGATGACGGGCTGGCGTATCGGCTATGCGTGCGCGCCTGCGCCGATTATCGAGATGATGATGAAGGTGCACCAGTATACGATGTTGTGCGCGCCGATTGCGGCGCAGAAGGCGGCGGAAGAGGCTCTGGAACACGGAGAGCCCGAAGTGGAACGGATGCGCCGCGAGTACGACCGCCGCCGTCGGCTGATCGTGAAGCGACTGAACGAAATAGGTCTGGAATGCGTGCCACCACAGGGAGCGTTCTACGTGTTTCCATCCATTCGATGTACCGGCTTGCGTTCGGAAGAGTTCACCGAGCAGCTGTTGTGGGAAGAGCGCGTGGCGGTGGTACCCGGCAACGTCTTCGGAAACAGCGGCGAGGGGCATGTGCGACTATCCTACGCAACCTCGCTACCGAAGATAGAGGAGGCGCTGCACCGGATCGAGCGGTTCGTCGACAAACGCAGAAGATGACGCGAGGAGGCATACATGTCCGGCTCAAGAACGATAGCGACCGCGTTCTGTACATGGATATTACTGGTAACCGGCGTTCGTGCGGACAGGGTAATACTGATTCCCTCCGCCTACAACCTGCCGCCCGGCAGCGCGAAGCTGGAGATAGCTCGCCGCGAAAGCAAGGGCGGGCTGACCCAGTACTGGGCAAATCTCGGGCTGGTCGGAGGGATAGAGATAGAGGGTGTGCGTCTGGAAACGCCCTCACGGCAGGTAGATAGCCTGAACCTGCAGTACAACATCTTGCCCGATGTGGGATTCACTCCGGCGGTGTCGGCGGGCGTCCGTGACATCGCGAACAGGACAGAAGACGGCATCGCCTTCTATCTGGCGGTTGGCTACCGATTACCGTACATGCCACCGAACCCTCTTATCGATGAGATGTATCTGTTCGGCGGCATCGGCGCGGGAGGCATCAAGGGACCGTTTGTGGGCGCGGAAGTGAGAACACCGTATCACATCCTGCTTAGCGCGGAGTACGACAGCCGGGTATGGAACGCGGCTGTATCGTGGGAGCCGGTGCCTCTGCTGAGGCTGCGTCTCTACAGCATCGACGGTGAAACCTACTACGGCGCCTCGCTCGCGGTGAGCTTCTAACAGTGAACGACCTTCAACGCTTCATCGCCTGCATGGAGTATGAACCGGCAGACCGCCGCCCGAACCACGAACTGGGCGTGTGGGTGCAGACCGCCCTGCGCTGGCAACGGGAAGCCCCGGAGGCGGTAAAGGATTTCACATGGAACTGGTTTCACGGCGAAGATGCGCTGGGGCTGGATCGGCGCGAATATATTCCCGTGAACTTCGGCTTCATTCCCCCCCTTCGAGCCTCAGCGGATGGAGGAGACGGAGGAGTATGAAATCTATCGCGACTCGCTCGGTATCGTGCGCAAGGCGTTGAAAGAGGGCGCTGTCGGCGGGGCGCGAATGTGCATGGACCAGTATCTTGCTTTCCCTGTGAGCAAGCCGGAGGACTTTGCTGAGGTCAAAAAACGTCTTGTCGCCGCCATTCCCGAACGCTATCCCTCCGACCTCGATGCCCGCATCGAGCGGTGGAAACAGCGCAACTGCCCGCTGATACTGGGCGAGAACTGCGCCGCGAACGGATTCTACTGGCGAGCGCGGGAGTTCATGGGCACGGAGGCGCTATCGTACGCCTGGTACGACTATCCCGACCTGATGCATGAAATGATGGAGTTCTTCTGTGACTTCATCATTGAAACCAGCCGTCCGGTTCTGGAGAAGATTCGCGTGGAGTACTTCACCCTGAACGAAGATATGTGCATGAAAAACGGTCCTCTGCTCAGTCCGCAGACCTTCCGAAAGTTCATTTTTCCGCACCTCAAGCGGATGGTGGAGTTTTTCAAGGCGCATGGCACTCGCTATTTCGCGGTAGATACCGACGGCGATCCCACACCACTTATTCCTCTCCTGCTGGATGCTGGAGTGGATGTGCTCTGGCCCATCGAGCGTGCCGCTGGCGTTTCTCCCATAGAATGGCGCCGGCGTTTCGGCAAAACACTGCGGCTATGGGGCGGGGTGGACAAGCGGGTGCTGACGCAGTCCCGCGAAGCCATCCGGGCGCACCTGCGCGAGCTTATCCCGCTGATCGAAGAGGGTGGATTTATCCCCACGGTAGACCACACGGTGCCGCCAGACGTGCCGTGGGACAACTTCTGCTACTACATGGAAATGAAACAAGCCCTGCTACAGGGAGAATTCAGCAAGCTGGCTTAGGCTCACTCCCACTCAGTATGGAACGTCCCCGGTTTGTCTATGCGCTCGTAGGTGTGCGCTCCGAAGAAGTCGCGTTGTGCCTGTATCAGGTTCGCGGGCAGGCTGGCGCGGCTCATGCTCAGCAGATAGTCCACCGCACTGCTCAACACCGGCACAGGGATACCACAGGTGTGCGCCACATCCACTACTTTTCGCGCGGAAGGCACGTTTTCCAGCGCATAAGCCTGCGCCTTCGGACTGAGCAGCAGATGCGGATTGTCGTCGCCTTCCCGCACGATTTCGCGCAGGAAGTTCAGCATCCGTGCGCGGATAATACAGCCGCCCTTCCAGATACGCAGCACCTCCGACAGGTTCAAGCCGTAGTCATAAGCACGCGACGCCTCCGACAGAAGCCACAGGCCCTGCGAGAAGGCAAGGAACATGCTCAGGCGCAGAGAGCGTTCCACTGCCTCTATCAAGGAGGGCGTATCCAGAGAGCATGGCTGGCTCAGCGAGCCGGAAACGGCTTCGGCAATCTTCACGCGGTCTTCCTTGAAATGCGACAGGGTACGGGCGAACACTGCCGTCGCTAACGAGGGGGCAGGTACGCCGAGGTCTAAAGCCGCTTGCGCTGTCCATTTGCCCGTGCCCTTCTGCTCCGCCTTGTCCAGAATCAGCTCCACCAGCGGTTTGCCCGTCTCTTCATCGGTCTTGCGCAGCGCCTTGTAGGAGATTTCCATCAGGAACGAGTTCAGCTCACCACGGTTCCACTCCTCGAAGAGGTCGGCTATCCGGGAGGTGGACAGATTCGCGGTGGAGCGCAGCACATCGTACGCCTCGGCGATAGCCTGCATGATGGCGTACTCGATACCGTTATGCACCATCTTGACGAAGTGCCCTGCCCCTCCGCGTCCCAGGTAGGTGCAGCACGCGCCGTCTTCCGTCTGCGCGGCGATGCGGGTGAGCACCTCTTCCACCAGCGCATACGCTTCAGGAGTGCCTCCGGGCATGATAGAGGGTCCCTCTAACGCTCCCCGCTCGCCGCCGCTGACGCCTGTGCCCAGAAACAACAGACCTCTGGCAGCGAGGCTTTCCATCCGCCTTTCGGTATCGGCGTAGTGCGAGTTGCCCATATCGATAATGAGGTCGCCACTGTCCAGCAGGGGCACAAGGGTTTCTATCATGGCGTCCACCGCCGAGCCTGCCTGCACCATCAGGATAATCTTGCGCGGTCGCGCCAGGCTCTGCACGAATGTCTGCAGGTCGTAGGCAGGAGTTACAGGCTCCCCCTTGACACGCTCTGCGATGAAAGCCTCCGTGCGCGAGGCGGTGCGGTTGTACACACTGATAGGGTAACCTTTCCGTGCGATGTTGAGCGCGAGGTTCTGTCCCATCACGCCCAGCCCAATCAGACCGATGAAGCTGCCGTTTGCCATTTCGCCACACCTCCAGCTAAATATTCGTCTGTAGAGGCAAGAATCCCTGCTGAAACCTTCTCTATGCTAAGGATTTTGCGAGCAAGCCGTTCGTGGTATAATTTGCATGAGGAGGCGGTCATAGATGGCAAGTCCATTTCCCGGCATGGACCCCTATCTGGAGGACAGGGCGTTCTGGAACGACGTGCATCACAGTATGATAACCTACCTTCGCAACGCCCTGCAGACGCAGGTACGCCCACGTTACCACGTGCGTATCGAGGAGCGCGTGTACGTGCAGGAGGTCGGAAGAGAAATCGTGCCAGATGTCTCCCTTGTTCACCATCAACCGCACCAGGGTACGGCAACCGCCACCGCCGTGCTAGAAGCCGCCTCTGACCCACCGCTTGTTCTCCATATCGAAGAGCAACTTCATACCGAGGGCGTCATCCATATCCTTGACCGCACCCGCGAATTGCGTCTGGTGACGGTAATTGAACTGCTCAGCCCTACCAACAAGGAGCCCGGCTCTAAAGGCTGGGAGCTGTACCGACGCAAGCAGGAGGAGATTCTCAGAAGCGACGTGCATCTGGTGGAGATAGACCTGTTGCGTGGTGGTGAGTACACCCTCGCGCCGCCTTACCATAAGTTGAAGGAACGGGTAGGAACCGGCTGGCACTATATGGTCAGTATCAGCCGTGCTGACTTGCCCTACGATTTTCTGCTTTACCCCCGCACGGTTCGTGACCGCTTGCCCCGTATTCCCGTGCCGCTCGCCATTGGCGACCGTGACGCGGTGCTCGACCTGCAAGCTGTCTTTAACCAGTGCTACGAAGACGGCGCGTACGAAGACATGGTAGATTACCGTCAGGAACCTCCTCCACCTCCCTTCAGCGCGGAAGATGCGGCATGGATAGACCAGCTGCTGAAGGAGAAGGGACGGCGGTAAACCATCGCCTGTTCCATCCCAGCCTCGAGGAGGGCGAAGCTCCTGCTGAGCCTTTAGTGAGACGTGCTCCATCGCACCCTGGCTTTGGATTTTCCACCGCTATCGTCCTGTCTCTTTGCGTACAGCCACTCTCCGGACCAGTATCTCTCCTGTAGTGCCCAGTCGGAAGTCCGCGCCGTTTGCCCTGTTCACAAAGCGAGCGTCTTTGAGGGACACCCGAAAGGTTCGCCACGTGCCAGAGTTGCCCAGAGTGAAGCTCTGCGCGGACTTGAACGCGCCGCCGTGCACGCTTCCGGCAGGATCGGACGAGTCGTACTCCAGCGTGAACTCCCCTGCGCCGTCCCAGACCTCCATCTCTATCTGCAGGGGGGAGTCACCATCAAAATAGAAGCTGTCGTCCACGTCGAAATAGGCAAAGCGGACGTTGTGATGGCGGTTGGGCAGGGTTTTCCATGCGGAGACGCCCCCTGCTTCGGTGGGCTCCATCAAGCCGTCGCCGTTGGGGTCTACGTGCAGGTGGATACCTCGCTCCACTGGTTGCCGCTCCAGCACGATGGAGACCTCGGTAGCCCTGCTGTATGCCCCCGACGGGCGCAGCTGTACCCGTCGCCGGAACAGGTTGGCGCAGCGAGCGTTGACCTGTACATACTGGTCGCCGTATTCACGAGACGGGCAGATGTCTGTGCCTTCGTGGAGCTCGTTCCATGTTTCAATCATCACGATAAACGGACGGCGTTTGGGGTTCATGCGCAGAATCTGCTCCCAGCTTCTCTCGAAAAACTTGCCCCCTTCCCGGTCGCGTACCAGCGGCGTTCTGCCGGGCACGGCGGAATGGTCGTATCCCGGTCCGATAGCGGCAACCTCCTGTATCTGCGGGTTCAGCGCACCACCCCAGGCATACGTGCTGTCCGTTCGCACCTTACCCCAGGACACTTCTCGCACAATGTATGGACGACAGCCGAAATCCTTTTCAAACTGCTGGTAGACGAAGTCTATCGCCTGCTGGTTATAGTCTTTGGCAAAGCCTGCGGCGTAAAGGAATATCATGGGACGATAGTCTATCATCGCCCACAGTTTGGGAGGCACCATGGAGAAGAAATCACGGATAGAAACGTAAAACCATTCCTGCCCCTCGCGTGTGGTCAGGTCAGCATGGTAACTGTCCGCGTTCCATTGCAGAGTAGAGGTATCATAGAACAGCCCGATTTTGGGCGGACGGCGCCCGGCGGCAAGCATTTGCTCCTGTGCTTTGACCAGCGCTGCCAGCCCCTCGAAGCTCCAGTACAGCCCTTTGCCCGGCTGGCGGTCAGCGGGGTTGCCCCAGTAAACGGGCAGGATAAAGTCGATGCCCGCTCGCAGAATGTCCCCCATCTCGCGCCGATGCCATTCGGGTGAACGGTAGCTGTAGCCTCTGGGGTTCGCGGGATGGTCGGTCAGGGCGTCGGTTCCGTCGGGGTCGATAAAGTGCTCACCGGTGTTCACATCGTACCAGTAGAAGTAGTACGTGCCCACGATTGGCTGTCCAGAGCGGTAGGTCGACTGCCCGCGAATAGTAGTGGGCTTGTGCCCAATATACTTGCCCATCGGGGGCAATTGCAGAAAACGTTCAGGCATCAGAAGCTTCCCCCCTCTTGTCTTGTCGGTGGCAACAGCCTCCTCGAGCTTTCCTTCGCCCTTGGAGATCAGATACCCTGTGCGCCATGTGTGCTATCAGCATGGCAAACGCAGGAGAGTGCTAATCCATACTACACGAGCTGAGGTACCCGCAGGCGGGGCAAACCTGCTTGCAGCCATGCAACGGTTTCAGGGTGTATCCGCAGATGGGGCAGGCGAGGTAGGAGGGAGAAGAAGATGTAGCGGAAGGCGAAGGGAGAGGTTCCGGAGAGCGAGGCTGTAGTTCCGGCGTTACCTCTTCTACAGGGCGGGCAGTCAGCGGGTAAACGCGCGCCCGGTGTCCTTCCACGATAACCAGGCTGGTCATCAGCTTCGCTTCAGGTAGTTTTTGCAGAAGGGTCTGAAGCGTCTGCATCTGCACGCGCGGACGTGGATCGCCTGCCAGCAGCAGAATCGCCCCCGGGCGCCATCCACTTTCGCGCGAAATCAAACGGGCGAACGCCGGAGACGCACTTACCAGCACGCGCCCCTCGCGCCAGGCAGTCTGAAGCAGTGTCACATCGTCTGCTCCGCGCAGGATAGGGTCGTCGCGTACCTCGCGTACGTCGTGCCCCATCTTGCGCAGCTGGGTGGCAACCTGCGCGCTTATCTGGCTATCCAGCAGCAGCTTCATCGTCGCTCTCCAGCCTTTCCGCCGCCGCAAGCAGTGCCAGACGGAGGTCTTCTTCGCTCAGCTGCGGGTAGGCACGCAGAATCTCGCGGTGGCTCATACCCGATGCGAAACAGCGCAGGATGAACGAAACAGGCATCCGCTCTTCGGGGATGCTGAGCGCACCTCCGCAAATGCCAGGTTCCTTTCGCACGCGCTTTTGGGCGTAGAGACTCACTGCTGGCTCCTTGACCTGATAAATGGAATCTGCATTACTATTTTACCTCTTTCGACGGACGAAGAGGAACAGTGGTTCTGTGGTATCCGTGTTGCATCATGTAAGAATCTTTCCGAAACCCTCTTCGTTGCCTCATTTATTTTCTTTTCGTGTCCCGCTTCGCCGCAATGCATGGCTGCTCCTT
>VSSL01000078.1_pt1 | contig 22701 bp, 19 predicted proteins | sample 4557531 | NCBI WGS metagenome assembly VSSL01 (sample SAMN10986726, study PRJNA523729) | hot springs metagenome | isolation source: hot springs | place: India:Timba, Gujarat | collected 2018-05-31 | reverse complement strand
GGGGGGCCCTTCGATGAGAGTGTAGGTCAGCGTATCACCGTTGGGGTCCGTAGCGTTAGGGTTATAGCCAAATGGCTGACCGACCGCACCAAACAGGGTGCGCGGACGGGAGGTGATCTGCGGCGGGGCGTTCTCGGTGGCGCCGACCACATATAGGGTGAAGGCCTGGTCACTCCAAGCGCCGCTTCCGTCCTGAACGCGCAGGCGCACGGTGTATTGGCCAGCCTGGATCGGCGTCCAAGTGAGCAAACCAGAGAAACCATCCACACTCATTCCAGCGGGGCCTTGCTGCAACGAGAAAGAGACGGAGATAAGCGCGTTGGGTTGGCCGGTGGGGTCGGGGTCGTAGGCATCGGCGTTGTAGAAGTAGGGTCGCCCGACCACGGCCTCGGTCAGGGGCAGCGAGGTGAAGTAGGGGGCGTCGTTCTCGCTTCCTCCAAAGCTCAGGGTGGGGATGGTGGTGAACCCACGCACATATTGCGGCTCGAAATGCACGCGGAACTTGTATTGCCCATTGACGGCTTGCAGGGGGTAGGCGTTGCCCAGCGGGTCGAAGAGGGTTGGCGGGCGGTCAACATCGCTCAGGGCAACCTGCACCTCGCGATTCGACTCATTGCTCCAGATGACCAATACCGTCTCGGCGCCGTTCTTAAAAAGGTGTGCCTCCACGTAGGAAGGCGTTCCTCCAAGGCGGGCGTAATAGGTAGCCGTTTGCAGCTGATCGGCCAGAGCGCGCACGGCCAGCGCCCGTTCGGTGAGCACCCGAGTTAAGACAGGGCCCTCCAACAAGGTCTGGTCATAGTTGTAACTGAAGAAGAAAATCTTCTCCGCCCCCACCGCTAGGTTGCCCACCACAGTCTTGGCCGGGGAAAGCAGGGGGAAGGCATCTCCACCGCGGAAGTAACTCTCTTCATCGCTCGGCCAGTGCAAACCCCCGCGCAGGGGCGAAAGAGCCTCGGTGTTCCAAATCGGTTTCGTCAGGCCGTATCCTTGCATCACCTGGCGATAGGTGCCGATGCTACCGCAACAACCATCGGGGGAGAGCGCCTCGCCGTTCCCTTCTTCGAGATAATGCACGGAGAGCACATCGAAAAGGGTGAAATTCGGGTCATTCTGCTCCTCCTGGAGCATTAGGCGCAACACCTGCGAATCGCCCTGGTAAAGATCAGCGGCCAGAATGCGCGCAAGTGGGTCCTCACTGCGTACCGTTTGGGCCACATTGCGCAGGAAGGTCACGTATTGTTGCATGTCACAGGAGGACCACCAACCGCAACCGTCAATCTCGTTACCCACAATCCAATGGTGCACTTTGTATTTATAGGACTGGGCTACCTGGCGCAGGTTTTGGTAGAAAGTGCTGTTAGGGTTGCTCACCCCCGGTGGAGGCCCGCCGATCAGTTTGAAGATGGGGGTCACATCGTGGGCCAAAGCCTGATCCACGAAGTCTTGAGTCGTGCTGTTGAGAGCCGCCAAGACACTGGAGGCATCGTTTGTGGTCAAGGGGATGTCGAAGTGCACCCACTTGATTCCCAAGTGCCCTACCTGAGCGGCGAATTCCTGGTAAGGGTCAATTTCCAAGATAAAGCCGATGGGCGAGGAGTTGAACGGCCCTAGGGGGAGGATGGGGTCCACCAGACCGATGTAGCGCTCGGTGTAGTTGCCCTGGTCTGTGTAAACATCCAGGCGGTAAAAGCCATAACGGGTGAGACGGTCGGTGGGCAGGATGAGCCAGGCGCGATTGTTGCCATAGGGTTGCACCAGACCATCGGCCTCAAATACTTCCCCATTGACCGTCCAAAATGCCGCGCCGTAGGCGTCGGTCAAGCGGTAGCGCACCCAATTCGGCGCAGGAGAGACATCCAGGCGAATCGGCTCTCCGAGAATGAACAGCCCACCGTTATCCAGAGGCCGAACGGAAAGCGCCGCACTCGGACGGAACAAGCGGGAGTTGAGGGGGGAAACGAGCGCACCGGTGTACCACAGGGAAGCTGGTGATCGGTCAACGTTTGCCGGCCAAACCAGGGGGGATACCGCCAGGGCTGCAATCGTGAGAATTACGAGATGCCCTTTCATGTACAACCTTCCCAAGCTACTAAAAAGAGCCAAGGGCCTTTACCGATAAAGGCCTATTCAACATCCTGATTTCAAGTTTGTACTTGAAAGCGCTATGTTTGGGGAGGGGAATTTGGTACTATTCCGACAGAAAAGCCCCGCCTTTGGCGAAATGCAAGTTACCTCTTGCTCCCGGTCGGCTTAGCGAAGCAGAAGAACCCGGAGCACCACGACCACTTGGAACGACCAACCCCCTTATGGAATGACAAAACCCCCTCGCTCCCAAACGAGGGGAAGATGCCCAGTTAGTCAGCGAGGGCTTCTTGCGTGGCCCAACGCGAGCGCTTGGGCTGCCGCAGAGAGAGGTAAAAAGGGTTAGTACTCGATAACGCGGGGCAGCCCTTGGCCTGCTCCACCCAACTCTGCACTTGGGCGAGGGTGGGCATACGGCGCACCAGCTTTTTCTCCGCGTTGACCGCGGTCATCTTTTCGAGCAGGTTTTGGGGGTTACGCTGGCGCCAGTTCAGGGACGGTATCCACGCCAGCCTCTTCCAGCAGATCGGCATATTCCGAACCTACCCCGCGAATACGGAAGAGATCCACGTGGTTCACCCATTCCAAGATCATCTTCTCGCTTATGCCGCTCTTCTCGGCCAGCTCCTGGCGCCCCTTGGCGCTAGCGCCCTTCTTTAGCAAAGCATCCGTGCTGCGCACACCAGCGGCTTTAAGTTTTTGGGCATATACTTCACCGATCCCCTCAATATCTACAAGTTTGGCCATGTTCTCTCCTTCCCGTACGAGGTAGAATGGGAATATCAACCATTTCTCATTATAGCACCAAATCAAGGGGCCAGAAGCGAGGAAAATTTCAATCCTCAGACGGTTGACCGGAAGCGCACTTTGTGGCATAATGCCGCCAATACGGTTAACCGCCGAAAGGCGATGATGGAAACGAGTAGGCTGGAAAAAGCCTGACAGCGACCCCGCAAGTGGTGGAAGGCGGGGCAGGACAGCCGGCCGAAAATCCTTCCGGAGCCGCAAACTGAAATGACTCGCCCTGGGGGTGTAGCCCTGGCGGCCGGCGGGTCAGAGTAGGTGCGCCGGGCTCGTCCCCCGTTATCCACGACGCCGCTATCGCGTAGAGGTGCCCTCGACGAGGGGAGACCTACGCCGTAGTGGAGTGAGCGCCCGCCATGCGCGGGAAGCAGGGTGGTACCGCGGGAGAAGTAACGAATCCATCTCCCGTCCCTGGGAAGGGACGGGGTTTTGTTTTATCTCTGCTTTTGGGAGGTACGCATGCCTTTTAAGGAAGTTCCTACCAAGGTTGATTTTCCCGCCCAGGAGCGGGAGGTACTGCGCTTTTGGCAAGAAAGCGACGCCTTTCGCAAATTGCTTGCTCTGCGCCAAAATGGCCGTCATTGGTCGTTCATTGACGGGCCGATCACGGCCAACAACCCCATGGGTGTGCATCACGGTTGGGGGCGCACCTACAAAGATTTGTTCCACCGTTTCTGGGCAATGCGCGGGCGCAAGACGCGCTACCAGAACGGCTTTGATTGTCAAGGGTTGTGGGTAGAAGTGGAGGTGGAAAAGGAGCGCGGTTTCCGCTCCAAGCGCGACATCGAGGCCTTTGGGCTGGAACGCTTTGTGCGTCTGTGCAAGGCGCGCGTCCTGCGTTACGCAGCCATACAAACCGAGCAATCCATCCGCCTGGGGTACTGGATGGATTGGAACGACCCCGACCAACTGCGTTGGCTGGCCGACAAACTAGAAGAGGATCCCCAGCAGGTGATCACCGTCCTGGGACCAAACGGCCCGGTGACCGACACCGTAGAGCAGATCGTGGGGCGTTTGGGGTTGCCGGAATTGGGTGGCAGTTACTTCACCTTCTCCAACGAAAACAACTACATGATCTGGACTTTCCTAAAAAAATGTTGGCAGAAGGGATGGCTCTACCGCGGGGTGGACGTCATGCCGTGGTGCCCGCGCTGCGCCACAGGCATCTCTCAGCACGAAATCGTCACCGATGGCTACGCCGAGCTGACCCACCGCTCGGTGACCCTGCGCTTCCCGCTGCGCGGCCGGCCAGGGGAATCGCTCCTGGTGTGGACGACCACTCCCTGGACCTTGACGAGCAATATTGCCGCAGCCGTTGGCCCGGATTTAACTTATGTAAAGGTGCGCCAGGGGGACGAGATTCTCTATCTTTCCAAGGGCACGTTGCACATGTTGCGCGGCAACTACCAGGTTCTGGAAGAGTTTCCCGGCACCGAGATGGTGGGTTGGACCTACGACGGGCCTTTCGACGACCTGCCGGCGGCTCAGAAGGTTGGTGGACACACGTTGCTGCACCAGCTGACCCAAGGTGTCCACCTGAGCGCTGCCCAAGCGCATCGCGTGATCCCTTGGGATGAGGTGGGCGAAACTGAGGGCACCGGCATTGTGCATATCGCCACCGGTTGTGGGGCGGAGGACTTTCAATTAGGGCGGCAATACGGTCTGCCCTTGGTGGCCCCACTGGATGACGAAGGCCGTTTTGTGGAAGGCTTCGCTTGGCTAACCGGCCTTTCTGCCGGCGAAGCAGCCACCCCCATCTTTGAGGACCTGCAACGCAAAGGGCTGCTCTACCACGTAGAGCCCTACACCCACCGCTACCCCACCTGTTGGCGCTGCAAATCGGAGTTGATCTTCCGCTTGGTGGACGAGTGGTTTATCAGCATGGGAGAGGTCTACGACAAGCCGCGCGAGCAACTCACCCCCGAAGAAAAGGATCGCAGCCTGCGCTACCAAATCATGGACATCGTAGACCAAATCCGTTGGATTCCGGAATTTGGCTACGCCCGTGAAATGGACTGGTTGCGCAACATGCACGATTGGATGATCAGCAAGAAGCGCTACTGGGGGCTGGCCTTGCCCATCTGGGTTTGCGAATCCTGCGGTGAGTACGAAGTAATCGGCGATGAGTTCGAGCTGGAGCAGCGCGCTGTGGCCGGCTGGGAGGTATTCCGCGGGCACACCCCCCACCGACCCTTCATTGACGCCGTCAAACTGCGCTGCGCGCGCTGCGGAGGCACGATGAGCCGCATCCCCGATGTGGGTAACCCGTGGTTGGATGCCGGAATCGTATCCTTCAGCACACTGCGCTACCGCTCCGATCCCGCCTATTGGCGCGCCTGGTATCCCCGCAGATTTGGATCAGCGAATCGTTCCCTGGCCAATTCCGCAACTGGTTCTACAGCCTGCTGGCTATGGCTACCGTGGTAGCCGGCGAACCGCCCTTCCGTCAGATCTTCGGTTACGGCACCTTGTTGGCCGAGGATGGCCGCCCGATGCACAAGAGCTGGGGCAACGCCATCGAGTTCAACGAGGCCGCCGACAAGATGGGTGTGGACGTGATGCGTTGGCTCTACTGCAACCACAAGCCGGAGAACGACCTGCTTTTCGGCTACAACCGCGGCGATGAGGCGCGCCGCGCCTTCCTGTTGCCTCTATGGAACGCTTACAGCTTCTTCGTCACGTATGCCAACTTGGATGGCTGGATGCCGGCGATTCCCCCGAACTTCCAGCCGGCTTACCCGGAAGGCGAGACGCCCCAAAGCGATAACCTGCTCGACCGTTGGGTGCTGGCCCGCCTGAACCAGATCATTCCTGCGGTCACGGAGGCGCTGGAAAATTCGGACCCGCTGGGCGCCACCCTTCCTCTGAGCGGCTTCCTGGATGACCTCACCAACTGGTACGTGCGACGCAGCCGGCGGCGCTTCTGGAAAAGCGAACACGATGCCGATAAGCACAATGCCTATGCCACGCTCTACCACGTTTTGGTCAAGTTTGCCCGATTGCTGGCGCCCTTCACCCCTTTCGTAACCGAAGTCATGTACCAGAACCTGGTGCGCTCCGCTTTCCCGCAGGCCTACGAGAGCGTCCATCATACCGAGTGGCCGCTGTACGACGAGAAAGCGGTGGATGAAGCCCTCTTGGAGCAGATGGAAGCCGCTCGACAGGTAGCCAGCCTGGGGTTGGCCGCGCGCAACAGCGCGGGCATCAAAGTGCGCCAACCCCTGGCGCGAGCGCTTGCTTACGTCGCCGGGCGACGCACCCTGCTCCCGGAACTCGTCGAGATCATCACCGATGAGTTGAACGTCAAGCGCTTCGAGTTCGTAGAAGAGGCCGGCCAATTGGTTACATACAAAATCTTACCGGATAACAAACGCCTGGGGCCGCGCTTTGGGGCAAAGTTCCCTGCCCTGCGCGCCGCCCTGAGCGCGACCGACCCCGCCACCATTGTGGCCAGCGTGCAGCAAGGGTTACCGCTCACCCTGGAGGTGGAGGGGGAAACGGTGACCCTCGCCCCAGATGAGGTGCTGGTACAAACTCAGCCGGCGGCCGGCCTGGCGGTGGCCGCCGATCGGCAGGTGACCGTGGCTGTGGATACCCAAATCACGCCGGAGCTGCGCGCCGAAGGCCTGGCGCGCGAACTGGTGCGCCATATCCAGGCTATGCGCAAGGAAGCTGCGTTTGAAATCGCCGACCGCATCACCACCTACTATCAGGCGGAAGGCGAGGTGGCAGAGGTGTTTCGCACCTGGGCAGAGTACATCCAAAATGAGACCCTTAGCACCGCCTTAGTCGCCGGGACACCACCCGCGGACGCCTATCGCGAGACATTGAACCTGGATGGCCTAAACGTGGTGGTGGGGGTGCGACGCAACCCACCAGCTAACTGATCGTACAGACGATGGGCTATAGGCGGATGACCAACACAAAATGAAGAGCGAAACGGGGAATAAACACGACCTCGGCTCTCGCCTGTTGGCATGGTTTGCCCATGGGGTGACCGCCTCAGGGGCGGTTTGGGGATTGCTCTCCCTGCTGTCCATCCAACGCCAGGATTGGAAGGCGCTTTTCTTCTGGGCCGCCCTAGCCATGCTGGCCGATGGCCTGGATGGTTCCTTGGCGCGCCGCTGGCGCGTCAAGGAACTCGTCCCTCACATAGACGGCGGCCTCTTGGATAACTTGGTGGACTACCTGAACTATGTGGTGGTGGCAGCCTTCTTCGTGATCAACGCGCCTCTGCTGCCGCCCGGTTGGGCTTTTCCGGCAGCTGCGCTCATCCTACTTTCCTCCGCCTATCAATTCACCCAGGTGGATGCCAAAACCGCTGACCACTACTTCAAGGGCTTCCCTTCCTATTGGAACTTTCTGGTGATCTACCTCTTTGTGCTTCAGAGCAAGCCTTGGTTCAACCTAGCATTGATCGTGCTGTGCGCAGGGCTGGTGTTCGTGCCCATCCGCTACGTCTATCCTTCGCGCACGGCGCGCCACCGCCGCCTCAACCTGATCGTCGCCGGCCTGTGGGGCCTCAGCGGCCTGGCCGGCCTCATTCTCTACCCCCAGGTTCCGCCCTGGTTGCTCGGGGTAAACCTGACGTTGGTAGCCGTCTACCTGGGAATTAGCCTGTGGCACACCTTGCAGCGCCAGCCCCTTGAAGGAGGACCTAACCGCTCCGACGCTGCTGTCTAAGGGGCGCCGAACCCCCTTCGCCCTAGCGCCAAGGCAGGGGGCTACCCCAACGGGTAAAAGGCGCCCCGAACGTTAGGTGGAAGATCGCTATACTTCAGACCGAGACCTCCGGCAACTACTCCAGAGAAGGGGTGCTCTCCGAAGAGAGGGGGTTGCCCAGCAACTGGTCGAGGTTGGCCAGTTCGCGCTCGATCTCTTGGCGGTGGGCGCGCGCCTCTTCCAGCAGCGCCAAGAAGGTCGGTTTCTCTGCCTCGGGCAGCGTCTCCAGAAGGCGTTCGGTGCGCTGAATTTGAATCACTTTATGGCGCAACTTGTGTTCCAGGCGTTCACGGTAGCCGCGGTAAAATCTCTCATCTTCTAGCGGTTTGGGCAAAGTACTGGGGTCGGCGGTGAGCACTTCCGCCACGGTCAACAGGAACTCTTCTGTGTCAATCGGCTTCTCCAAGAAGCGCACGGCCCCCAAACTAAGGGCGAATTCCTTGTCCTCGGGGGTGATGTACGTAGCCGAGAGAAAGATGATGGGGATACGACTCGTTTTGGGGTTCTTGCGCAGCGTTTGAACGAGGGCGAAGCCATCCATCTTGGGCATAAGAATGTCGGTGATCACCAGGGCAGGGTGCTCCCGGGCGATGATCTCTAACGCTTCCTGGCCGTTGCGCGCGGTGACGACCGGGTAGCCCTTAAATTGTAAGGTGACTCGGAGCAATTCGAGGACAGGAGGGACATCTTCCACAATAAGGATCGGTCCGTAGGGGATAGTCATGAGAGGATCGTCACTTGCCTCCGGCGAATAGAAATGTGTTGAACCTCGCTGTTACGTGAGTGCTGGGGCAGGGTCTTCATCATCGGAAAAAGGAGGTGCCGCTTGCCATGCCTCTCCAGCTTGGGCAGCCAGGGCCTCGAGAAAGCCACCATCTGGTGATGGCGCTCTTGAGCGAGGCGGCGGCCACTGGCCGTGTAGAGACGGTCTTTTATACGCACCAACTTGAAGCAATATTCGTGATAGGCGCTGTGAGTTTCGCCAGGCGCCAGACGACCCTCGCGCAGGAAGGTCTCGGAAGGCGGTGCGTAAGGCGGTTCACCGCGTTGGGTGGCATAGGCAATCGCTCGCGCCGCACCGATGGCGCCAATAGCATCCAGTTTATCGGCGTCGAAGAGCACTTTGGCCTCCAGAGTCTGCGGTATTTCGCCAGGGTCACGAAAACGGTGCGCTCGGATGGCGTGTTGCACGGCTCGGATCTCGGCACATGGCCACCCCTCTTGGGCGAGAATATGGCCGGCGAAAGCCGCGGCCAGTTGTTCATGGGCGCGACGTTGCGCAGAGAGCAGGCGCTCCTCGAAATCTTCCGGCCACTCTCCCGTTGGCGGGGTGGCATCGTGGAGCAACGCGGCAGCGAGCACGATTTTTACGTTCGCCCCCTCCTCCAAGGCCAAGCGGTGCGCCAGCGCGTACACGCGGCGCACATGTTCAAAGCCATGGGCAGGATCGTTGTGGGGATACCAGAGGCGCGCTTGCTCGAGGGTAGGCATGGCCAAGCGCCCGCTTACACGGGGTAGAGGCGCCCTTTCTTGATCACCGCTTGCACCAAGTTGGCGCCAAAACGGTAGCCTAAGTGGCGGTAATCGGATACTGACAAGATGAGCAGATCGGCCTGTTTGCCCACCTCGATCGAGCCGATGCGCTCGGCGCAGCCAACCGCGGCGGCCGCGTTAATGGTAGCCGCCGCAATCGCTTGGGCTGGGGTGAGGCGTAGATAGCGACAGGCCAAAGCAATGGCGAATTGCATGTTCTCGCACCAGGCCGTGCCGGGGTTGAGGTCGGTAGCAATAGCCAGCAAGCCGCCGGCCTCGAGGATCTCCTGCGCCGGCGTGTGATGGCTCTCGGCCAGACCGAAGGGGGTGCAAGGCAAAGCCACAGCCACGGTGTCACTGGCAGCAAGCGTTTGAATTTCCGCCGCGGAGGTCACCACCAAGTGGTCGGCAGAAGTGGCCCCTAATTCGACCGCCAATCCAACCCCACCCAGGTTCTCGAACTCATCGGCGTGAATCTTAAGGGGGAAGCCCAACGCTTTAGCCTGGGAGAGGATCGCTCGCGATTGTTCCAAGGTGAAGGCGCCCCGCTCGCAGAAGACATCTACAAAAGGCAGCGGCGCTTCTGGGGCGCGATGAGGCCACCATTCTTTGAGCATGGGCAGCATGGTGTTGCAGATCAGTTCCACATAGGCATCGGGCTGATCGCGGTATTCCGGAGCGATGGCGTGCGCCGGCAGAAAAGTGGGGACGATCTCTAACGGCCCCTCCCGGTCGAGGAGAAGCAGGGCGTGGAGCATACGCAGTTCGGCCGCCGTGCGCAGGCCGTATCCGGTCTTCACCTCAGCGGTGGTGGTGCCGCAGGTGAACATCGTCCACAGGCGTGGGCGTGTCTCGCTGAGCATCTTCTCCAGGGAGGCGGTGCGCGTTGCCCGCACGGTGGAGAGAATCCCGCCGCCGGCTTCCAAAATCTCCAAATAGGTTTTTCCTTGCAAACGCAGCTCAAACTCGGCGGCACGGTCCCCCACCCAAATGGCGTGGGTGTGGGGGTCAACAAAACCGGGCAGCACCACCCGCCCGGAAGCATCTACCTGGGGGACCTCCGCATAGGCACGGCGCAGGTCAGCGCTCTGGCCTACCGCCGCAATGCGACCTTCTTCGATGTACACCGCCCCATCGGGGATGATCTCCAAGCGGCCCAAATCACGCCCGCGCTGCGGGCCGCCGGCCAGGGTGAGCAATTGGGAGGCAGAATGGATCAGCATGGCAAGGGGGCTATCTTTGCATGGGTTTGGATTGCCGGAGAGGCGAGGCGCGCCAACGTCGCGCCTTGAGGGAGATTTTACCATTGCCGCACACAAATCCTCGGCCACACGCCGAAAACAAAAAAGCCTGCCTACGCAGGCTGCTCAGTGGCGAGGGTGGGATTCGAACCCACATCCAAGGGCTTATGAGTCCCCTGCTCCACCATTGAGCTACCTCGCCGCATTCCTTGCAGGGGAATGCTTGAATTGTATTCGATTTTTCGCCGAGATGCAAGGGCAAGGTGAAACCCTTTGAGAGCAGGAGGGTGGAAGCCAATTCAACAAGTTTGAGGTGGGGAAAACGGCCTAAGCGGACTGCCCGAGACCGCAGCAATAGCCTCCAGAGAAGGCAATTCGTGTTATATTTAGGCCGCTCCGACTTCGCGGTTCAACAATGGGAAGGAACATCGCAGCATGAAGAAAATTGGTTGGCTCTTGGCTCTGCTCTCCCTGCTCTCGATGGCAGGTGCGAACCCGGCAGAACTCATTCGCCTAACGGTCATCAACAAATCCGAGATGGATGTGGCTGTGCAGCTGAGCGCCATTCCCCAAATATGCGTTAACAAGGCCGAAGTGGTTCAGGGAGAGTTCTATTATTTGCGTGTCCCAAAAGGGACGAAAGAAACCCCCTCCAGCAAAGAGTTTACCATCCGCAAAGATACCTACTCCATGCGGGTGTTCTACTTGGAGACCTACGATCCCGTCTATGGGTTTAAGTGTAACCCCACCCTGCCCAACATGCTGCAGGCTAGCCGCAACCTGCGCGTGGTCATCCTTCCCTGCGGTCAAGTGCCCCGTAACCCGCGCGCCGTAGGCGAAGGAACGATGTGGAAGTACCTTCCCTATCCCGTACCCGATTTGGCAGAATTCTTCACCGATTATTGGAAATCGCGCCTCATCTACTAAACCACCCCCTCCGCCCTGCCGCAAAAACAACCGGTTCTACTCCTCCCGTGTACCGAGCAATTTGTGACGGCGCTTTTGGCGGTACATGCGGTCATCGGCGCGCCGCATCACCCCTTCCAAAGCCTCCCCTTCTTCCCCCGTGCTTATCCCGACGGAAAGGCTCAAGCGGGGGCTGCCATAGAATTTATTATTCAAGCGCACCAGCGTCTCAATGCGTTCAATGACTTCTTGGCCCTCTGTAGCACCCGTGCGGGGCAAAAGCACGGCGAACTCGTCCCCTCCAATGCGGGCGACCACGTCCTCCTGACGAAATGCGGCGCGCAACACCTCCGCCGCGCGACGAATGAGGTTATCCCCTTGCTCATGACCATAGGTATCATTGACCTTTTTTAAGTCATCCAAATCGGCGATTAGGATACTAATAGGATAGTAGCGGCCACCACTCAGGCGTTTCAACTCATCTTGGAAGTAGGCACGGTTATAGAGGCCGGTGAGCACATCGTGCGTGCCCAAGTAACGTAAGTACTCTTCCGCCTTGCGCCGTTCGGTCACATCTTCCAAAGCCACCAGCACCCGCTCGAAGGTCTCTTCACAGCCGGGGAATACCGCCAGGTGCAGGCGTACATACAGTGGTTCGCCATCCAGAGCGTAATTGATCCCCTCGGCTTTATAGGTCAATTCACCACTCCACAGGTGGAGTAACTCGACCCGGAAATGCGCCCGCATCTCATCGCGGAACACCCTGGGGAGGTTTTCCAGCAGTTCTTGTTTATCCTTGGCCTTGAAGAGCTCCAACGTCTGACGGTTGACATCCAACACCCGGATCATCCCCATACAGCGATCCACCGTTTCGGGGTTCTCATCCAAATAGGCTTCAAAGTCCTCCACCCCCTCACGCCGCAAACGGTTGAAAAAGGCCTTGATTTGGCTGTAGTCTTCCTCCCACAGAGAGATTGGCGAATGCTCGAAGAGGCCGTGTAAGCGCTGTTCGCTTTGCCTCAGGGCGCGTTCCGCTTGTTTACGCTGCGAGATGTCCTCGATCGCCACCAGAACCTTTTCCCACGTCTCTTCCGAGCCGGGTAGGATGCGCCAGGAGAGCAGGATGTCTATGGGCTGACCGCTCAGGGTGTAATTGACCCCCTCCCCAGCCCAAGTGACCTGCCCGTTCCACAGAGCAAGCAACTCATCCCGAAAATGATGGCGCATTTCATCGCGGAAGAAGCAGGGCAAATTCGCCCACAGTTCCTCATTGCTCTGCACCCCGTACATTGCCAGCGTGTGAAGGTTCACACGCTTGACTTCAATTCGCTGCATGCAGGCCTCGACCTCTTCGGGATGAGCGTCTAGATACGCCTCCAGATCAAGCACACCTTGGCTGCGCAGATCATCAAAGCGGGCCTTAATGGCGCTGAAGTCCTGTTCCCATAGGGAGAGCGGGGCATATTCAAAAAGCATCTCGAAGTACCTTTCACCGTCCATGGAAAGCCTCATGGCTAAAGCACCGCAGCGGTTTCGACCATTATACTCCCCACACAGACTTTTCCCAACCGTAACCGATTGGCGGAAAACAGACCGTCCCGCAGCTCGCTCGCTGCGGGACGGTTTCAATGGCCTAAGGAGTGGTCACAGGCGTCGGCGTGGGCGTTGGAACGGGTGGTGCCGCAGCACCTGCTGCGGCGGCTTCCGCCGCTGTGTTCGGCGCTCCGCCCTCAATCCAACGGCGGAAGATTTCAATAATCGCTTCGGGTAGGGCTTTGGTGGGTGGCATCGGGCCGCCGGCTTCGATCTCCTCGCGCAGCAACATGCGGTAGAGATTGCTGTTCAAATCGCCAGGGATAACGTTAGGAGCGTGGTCTCCACTGGTCATCACCTCTTGGTAGTCACGCATCAGGTAGTTGTTGTTCTTCTTGCCTGGACGGTGGCAGGAGAGGCAGTAGCGCTTTACCAAGGGGGCAATATGAACCTCATAAGACGGAACCTCATCCGGGCCGAGGGCCGGCGCCGCCGAGGCTTGGACAACCTCTTGGGGCAACTCGGCGCGGTCATCCCAGGTGTAGCGCATAAATGCTACGATGGCCTCGATGTCGCTCACCCCTAGTTCCCCGCCGTAAGCTTTCCCAAAGGGGGGCATCCCCAAGTTGGGTTGACCGTAGTTGATGATTTCAAAGAGGGTTTCATCGGTGCGGGTGTACATCTCATCTTGGGTGTTAATCGGCTTCATGATGTACCCCTCCAGCCCCTCCACCCCTTTGATCTCGCCGCCCTCTCCTTCAGGCCCGTGACACTCCACACAATGGATGCTGTAGAGCTCTTCACCGGCTACGATTTTTTCGGATAGGGTGGTCGCTAAGGTGCCGCTCACTTCTTGTGGCGGGGTGGTAACCGCCGCAACCAGCGTCAGCGCCACAATGCCCACCACTATTGCGCTCATCACACCAATGGCGACCCTGCGTTTGCTAAAATGGCGATAGGGGTTACGATCCAGGAAGGGCAGCAAGAACAGGGCAGCTACGGCTAATGTAGGGATGACGAAGGTACCCACCCACTCGATGGAACCGGGGAAGTACTTCAGCATTTGGAACAGAAAAAGAAAATACCATTCCGGGCGGGGGATATACGAGGTATCGCTGGGATCGGCTTTCGGTTCGTTGGCCACCCCTACAAAGGTCGCCAACATGAGCAAGGTGACAAAGAGCGCCACCATGACCAAAGCATCCTTATAAATGACATCTGGGTAGAATTTCACCCCTTTTTGCTTCGCCTGTTGGTAGCGCTCGTGGTAGCGCTTCTTGAACTCGTCGTCTGCCATCATGTGCCTCGCTGAGTGGGGGAATCGGTCTAATCGTCCTTTTCGGGGATGCCAGCGATGCCCAAGCGAATCACCAGGTAGATATGCACGCCGATCATGGCCACAATTACCGCCGGCAAGAACCAGATGTGCACGGCGAAGAAGCGCGCCAGGGTTACTCCGCTCAAATCGCTGCCGCCGCGCAACGCGGCCGTGATGAAGGGGCCGATGAAAGGTACCGTGCCGGCGATCTCGGTGCCCACCGTGGTCGCCCAATAGGCACGCTGATTCCAGGGCAAAAGGTAGCCGGTGAAGCCCATACCCAGGGTAGCCAAGAGCAGCACCACCCCCGTCACCCAGGTGAGCTCCCGCGGGTATTTATAGGCGCCAAACATGAAGGTGCGCAACATGTGGATAAAGACGAAAAACACCATCAACGAAGCCCCCCAATGGTGAATGCCGCGCACCAACCACCCAAAAGCCACTCCATTCATAATGTATTGGATGCTATCGTAGGCGCGGTCAGGCGAGGGCACATAGTACACAGTGAGGAATATGCCTGTCAAACCCTGAATGATGAACAGAAACAAACTCGCACTGCCCAGGGTAAACCACCAATTGACCTTTGGCACCTTGCGATCCAGGGTGAGGGAATAGATGGTTGAGAGACCTAAGCGTTCGTCCAACCAGGTGAAAACCTTGTTCGCCATGGTTATCCTTCCACAAAGTTAATGTACAGAATGCCCTCCTCGACCTTCGTCGGGTAGGCATCCAACGGTCGCGGAGGTGGCCCCCCGGCCACTTGGCCTTCAATAGTAAATTGAGCATCATGACAGGGGCAATGGTATTCTTTGGTGGCCTCATCCCATTTCACCCGACAACTCAGGTGCGTGCAAATGTTCGAAAGTGCTAAAATCTCGCCCCCGTTTTTACGATAGATATACACCCCATAACTTGTGGTGGTGCGTTCCCAGCCATTGACCCGCGTGCGGGTGAAACTAAAGAGCGTGGGCGTGCCCAGGGGGTAATCCTCCAGCCGCCCCACCGGGATCCAAGCCTCTTTCCCGGCGCTGCGCAACGCGCTTACTGCCGGGGAGAGAAGGTAACTAATGAGCGGCAGACCCAGCACGGCGCCCATAACCCCGCCCACCGCTCCAAGCACCACCTTGACGAATTCGTTGCGACTCATATGAGAGGATGGGGACATATCACCTCCAAAAGGCTTGTCCTATCGAGCATTTCTCTCAAAAAGGTATTCTCGAAATCGGCCACTCCCTCCCCCGCAGCCTCTCCCTTTCCCTAAAAAAGCGCCTTGGATATATCCAAGAGGCTCAACTTCCACCAGCAGGGGGGCGCATGAGCGCCATTCCCCTAACTTTTGGCTCATAGGCATCATGATGTTCCTCTGCCACCACGGTGCACAACGCTCGGCGTATGAACCCATTCATAAAGGGCGGATGGATACTACCCCACCCTTTTAGAGCCCATTCAGGCTGGATTTTACCTGCATCCCAGGCGAAATTCAAGCCCAGCAAATAAGAGTCCGTTGAAAAAATCACATATTAGAACCCAGTCAAAGGCAACGTCACGGCGACCCTCGTCAACATACTTTCCCATAGGAAAAATGCTAAAATTGAGACGCTGTGCCAGAACACAACTCCAAACGTGAGATTTGTCATCTACTCATATGCTCCCATAGGAGTCATAATTAGATCAACGAAGTCCGCTCCAGCGCTCATCCCAACACCCAGATGGAGGAGGCGTGATGACTCTCAAGAGAAACGTCGGTCTAAAGGGAATTACCTATCGAGGGGGAGGCCCAATGCTGGCTTGGGTTCTCCATCGTCTCAGCGGGCTGGCCATGGTGTTCTTTGTGGGTATGCACATCCTGGCCTCCTTTGTGATGCAACAATTCGGCAGCGATTGGGCAACCACCCTCAACATCATTTACGAGTCCACTTACTTTCAATTGGTGATCATCTTTGTGGTCTACTTCCATGCCATCAATGGAATGCGCATCATCCTGCTCGATTTCTGGCCGAAACTGCTGGAATATCAGCGCGAGGCCACTTGGTTACAATGGATGGTGATCCTCCCCATGTATGGGTTAACGGCTATCGTCATGATGTTGATCAAACTGGGCGGTGAGTAGCACTTCCCAGCGAGAGAAGCGAAAGGAGTTGAGCCTCATGCGTGCGCGTACCGTCCCGCAGGCCGGTTGGAGCTTTGAGTACCTCATGTGGATCTTTACCCGCATCTCCGGCATAGCCCTATTTCTGCTTTCTTTCATCGGTTTCGCAGGCGCGTTCATCCTAGGAGCGCGTCTCTACCTCACCAACGGGGGCTACGTGGATATTGGCGCCCTGGCGCGTTGGACTTTCTTCCCCAACCCCAACCACGTGGTCAACACCAACATCCCAGATGTGGCCGTAGGCTGGGCAAACGCCTGGTGGCAAATCGTCCAGTACGTCATCCTGTTCATGGGCGTAACCCATGGGTTGAACGGCTTGCGCGTGGTGATCGAAGATTACCTCGATCGCACCTGGTCGCGCATCCTATTGCGCGGTCTTCTCTTCCTGGTGTGGCTTTTTGTGATGCTCTTTGGCATCTATGTCATCCAAGCCTCTTAGCGAGGGATTCTTATGGGAAATTACCATTCCTTCGATGTCGTAGTTGTAGGGGCCGGCGGGGCCGGCCTGATGGCCGCGCTTTATGCCTCGAAAACGGTGAGCACCGCGGTCATCTCTAAGTTATATCCCACACGTTCCCATACCGGCACCGCCCAAGGTGGGGTGGGCGCCGCCCTGGGGAACATGGAAGAAGACCACCCCGAATGGCACACCTTCGACACCGTGAAGGGCAGCGATTACCTGGGCGACCAGGATGCCATCGAATTCATGTGCTTCGAGGCGATCCCGGCTATTTACGAACTGGAACACTACGGACTGCCCTTCTCGCGCACGAAGGACGGGCGCATTGCCCAACGGCCGTTCGGCGGCCATACCAATAACCTGACGGGCAAGCCTGTGCCGCGCGCTTGCTACGCTGCCGACCGCACCGGCCACATGATTCTGCAGACCCTCTACCAACAGTGCATCAAGAACAATGTTACTTTCTTCGACGAATTCCAAGTGGTAGACCTGCTCATCGAAAACGGGGTCGCGGCCGGCGTGGTGGCCATTGAGCTCGCTACCGGGGAGATGCACGTCTTCCACGCCAAGGCCGTGATCTTTGCTACAGGTGGGCACGGGCGCATTTGGGAGATTACCTCCAATGCGTATTCCTACACAGGCGACGGGCCGGCCATCGTTATGCGACGGGGCATCCCCCTGGAAGACATGGAATTCTTCCAGTTTCACCCCACCGGCATCTACCGTCTGGGCATACTCATCACCGAGGGGGTGCGCGGTGAAGGCGGCGTGCTCATCAACGATAAGGGCGAGCGTTTCATGGAACGCTACGCTCCCACGGTGAAGGACTTGGCCTCGCGAGACGTCATCTCGCGAGCGATGTACATCGAGATGCGCGAAGGGCGTGGTATCGGCGGCAAACGCTACCTCTACCTGGATATGCGCCCGGAAACGGTGAACAAATACGCCGCCCTGGATGGCCGCAAGCGCCCCGATGGCTCGCCCTACGTGGTGACCGGCGAGGAACTGCTCTCCAAAGTGCCGGATATTGTGGATTTCGCCCGCACTTACCTGGGCGTAGACCCCATCTCCCAACCGATGCCCGTTCAGCCCACCGCGCATTACGCTATGGGCGGCATCCCCACCAACAAGTACGGGGAAGTGGTCATTGACGAGAAGAACACCGTGCTGCCTGGCCTCTACGCCGCCGGCGAGTGTGCTTGCGTTTCGGTGCACGGCGCCAACCGTTTGGGCACCAACTCGCTGCTCGATTTGGTGGTGTTCGGTAAGTACGCTGGCCTGCGTGCCGCGGAGTATGCTCAAGGAGCGACCTTCCCAACCCTGCCGGCCGACCCCACCGAGTTCGCCCGCCAACAATTTGAAGCCATTCGCAACAGCAACGGCGAAGAGAAAGCCTATGTCCTTGCTAACGAGATGAAAGCGGTCATGTTCGACGAGGTGGGCGTCTTCCGCACTGCCGAGGGTATGACCCGCGCCTTAGAGAAGGTGCGCGAACTGCGCCAACGCCTGAAACAGGTGCGCCGTCCCGATCAAGGCAAAGTGTTCAACACCGAGGTGATGACCATTTGGGAGTTGAACAACCTGCTCGAACTGGCCGAGGTGACCACGATCTCAGCGCTGGCGCGCACTGAAAGCCGCGGCGGACACGCCCGTGAAGATTACCCCAAACGCGATGATGTGAACTGGTTGAAGCATACTCTGGCCTGGTGGAATAACGGCGAGGTGCGTCTGGGGTACAAACCGGTGGTCATCACCAAGTATCCTCCCAAGGAACGCGTTTACTGATAGAGAGGCGGAGGCGAACATGCAGGTCAAACTCAAAGTCTTTCGCTACAACCCCGAAGTGGACAAAAAGCCCCACTACGAGGTATATGACCTGGAGGCCGATCCCACCGACCGGGTGTTGGACTTGCTGGAATACGTGAAGGGCAATTACGACGGCACGCTCTCCTTTCGGCGCTCGTGTGCTCACGGCATTTGCGGCTCAGACGGCATGCGCATCAACGGGCGCAACCGCCTGGCTTGTAAGGTGCTGGTGAAGGACCTGGGCACTTCGCGCATTGTGGTCGAACCTCTCATGGGCCTGCGGGTGATCAAAGACCTCATCGTAGATATGGAGCCCTTCTTTGCCCACTACCGCTCGGTGATGCCCTACCTGGTCAACGACGAGCCACCCCCCAAGCAGGAGCGCCTGCAAAGCATCGAGGAGCGCGAACGCTTCGATGACACCACCAAGTGCATCCTGTGCGCTTGCTGCACCACCTCCTGTCCTTCTTTCTGGGCGAACGAGAACTATGTGGGGCCGGCGGCTATCGTGGTTGCCCACCGCTTCATCTTCGATAGTCGCGACCGTGCCGCCGCTGAGCGCCTGCGCATCCTAAGCGATCAGTTCGGCGTCTATCGTTGCCACACCATCTTCAACTGCACCGATGCCTGCCCGCGCGAGATTCAGGTGACCAAGGCCATTGGCGAAGTGAAGCGCGCCATCGCTACCGGGAAGATCGAGTAATCCGTTACAAATCTCCCACCGCAACGAGAAGCCCTCCGCTCTTGAAGGTTTGGAGGGCTTCTCTGTCAAAAGGCAGGATCGAGCGCAGGTGGAAGACAACTTTACCAAGTCAGACCGAGTCTTGTAGCCACATCATGGGCAGGGCTGTTCCTCGCGAATCTATTCGGAATTATTCGTTAAGGCGTCCAGAAATGGAGGGCAGCTTTTTACCATAACAGCCAGAAAGAAACCAAGCCAAGGGTACCTGAATGCGCTCCTGACTAAGTGGTGCCGGTGAGAGCCCCTAAAGTGTAGAAGCTTCTTCACTCAGCAATATACGCCTTGCCGGTGGGCCTATCGAACAACCATCGCCAACCGCTCTTCAACATTGCGTTTGCCCCGAAGATCATATCCACTCGGTGGCCTAGGGCATTCTCTATAGGCTGTAAATCGTATTGAAAGCAATCGAAAGGTGGCAGTAGCCAATCCTTAAGTCTTAGATTGGAGCAACGGCTAACCGCCTGGGTTGTTTTCGCTCCCGTGGCATCCCCCACTTCAAGTTCGTAAGCGGGCTCCAAATTCAAACCGAGTTCATCCATATGGATAGAATTAACCGCTGAAATTCCCGCACCGGTATCGAATATCGCCACGACATCCCTACCGTCGGATTGCAAAGTGAATAAACACAAATTCGTCTTCTCCAAATAGGTGGCTTCGATTTCGACCCAAGAGGGAACAGCAATTTGATGGGGCAGAGCGAGATGCAAAAGCCGAAAATCGAAAACAAGGGGCTGCTCAAAAATGAGGGATGCATTTAAGGTAATCTCCGCCTCAAAAGGCTGGTCATTGGCTCCTTCATAAACGCTCGCCCTGGTTCGCCGGACATGCCCCAGAAACTCTACGTCGAGGTCTTCCACCAAATCGAAGGTTTTCTGAGCGAATGCGCTCGCCATTGTCATTTGACCCGCGCGGGGTAATCCTTGAGCCAACTTTTCTGAAATGGCCACCACGTGGCCACCGGTATCTAAAAAAGCCAAGGTGGGCGTTTGGTTCACTCTTGCTAAAGCGAACATCTTCAACTCATAAATCAGCAGAGGCGTGGCATCCGCGAGGTTAATGACGCTCATCTTTCTCTCCTTAGGGCGACATTCGACAACTTCTTAGCTTCCGCTTCTCTTGCAACATAGGGATATGCAAAGGAACGCATCTCTAAACAATCACTAAGCCTGGAAAAAATCCGTAACACCACAGAGAAGGCTCCTGCTGGGAAGGAACGACACTGTCCACAAAGTGGCGAGAGAGTGGCTGGCAGCGATTATATCATCCACCTGCGCTACCACGAAGCAGCGCCCATGACCAGGGTGAGCTAAAGCGGAGTTACTACGCTTGGAACAATTTCAGGGGACCATTCCCACTCAAATGTGTTGGTTTCAAGGGCGCACCAGGGGATATCGTTGGAGTGATTGGAATGACCTCGCCTATCTCGGCCGCCACCCCCCTAACCGAAACCCATAGATAACTCCCCTGGGGTGGCACTGTCCACCCCAGGGGAGTGTAAAGGTGAAATGAAATTCGAAGGCGGTTCGCCCCGGACGGATTTCTACGAAGGTGTCAGGGCTGCCCAGACCAGTGTTCCCTGGCCGAAGGTTGGGGAGAGCAAACGATCCTTGATGCGCCGCACCTCCTCGCCACGGTTGAGCAGGGTGCGCAGCGCTCCGGCAGCCTGCACATCGCCGATCAGTTGAAAGCCCACTAGGCGATTCTCTTTCAAGTATAGCGTGCGCCAGCCGCCATTGACGCGGGCACGTAACATTTCATCCCCTTGCTTCAGCCCCACAGCCAGAATAGGCAGGCCCAGGTGCTTCAGACTGTTCATGCGCTCTGCCCCTTCATAGCGGGTGGGGCGACCGAGCAGGTTCAAGCCGACCACCCGCCCCTGCTCGATGGCGTTGGGCAGTATGGCATGGACATACACCTCGCCGGTCAAGCGGTCGCGGGTTTCCACCACGTCGCCGGCAGCGTAGACACCTTCCGCCGAGGTGCGCAGGTATTCATCCACAGTGATGCCCCAGCGGTGAGCAATACCGCTCTCGGCCAGAAAGTCTAGGTTGGGGCGCACGCCAGTGGCAGCGATGAGCAGGTCGGCTCGCAGGAACTCCCCAGATTCCAACTCCACCCCCTCCGCCTGACGCTCACCCACAAACCGTTTGGCCTTCGTGTTCAGGCGCACCTCAACCCCGCGCTGGATCATGCGCTCTAGGGCAAACGCGGCAGTAAAGGGGTCAAGCATGGCCGGCATGATCTGGTCGAGCATCTCTACCTGAGTAACCTGCACCCCCAGTTCACGCAGCAACAGCGCAATCTCTACACCGATGAAGCCGGCCCCCACGATCACCGCCGAGCGCGCCTCGCCGCGGCGCACTTTGCTCACCAATGCCTCCGCCGCGCTCAGCGACTTGAAGTTATACACCCCTGGCAAGTCCCATCCTGGCAGCGGGGCATGTAGGCGACTGCCTGTGGCGATCACCAATTGGTCGTAGGAGAGCGCCGTGCCGTCGGCGAGCAACACCTGGCGCTCGGGCGGGCGAACCGCGCTCACCTGTACTCCAGGTCGGTAATCCACCCCCATGCGCTGCGGCCAATCCTCACCACGCCACAGGTGGGTGTTCGCCCCGCTCAGGAAGTGATCCACCATGGCAGGCGGGGAATAGGGCGGGTACGGCTCCGCACTCAGCATCACCAGAGAGCGCCGACGGTCTTCAGCGCGCACCGTTTCGGCGACGGTCACCCCGGCCGGGCCGGCGCCTATGATTAAGAGGGTATCTCCCATCGGGGCCTCCTTTGGGTGAGTAGGAGGCGAGGGCAGTCCTTAACCGGCCTGCCCTCGCCTGTGGCTCAGCTCAAGCCAGGGTGAGTTGCGCCTCTGGCATAGGGATGCTGTTCGGGTCTAGAGCGCTCAAACCCAAGCCGGCCCGCTTGCGCTCGATGTGGCGGCGAATGAGAACTGCGGCGCGATTCGGGTCGGGCTCCACCGCAAAGGTGGCCCCAAAGACGCCCTCCAAACCTTCGGTGAGCAATTTGACGATGTTCGGGCTGCCAAAGATGGGAGGCGCCACTCCTAACACGGTGAAGATGCCGGAGGCAACCACATAGACGCCGATGGCCACCGCTTTCTCCGAATACCACTCCGGCGCCGCGCCGGCCAGCGGCAATGCACTGATGTCCACGCCCAGGGTGTTGGCCAAAGCCGCGGCCAGCACCAAGATGCGGGTGTTATCCACACAGCTGCCCAAGTGCAACACCGGCGGAATGCCCAACGCCTTGCACACTGCGCCTAGCCCTGGGCCAGCCAGGTCGGCGGCTTCTGGCCGCATCAGGCCGGCTTTGGCGTCGGATACGGTGGCGCAGCCGGTCACCACCACCAGGATGTCGTTCTCGATCAGGCGGCGAGTGAGTTCGGTG
>VSSL01000077.1_pt1 | contig 22767 bp, 17 predicted proteins | sample 4557531 | NCBI WGS metagenome assembly VSSL01 (sample SAMN10986726, study PRJNA523729) | hot springs metagenome | isolation source: hot springs | place: India:Timba, Gujarat | collected 2018-05-31 | reverse complement strand
GCGCGTAAGGCACTGTTGTGGTATCACAACCACGGTTACGGCAATGCCGGCGCAACGAGCGGTCACCTCATTCCAGATTACCCTGCTGTGTTGCGCCATGGCTGGTGTGGCATCTACGCCGACCTAGAAAAGCGTTATGAACAATTGAGCGCGAAGGAGCGCAAGGGCAGTAAAGGGGCGCAATTGAGAGCGATGATGACCGCTGCGACCATGGCGCGCGATTTGGCCGCGGAGTATCGTCAGGTGTTGTTGAGAATGGCCGAAGCCGAACAGGATATGCAACGGCGGGAGGAATTGAGACAAATGGCTCGCAACCTCAGTCGCGTGCCTTGGGAGCCGGCCACCACCTTTTGGGAAGCGGTGCAGTCCCTGTGGTTGACCCATATGCTGGTGATGTCCGATGAGAATTATCCTGGGCCAGGCCTCTCTTTCGGGCGTATTGATCAGTATTTATATCCGTACTGGGAGTACTCCCTAAAAGCGGGCATGGATCGGGAATTTGGTAAAGAAATCCTGAAGTGTTTCTGGGTACACTGCAACACAGCCTACGACGGGATGATACGCACAGGGGGCAACCAGGGCATCACCGCTGGCTATGGCCAATTGCTCACACTTTCCGGGATGGGGCCAAATGGCGAGGATCTAACCAACGATCTCACCTATGCCATATTGGAAGTGATTGACGAAATGACACCCATCTTGGAGCCCAAACCGAACGTGCGTTTGCACCGCGGCACCCCCGATGCCCTGTTGGATAAGGTGGTACAGATGATTGCTTCCAGCCAAGGAGCGCCGTTCTTGCTCAACTTTGATGAACGCTCAATGGCGGGGATGATGCTTGAAGCGCGTAAGGCGGGAGTGGAACACTTGATCCACGCCGGCAATGTTTACGATTACGCCCCGGTGGGTTGTTTGGAAAACACTATGCAGGGCAACGACCGTTCTGGAACGGTGGATAACAACCTGAATTTATTGAAAGCGGTGGAATTGGCGCTTACCGATGGCTACGACATGTTCCCCTACACCGACCCGCTCAGCGGTAAGAGGGAAAAGCCGCGCCGTTGGGGGGAGAAGAGCGGCGATCCACGCCGTTTTACCCGCTGGGAGCAGTTCTGGGAGGCCTACGCCCGCCAAACGCGACACATCGTGCGCCGCAGCGTGGAACTCTACGAGAAGAGCGAGGCGATACGGGCGCGTTTCTGCCCTACGCCATACCTTTCCTGCTTGGTGCGAGGCTGTGCCGAGAAAGGTTTGGATGTCACCCAGGGAGGCGCTGAATTGAACTTCGTCACTATTGAAGGGGTGACCTTTGCTACCACTGTGGATTCGCTGTTGGCGATCAAATACCTGGTCTACGATCGCCAGGTGTGCACCATGGAGGAACTGATCCAGGCGCTGCGCGACAATTGGGTAGGTCACGAGAAATTGCAGGCGATGGCGCTCTACCGCGCTCCGAAGTATGGCCGCGATGATGACGAAGCCGATGAAATGGGGCGGCGCGTTATGGAGTTGTGGACCGAGGAGACCTGGAAGTACAAAACTCGTTCCACAGGGCGCCAATTTCGCCCAGGGATGCTCAGTTGGAACTATTGGGTCTCCGATGCGGACATCTTGCCGGCCAGCCCCGATGGCCGACAGCGGGGCAAGTTCCTTTCTAATGCGCTCTGCCCGTCCAACGGGGCAGATACCAATGGCCCTACCGCGAACGTTAACTCGGTGGGCAAAGTGTTGGGAGGTAAGGCCACCGATGGTCGCGGGGATTGGCAGGAATACATCAATCTCTTGCCCAACGGCGGCAGCCATACGATGTCCTTCAACCCCTCGTTGTTACGCGATCCAGAACACCACGAAAAGTTCAAGGCCTTCCTGCGGGGCTATATCGAGAACGGCGGCAGCGCCTTGCAAATCAATATGATTGACGCCGAGATGCTGCGCGACGCTCAGCGCCACCCGGAGAACTATCGCCACTTGCTTGTGCGGGTGACGGGTTACAACGCTTATTTCACCTCCATCGGCAAAGAGCTTCAGGATGAGATCATCGCCCGTGAAAGCCACCTTATGCGCTGAGGAGGGGTTTTCTGTGGATAGCGACGGCAGCCAAATTCGCGGCACCATTTTGCATCTTCAACGGCTTTCTACGGAGGATGGGCCGGGCATTCGAACAACGGTCTTCTTCAAAGGTTGCCCCTTGCGCTGCCGTTGGTGCCACAACCCGGAGAGCATGATCCCTAATCAGCAGGTGCAATGGCTGGAGTACCGCTGCATCGGCTGTGGGAGTTGCGTGGAAGCCTGTGCCCACCAAGCTTTGGAGCGCACACCCCAGGGCATTCGGCGGGATAGGGAGCGCTGCACGGTGTGTGGCGCTTGTGTGGAGTCCTGCCCCGCCGGGGCGATGGAACTACTAGGTCGCCGAGTTACTGTCGAAGCCTTAGTCGCCGAGTTGTTAAAGGATCGGGCCTATTTCGAGAAATCAGGCGGGGGGGTGACTTTATCTGGTGGCGAACCTACCTTTCAACCTCGCTTTGCCACGGCGCTGGCCGCTCATCTCAAGACGGCTGGTATCGCCGTCGCCTTGGATACCTGTGGTCTGTGTGCATGGCATACCCTGGAGAGCTTCCTGCCTTTCGTGGACTTAATCCTTTTTGATATAAAGGTGATGGATGCCGCCAGCCACGCCTTCTGGACGGGGACCTCGAATGAGGTGATTTTGGAGAACTTCCGCCGTTTGATACAGGCGGTTCAAGAAAAATATCCTCACGTTCATCTGTGGGTGCGCACCCCGCTCATTCCAGGGGCCACGCTGAGCGTAGCGAACCTGACATCCATCGGCGCTTTTCTGCGGCAAACGGCTAACGGCTTAGTGCAGCGCTGGGAACTGTGTGCCTTTAACAACCTATGCCGTGATAAATATCGCCGTTTGGGGATGGTTTGGGATTTCGCCGATACGGCGTTGCTCAGCAGGGAGGAAATGCTCCAGGCAGAAGAGTGGGGACGTTCTAGCGGTGTAGACCCCTCAATCGTCTTTGTCAGTGGCGCGACCAAAGTGGAAAGTCTGGAAACACACTAGGAGATTGGCCATCATGAACCTTTACCCGTACGATCATTTCACCGAGGAAGATATCCAAGCTCTCTCCCCAGCGATGAAGGTGGGTCTGCTGGCCACAGTCAACCCCCAGGGGCTGCCACATGTGACTCTAATTTCAACCCTAATGGCTGCCTCTGCGAAGCAGGTAGTGTGGGGGCAGTTTACCGAAGGGTTGAGCAAGCAGCATGTGTGTCTCAACCCCAAAACCGGTTTCCTGATCATGACCCTAGACCGTCGCATGTGGCGTGGCATAGCCGAGTACGCCTATGCCTTGCGCCAGGGGAAGGAGTACGATTACTACAACAACATCCCCATGTTTCGCTACAACGCCTATTTTGGGGTGCACACGGTGCATTATATGGACTTGATTGCCCAAAGTGGCCCACAGCCTTTGGCGATGAATGCTATCATCCTAGCGGCGCTGAAGACTATGTTGGCGCGCCTTTGGCCGGGAAGCCCCCCTGCGGAGAAGAAAGCTCTCAACCCCTGGACGCGCACCTTTTTTAACAAGTTGGACAACCTTAAGTTCTTAGCTTATGTTGGCGAGGATGGCTATCCCCGCCTTCTCCCCCTCATTCAGGCGCAAGCGCTCAACGAGGAGACGCTGATCTTCGCTGTGAGCGCTTATCGCCGAGAGTTGGCGACCATCCCCGTGGGGAGCACGGTGGCCGTGTTCGCCATGGCGCTCAGCATGGAAGATGTGCTCGTGCGCGGGGTGTATCAGGGAGTGCGGCGCATGGGAGGTGTCGCCTGTGGGTGGGTTGGCGTGGATTGGGTCTATAACTCGATGCCCCCGACACCCATGCAAATTTATCCGCCGCTGCCTTTAGAGGCGGTTACCGAGTTTTAGTTGTTAATCTTCTCTTTGTTTGATAAACACAGGGTGGGCCTAAACGAGAGCCCACCCTATTTGTTGTCGTTGTATTTTCGGGGAATAGCGTTATTGGCGTAGGAAGTATTCTCCGGCGCGCGCCTGTTCGTAAAATATTTCGATAGGGTTGAGATCGTCCGTTAGGATGACCCCTTGGCGAGGGGCGAGCGGGTAAGGGAGATCACTCAGCGATTGTTGCGCGGCGACCAAAAGGATGTTCGTGAGGTGGTGCCCCCGCACTTTTGAAGCGCGCACTTCGGGGAAGACGCTCGCCATGGTGGCGGCTAAAGCGCGGAACGAGTTAGAGCGTTCCCCTTCGGGCACGCCGATGAAATTGTAAATGAGGCGACCGTGTGGCTTAAGCGCCCGTTGGGCGGCTAAGAAGAACTCACGGGTGGTGAGCTGCACGGGTGCGGAGGCCAGGCCGTCAAAGGCATCTACAAAGATGACATCGAAGCGCTGTTGGGAGTTGGCCTCTAGGTAAGCGCGCCCATCATTGATGACCACCTCGCCGGCCATCGGCCCGAAATAGCGGTCGGAGAGTTCGACCACGAAAGGGTCAATCTCTACCTCGGTCACCTTGGCGCCGCGCCGCTCCAAGGCGCGCGCTTGGGTATGGCCGGCGCACCGATGATGAGAATCTCCTTGCCGCGCACCTCGCTGGCCAAAGCAATCATATCGGCGGCGTAGTCGTAGAGCGGCTCTCCATCGGAGAGGCGCATGGCCGTCTGAAAGGTGGGTCCGAGGTCCATGCTTATTGCAAAATCATCCCGGTAGACGCGAATGGTTTGGTAATACCCTTCGCGCTCTGCTAGTAGCACCGCATTTTCCGTATGAGGCAAGCGCAAGTGTGGGGCCGGGGCAAACCAGGCTGCCACAAGGAGAACGAGACCAAGCCAGCGTAGGCGGGGATTTAACAGGAAAATGGCAAAGAGCACAGCGGCGAGGGAGAAAAGCCGCAACGAGGCGGTGAGTCCCACCCAGGGGATAAGCCAGAAGGCGGCTACCAGCGCTCCTAGTACGCTACCGAGGGTACCTAAAGCGTAGATATTACCCACATCGCGAGTGATGGCCTGCGCCGGACGATTTAGGGACATCAACCCGATAGCGAGAGGGGAAACCATGCTGAAGAGCAACGCCGGCGGCAAGAAGGCAACCAGTGCGGTGAGTCCAATAGCCAGATAGCTCACTGCCGTGAAATCGGGAGGCAGACGCCAGATCAACCAACTGATGAGCAGCAACCAAATGGCGTTGCCGATGAGGATGATGGGCAGAACGCGCAGGATGCTCGCGTGGGGCACCCGCCCCCCGATAAAGTAACCGATGGAGATGCCCACCAAGGTCACCGAGATGATAATTGCCCAGATGATGGTGGTGGAGCCGAAAAGAGAGGCTACCAATCGGGGGCCAATGATCTCGGTGGCCAGGTTGGCAAAGCCGGCAAAAAAGACTAGGGCATAGATGAAAAGGCGAAACCCTTTTTGTGTGGGTGGCACGTTTTCCTCGGCTTATGCAAAATTTTTCAATGATTCATAAAGATATGTTGCTCTATGATACTACTAGCGGGGAATTTATGCCAAGCCAATGGCATGGGTGCGGGCGCGATGAAGGGGTGGATAACCTTGCGCGGCTAGGTCTGGAGGTGGTAAAGCCGCCTCATCCGGTTTGTCGGATAGGCCGAAGAGCAGAACCCCACGTTTGAGCCATTCCAGAGCCATTTGCCGTACCTCTTGGGTGATGACGATTTCCTCTGCCAAGCAACGCTCTGGGGAGGCGTCTTCGGGTAGGGCACCAAAGCGCCCGATGGTGGTGAGGTATTCCCGCTGGCGGAAGGCCTTGAAGGGTGTGGGGTCGCCGGCTTTAACACGGTTGAAGATGTCTTTGTGAAGGCTTCTCAATCCGTTGGGCAGTTCGTTGGAACGCTGCTCCACTTCGTGGATAAATTGATGGAATGTGAGCAGTTCGCCGGCCTGCACGCGTCGAGTGACTTCTTCCAGGGTGTCGAATCCGCTGCTGATGATCAAGCAGATATAAGCGAGGTAATCCTGATTGTCCGCAGTAAAGGGGTGATATTGGGGTTGATTGAGGGGAGTGTACACCTCGAGGAAGGCAATTGGATCGAACTGCTCTCCAATCGCCGCTGCTACCGTCTCCTGCACCGCTTGAAGACGGGCTTGGTCAATCGCACGGTCGTTGCGCCCCCGGGCCCCGATGGCCGTCTTATCGAGATCTATCACCACTACTGAACCGCTCTCAATGGGTGTTCCCTTTATACGACAATAATCGTCAAACTCTTTGATTGCCGCCCAACGATTGGCGAGGAAGAGGGATTGTGCTTCCCCGATAAGGCGCACTTCCGTTTGGAGTGGGCGCTCATTTTCGGCGCCGATAAAGGCACTTCCCGACCAGCCACCGATCGCGCAGAGATTGGTGAAGGCCGTGGCGTCTAAGAGATGGGTGTCGCCCACGAAGAAGAGGTGACGCAAGGTCCCCTCCTTTCCCTCTTGGGCGGCAATTTCGTGTAGGAGCTGGACGATAACCTGGGCGTATGCGGTTTCACTCTTGCGCGGCGGGTGCACGCCGGGTAACCCTAGTTGGTGGCGCACCTTCTCGAAAGGGGGTAGCGTGGTATCGCAGGGTTGAAGGTTGCGATAGACCACCCGCTCTCCTAGGAATTCGCTGAGCGTTGTGATGCCGTAGTTTTTCATCCTCATTCCCTCTCGTTCGGCGGTACGATGAGTTCGTGCAGGGCGAGCAAGGCCTCCCGAGCATCGCTGGAATCCACCACCAGGCTGATCGAAACCTCTGAAGAACCTTGTGCGATGGCAATGACATTGACCCGACGGCGTCCCAGGGCGGTGAACACCCTCCCTGCAATTCCCGGCGTGTGAATCATGCCGGCGCCCACCACGGTTAGGATAGTGACATCCCCTGTGGACCAGATGCGGTCAATATCGTGTTGCGCCAACTCCAAAGCGAATGCTTTCTCCAGGGCTTCGATTACGACCCCATTGGCGCTGGCCGGAACGGCAAAACAGATGGACTGCTCGGATGAGGCTTGGGTGATGAGGGGGACACTCGTCCCGGTAGAGGCGACCGCTCCAAAGGCGCGCGCGGCGACACCCGGCACCCCCAACATGCCCCGACCCTCGATGGTGATCAAACGTTGATGGTGAATGGCCGTCACGGCTTTGATCTCCCCGCTTTTGCGCTCGGCGCCGTCGGCCACCAAGCGAGTTCCAGGATGGGTGGGGTTAAATGTGTTGCAGATGCGCAGAGCAATGCCGGCGTCAACTACCGGGCGGATGGTCTTGGGGTGCAAAACCTTGGCGCCATAGTAAGCCAGTTCGGCGATCTCGCGGTAGGTGAGTTCAGGGATGGTTACCGCGTTGGGCACCAGCCGCGGGTCGGCCGTCATCACCCCATCTACATCAGTCCAGATCCACACTTCGTCGGCGGGGAGCACGGCGCTTAGGATGCCGGCAGTGTAGTCGCTGCCCCCGCGCCCCAAAGTGGTGGTCACACCCTGCGGGGTGGCGCCGAGGAAGCCGGTTACCACCGGCAGGCGCCCTTGATCGAGGAGGGGGCCAAGCACGCGCCGAGTCTGCTCCTGAGTGGCCTTTAGGTCCGGGTGAGCGTTCTGGAAGTGGTCATCGGTGACGATCAACTGAGTAGCTTCCACAAACTGGGCCGGCAGCCCGGCCGACTCCAGCGCTGCAGCGAGCAGGCGGACGCTCATGCGCTCCCCTAAGGAAGCCACCGCATCGAGAGCGCGAGGGGTAGCCTCGCCTAAAACCGCAATAGCCCGGCAAAGATTGAGGAATTCGGCGATAAGGTGAACGATTTCTTGGTTTACCTGGGTACGGCGCGCCAGGTCACCCACCAGATGGTTGGCGATGGCTTCGTGGGAGGCGCGCAGGCGGCTTTCGGCCTCGTGTAAGAACTGCCTCTCCCCGTTGGCTGCCTGTCGGGCGCTTTCCAGGAGCAGATCGGTCACACCAGCCAAAGCCGAGGTGACCACAACGACCTGCGGCCATTGGCAGCATGTTTCCTGGACGATGCGCACACACTGCTCCATGGCCTCGGGGCTGCCCACTGAAGTGCCGCCGAATTTCATAACCAGGGTAGGGGGTCTTTCATCTTTAAGGCTCATGGTTTTGCTCCGCCTGGGTTTTTTCGGGCTGGATGATTGATGAACAAACACGCCCCGGTGACCTGGGGGCGTGTTCGCTTCTATCAGGAGAGTTGCTCTCACTCACCGCGCCAACGCCCCTCCACTCTGAGTAGTAGTGGTCTGAGTAGAGGGCGAGGAGGCGGTGTGGGAGGAAATCCATCGGCTCATAGTTGGGCGCAACTATATCAAGGCTTTTTCTCAACGTCAAGGGGCGAACTTGGCATGTGTGCGCTTGGGGTCTTCCTGGTCCTTCGCCTTGGCGGGGATAGAGGTTCTGCTTCAAGGCTCTTAATTTCGGTGAACCGCTAAGTCAAAGTGAGCTGTGAGGGACTTTTATGTTCCCCAGAGGAACTTTCGATTGGTGGGGATTGGGAGATAACCCCTTTTCGTAGCCGGAGAATTTCGTGTGCCAATAGGCTGCATAATGGCGAGTTAGTGAGCTCCTTTGTGTTGCATCCAAGTTCCCGCCACAAGGGAAGGGCCAAGAATTGATAAAATGGATACCAGGTCAATTGACAAGGGGTTGGGTTCATGTTATTTTTAGAGGAGCATGGAGCGGGCGAGGCGAGTCACCCTGATACTTTGCATATTCGGGCTTTTGCTCGGTGGGCTGACAACGGTGGGGGAGCAGGTCCCAGCACAGACGGTTAGCCGTCAAACGACAGTGGTCATGACCTATACCGAATATCTTTGGTGGGTGATCCGCTACGCGGATAATGCTCTACTCTGTGAAGTGCCTATAGACCACGAAGGTCTGCCTACTTTAAGAGAGGTCAGCCAGGCGTGTGGCGCCCAGGTGGCCGATGTATGGTGGCACACACCCCTTTGTAAGCCCAACAAACCGCTCGAGCGCTGCGAGGGGGTCTATCTTCACCTAGCACTGACCACCCCCAAGGAGCGCGAAGTGGTGATCACCCTGCCGACACCGGTGGTGTGGCTCTCCCTTGAGGGGTGTGCCCCGAAACCTCCGGAGAATTTCTGTCAGCAGATCCCCTCACTTCTCTTGCAAGCCGAAGAGCCCCTGCCCAACGAGCGCATCCTTGCCGTCCAGGGCACCATTGACGGGGATTATTTCTACTGCGAAGGGGAGGTGTGTCTCTTGCCACTGAGGCCGACTCCCTTGCAGGGGGTGACGGTGGAGTTCTGGGCCGATTCGAGCTACGGCGATTCGAGCGAACGCTTTGTAGCCCAGGTACGGGTGGTGGATAGCGGTGTCTCGGCAGCGCCGGGAGGGGCCGGCTGGTATGTCGATGTCATTAGCCCCCAATGGAAAGGCCAAACGCTGGTGAGTTGCGCTCGCATTTGGGAGGCGTTCCCTCCACCGGGCATGCCGCCGCAATGGTTGTCCACCCCTGAACACTTTGAATTGCTCTCCACTGGGGCGCCTTACTATTACTTGGCTGGCCGCTTGATCAGCGCGGGGGTCGTGGATGCTAGCATTTGTCCCTCCGGTGGCTTGGAGCCGAACGGCTATGCTAACGCTTGTGGTCTCGAGGTAGCCCGACCTTTGGTGGAGGAATGGCAGAATCAATTCGATGCTCGTATCCTCGAAGTGGCGAACGAGACGGGGGTGCCGGCTCAGTTATTAAAGAACCTCTTCGCCCATGAAAGCCAATTCTGGCCGGGAATGTATCGCGTGCCTTTTGAGTTCGGTCTGGGGCAGATCACCGATCAGGGCGTGGATGTGGTTTTCCTGTGGAATGAATCCTTCTTCCGCCAATTTTGCCCCTTGGTGCTCTCGGAGGAGGCCTGCGCGCGTGGCTACTTAAAAATGGGGGTTGACGAACGCGCACTCTTGCGCGGTGCTCTGGCGGTGCAAGCCCACGCCGATTGCTTGGATTGCCCCTTAGGAATCGATCTGAGCAATGCCTATTTTTCTATCTCTTTGTTTGCCAACACCTTGCTGGCCAATTGCGCCCAAGTGGCACGCACGGTGTATTCCGCTACCTCGCAAATGGCCGGCCGTGTGGCGACGTATGAGGATTTGTGGCGTTTCACCATCGCCAACTATCATGCCGGGCCGGGGTGTGTTTCATTCGCCATTCATCGCGCTTGGCAAATGGAACGGGCTCTCACCTGGGAGGCGGTCGCTGCTCATTTCACCGAACCTTGCCAGGGGGCCGTGCCCTACGTCGAAGAGATCACCCGTTGATCGGTTCTTCGATTGCAACGTGCAACAGGTGACAACTTTCCGCACCTTCATGCGATGTTTGTTACCTGACATCGGATGCCCCCCTGAGTAAAATGGAAGTATGGTGACGAAGCGTCTTCTGCCCATTGGGACAGAGGTCAAACGGTGAAAACAACCGCTCGAGCTGCGCTGCAGTAAGGGCGGTTGGATTTTTTACGGAGGAGGCCTCATGACCGAACAGCAAACCTTTAGTGTGGAAGAGCTGTTGGCAAAGGCTAAAAAGCCTTCTGCCGACGCCCTGAAGTTGCATCCCTTCTACCGCGGGAAGGTAGAAACGGTGCTCAAATGTTGTGTCCGCTCGTTTGATGATTTTGCCATCTGGTACACCCCTGGGGTGGCCGCAGCGTGTCGCGCCATCGAGAAGGACCCCGAATTGGTGTACGAATACACCAATAAGTGGAACACTGTGGCTGTGGTGAGCGATGGCTCGCGGGTGTTGGGGTTGGGGGATATTGGTCCCAAAGCCGGCATGCCCGTTATGGAGGGGAAAGCCCTTCTTTACAAGTACCTGGGCGGGGTGGATGGCGTGGCTGTGATGGTGGGCAGTAAGGATCCGGATGTGATCATCAACACCGTGCTCACCCTGCAACCCGGTTGGGGAGGGGTGAACCTGGAGGACATCGCTCAGCCCAAATGCTTCCGCATTTTGGATACTCTGCGGGAGAAGGCCGAAATTCCCATCTGGCATGACGATCAGCAAGGCACCGCCACAGTCACTCTGGCCGGCCTGATTAACGCTCTCAAGGTGGTGGGCAAAAAGAAAGAGGAGGTAAGCATCGCATTCATCGGCAGTGGCGCCTCAAATGTAGCCTGTTCGCGCTTGATCTTCGCTTGGGGGGTGAATCCGGCCAATTGCTATATGGTGGATAGCAAGGGCATCCTGGGCAAGCACCGTAAGGACATCGAGCAGCGGCGCGCTGAGTTCGTGGATAAGTGGCGCCTGTGCCAGATCACCAACGCCGAAGGGCGGGAAGGTGGCATCGCCGAGGCGATGCGTGGCGTGGATGTGGTGATCGGCCTTTCGCAACCAGGCCCCGGAGTGATCCTGCCGGAGTGGGTGCGCACCATGGCTAAGGATGCTATCGTATTCGCTTGCGCCAACCCCGTGCCGGAGATTTGGCCTTGGGAGGCGAAACAGGCCGGCGCAGCGGTGGTGGCTACCGGTCGCTCCGATTTCGATAACCAGGTGAATAACTCCTTGGGATTTCCGGGCATCTTCCGCGGCGCGCTCGATGTGCGCGCCCGCACCATCACCGATGAGATGTGCTTTGCGGCTGCCCAGGCCTTGGCCGAGCACGTAGGCGATCGTCTGAGCGATCGCTATATCTTACCCACCATGGACGATTGGGAGGTCTTCCCGCGCGAAGCCGCGGCTGTGGCCGTGAAAGCCGTGGAACAGGGTTTGGCGCGTCGCCCATTGACCTATGAAGAGGCCTACGAGCATGCCCATGCGATCATCAAACGTTCGCGCGAGTTAACTCAGATGATGATGCGCGAGGGCTTTATCCCCTTACCGCAGGAGGAGTGAGCGATGTACGATTTGATCATCATCGGCGGAGGACCGGCCGGCCTAACGGCGGCGATCTACGCTGTGCGCAAACGCCTGAATATGCTCTTAGTGAGCCGCGATTTGGGGGGTAAAACCCAGTGGAGGCTAGCTTTGCCTTGGGTGGAGGATTACCAGGTCATCAACGGCTTGGAAGTGGTGAACAAGTTTAAAAACGAGTTGGAGTATCTGGATTTTGCCCGCCATATGGAGGCCGTCGAAAAGGTGGAGCGCGAGGGCGAGCATTTCCTAGTGCGCACCCGAGGCGGAGGCGAGCTGAAGGCTAAGGCGGTTATTGTAGCCAGTGGCTCTAAGCAAGTGACCCTGAAAGTGCCGGGCGAACGCGAATTCATGATGAAGGGGTTGTGCTATTCTGCGCTCAGTTATGCCCCTTTGTTCTACGAGCGCACCACGGCGGTAATCGGTGATGAGGATTTGGCCTTGCGTTCCACGGCGGAATTGGCCACCATTGCAAAGCAAGTCTACCTGATCGCTCCTTCGGCGACGCTGCCCGATACTCCTTTGGCACGCAAAGTGCGCTCATCACCGAATGTCACCATTTTGCTCAATCACCAGGTGCTGGAGGTGAAGGGCGATCAATTCGCGCGCAGCGTTGTGCTTCAAACGCCGCAAGGTGGCACTCAGGAGCTCGTGGCCGATGCTTTCTTCATCGAGATGGCCTTGCGCCCCAACTCCCAGATGGTGGAAGGGTTGGTGGAACTGGACGAGCAGGGGTATATCAAGGTGGATTGTGCCAACCGAACCAATGTGCCCGGCATTTTTGCCGCTGGCGATGTGACCAGCGGCTTTGCCGAACAGGTGCTCATCGCCATTGGGGAAGGAGCAAAGGCTGCCCTGAGCGCCTATGAATATCTGCTGATGAAGATGTAGGCGCTTCCTCTGATTTGACCTGGATCAAACTGACTTCGGGCGGGGTGCCGTAGGGAACCCCGCCCGAAGTTTTGCCCCTCACTTTGCCAACGCTTATTTGCCGAGGGATGTTACGGTCTTGTCCTAAATCTTGGGATATTTCAGCAATTCGTAACAGAAAATCACCCGCTTAATGTGACATTTGCCACTATCAGTTTCGGTTGACGGGGAATACAATCGGTTCATGGAGATATTCTAATATCTGCATAAATTTATCGAATGACGTATGTCGAAATTTACCGAAAATCTCCCCTCCCTCTCGCAAGAGATCAGCATTCTCCATGCGGATATTTGTTCGGCGTTGGCCGACCCGACCCGCATCCTTATCCTCTACTGCTTAGCGGAAAACCCTTGCACGGTGAGCGAATTGACCAGCCGTTTGAGTATCCTTCAACCGACCGTCTCCCGACACCTCAAGGTGCTACGCGAACGTGGGCTGGTGCGCGCCGAGCGACATGGTCAGAGCGTGGTCTATGCCCTCAACGACGAACGCATCATCACAGCCTTGGATCTCTTGCGGGCGATCTTGCGCGATAACCTGGCACGTCGCGCCAATTTGGTGGCCAAACGCAGCGAGACCGAATCTCCATAAACACAAATCCACTACATCAAGGAGTGCCTATGAAGAAATCCTTCCCTCTCTGGATGACGGGGCTGGTGGTCACTCTCGCGGTCATCCTGGTCCCCTTGTGGATTTTTTGGCCGCGTGCCGAAAAGCCCAAGGATAACCCTTGGTCGCAGGTTCCTCGCCATAAAACCCACACCCCCCACACAGATCTGTTGAAAGGCCCTTTTGCCAGTGGTCAGGAGGTCACCCAGGCCTGTTTGGAATGCCATCCGAAGGCCGCCGAACAGGTGATGGCCACTACCCATTGGACCTGGGAAAGCCGCCCCTTCAATGTGCCATGGCGGGAAGAGCCGGTCACGATGGGCAAACGCAACCAGATCAACAACTTCTGCATCAGTGCCCAAGGTAACCAGCGGAACTGTATGACCTGCCATATTGGTTATGGCTGGAAGGAAGGCGAAGACTACGATTTCGAGAATCCGCTCAACGTGGACTGTCTGGCCTGCCACGCCGATGTGACCACCTATGCCAAAGGCGATTATGGCGAGCCGGCTGTAGGGGTGGATTTGGTGGAGGCAGCCCGTTCGGTGCGCAATCCCACCCGCGATAATTGCGGCAAGTGTCACTTCGACGGCGGCGGTGGTAACGGGGTGAAACACGGTGATCTGGACGAGAGCCTGTACTTCCCCAGCGAAAACCTGGATGTACACATGGGGCGGGAGAATTTCCTGTGCACCGATTGCCATCGTACTCAGGAACATGTCATCAAAGGGCGAATTATTGCCGATAATTATCAAATAGACCCGGCCGAGCAAGTAGCTTGCACCGATTGCCATGTTGCTCAACCCCATGAGGATGAACGCATCAACCTGCACTTGGCTTCGGTGGCTTGCCAAACTTGCCATGTGCCTTCTATTGCCCTCAAGAACCCCACGAAGACCTACTGGGACTGGTCTCAGGCCGGCCAAGATCGCCCTGAAGATCACTTTACCTATTTGAAGATCAAAGGCATGTTCATCTACGATAAGAACGTGCGTCCCCACTATCTGTGGTTTAACGGCAACCTGGCTTATCGCTACCTTTTGGGCGATCCCGTGGATCCCCAAAAGCCGACCTACATCAACTTGCCGGCCGGTGATATTCATGACCCGCAGGCGAAAATCTTCCCCTTCAAGGTGCATGTGGCCAAACAGCCCTTTGACCTGGTGTATGGCTACTTATTGGCCCCTATCACCGCCGGCGAGAACGGCTATTGGACAAACTTCGATTGGGATAACGCCTTCCGCTTGGCAGAGCGCCTCATCGGTTTGAAGTACAGCGGCCAGTACGGCTTTACTGAAACTTGGATGTATTGGCCCTCTACCCATATGGTACAGCCCAAGGAAAATGCCCTGCAGTGCACAGCTTGTCATGGCGAACAAGGGCGTCTCGATTGGCAAGCGCTGGGGTATCCTGGCGATCCCATCGAATGGGGTGGGCGCTTCAGCCCTAGGCCGGGGAGTGTTCTACCGGCGGTTCAACCTGGGCAATAAGCATGGAGGGAAGCGTAATGCGCAGCAACCGAATCAAAACACCCATTTTGATCCTTTCGCTGGTTACCCTTCTCACCGGAGTTTTCTGGCTTGTGCCCAAGGTGTGGGCTGGTCAGGCGCGGCGCGGCGCTCCTCAGGCCTCTCCATTGCATCCCACCTTTCGCTTGCTGGATAGCGAGGGGCGGCCGGTTGTGGAGAGCGGCAACCCGCTTTCTACAATGAAGACCTGTGGTCAATGCCACGACACGGCATACATTGCGAGCCATAGTTTCCACGCAGATCTTGGTGCCAGCCAACTCTATCCGGCGGGTGCTGCTCCGAGTGGCCGCCCTTGGGATACCGGAACAGGCCTTTTTGGCAAGTGGAAGCCGCTCACTTATCGCTATCTCTCTCCAGCGGGGGATAGCCGCCCCGATCTGGATACAGTGACCTGGGTACAGGTGTTTGCAAAGCGATTGGCCGGTGGCGGGCCGGCAGAGGCCGCCGGCGTAGAGATGAACTGTTTCCTGTGTCATAGCCCTAAGCCCAATCATCAAGCCTATGTGGCTGCCATTCAGGGTGGGCAGGGGGAATGGGCCGCCTCGGCGACTTTGTTGGGTAGCGGTATCCTATGGCGTACGAGCGAGGGTGGCTACCGCTGGAATGAAAAGGCCTTTGCAGAAAGCGGCGAGTTAACGGAGCGTTACCTAGCCATTCAAGACCCGACTAACGAAAACTGTGGCCAATGTCACGGTCTGGTGCACACCCAATTGGATCAGCCCTTGGTTTTGGAGGGTTGCAACACCGACTGGCATCAAACCGCCACTACCGGACAAGTTCTCTCCGCACAGCGCATCTCCCTTTCGGGGCTGAACCTGGTTGATAAGGAAGGCCTGAACCGCCCGTGGGATATTCATCTTGAGCGGGGGTTGAAGTGCACCGATTGCCACTTCTCCCTCAACAACCCGGCTCATGCCCAGCCCATGGCGGAAGAGCGACCGTCTCACTTGCAGTATGATCCACGCCGGCTGGAGATTGGCGAGTACCTGCAGCGGCCGAATCACAACTTGGCGCGCGGGCAGAGCGCTCAATTCACCGTTGCCCCGGAACTAAAAGGGACCATGCGCCGTTGTGAAGGCTGCCACGACGCGGAGTCGCACAAAAGCTGGCTGCCTTACACCGAGCGCCATATGGCTGAAGTAGCCTGTGAAACTTGTCATATCCCTCGCCTCTATGCGCCGGCTATCCAATCCTACGATTGGACGGTGCTTCAAGCAGATGGTCAACCTCTGCGCGCTTGTCGCGGCGTGGACGAGGATGGGGATACGGTGAATAACCTGGTGCACGGCTTCGAGCCGCTACTTCTGCAACGCCGCGATATTGATGGACGCAAGTTGCTGGCGCCTTACAACCTGATTGCGGTGTGGTACTGGGTCTACGATACCCCTGAAGGGCCGCGCCCGGTGCGCCTGAACGACCTGCGGATGGCTCTCTTTGAGAGCCAAAGCTATGCGCCGGCCGTGGTGCGGGCGTTCGATGCTGACGGCGATGGCGCTTTGAGCCCTGCGGAATTGCGCTTGGATACCCCCGAAAAGCAGGCCTTTATGGCGGTACGATTGAGCTCCTTGGGCTTAGCCAACCCGCGCATCCAAGGGGAGGTGCAGCCCTATAGCCTGAACCATAACGTCGCTAGCGGGGAATGGGCGTTGCGCGATTGCCAAACCTGTCATAGTGATACTTCGCGCCTGATCGCTGCGCTGAAGGTGGCAGATTACCTTCCTGGCGGAGTGTCGCCCGCCTTCATCGCCGACGTGAACACGGCGGTTAACGAGGCGCGTTTCGAAGTACATGAAGGGGCGCTGTATTACCGTCCAAGCACGGCAGATGTTGGCCTTTATGTTTTCGGTCACAACCGGGTGGCATGGGTGGATACCTTCGGTATCGTATTCTTTGTCGGTGTGCTGTTAGCGGTGGCCGGACATGGCTCGTTGCGCCTGATCAACGCCTTGCGCCGACCGCGCCATCAACCCCAACTGCAACGCGTCTACATGTATCAGGTCTACGAACGTTTTTGGCATTGGCTACAAACCTTCACGATTGTTTTGTTGTTGATCACTGGCCTGGTCATCCATCGCCCGGATGTGCTCGGATTTCTCAGTTTTCGTCACATGGTTGTGGTGCACAATGTGGCTGCAGCGATCTTGGTGGTCAACGCGGCGCTTTCGCTGTTCTATCACTTGGCCAGTGGCGAGATCCGTCAGTTCATCCCCCGACCCTACGGCTTTTTCGATCAGGCCATTGTTCAGGCGCGTTACTACTTGCGGGGCATCTTTCGCGGGGAACCCCATCCTTTTGAAAAGACCCCGCGCAAGAAACTCAACCCTCTGCAGCAAATCACGTACTTTGGCATTCTCAACGTGCTCCTGCCGCTGCAGGTGATCACCGGGGCGCTGATGTGGGGGGTGCAACGCTGGCCACAAATCGCCGGTATGCTGGGTGGCCTTCCCTTCTTGGCACCCTTCCACTCGTTGGTGGCCTGGACTTTTGCGGCGTTCATCGTCGGCCATGTCTACCTCACCACCACAGGACATAAACCGTTGGCCGGCATTCAGGCCATGATGCTCGGTTGGGAGGAGGTGGAAGTGGCTGGTGCGGAGACGGCTGCCCATAAAGAGAGTTCCTCCCAGGGGACGTTGCCGACGAGCAGCGCCCAGCAAGCCGAGCCCGCCTCCAGCGATTAGCTGAACTCTATAGGAGGTCAGAATGACTACACAAGCCTTACGGAAACCCTCGCTGAGGTCCTCAATATGGAAATTCATCTTTCAGCGTCCTACCCGTCCCTATTGGCATCCTTACCTGGGAGGGGCGCTCCTAGGATTGACTCTGTTCCTTTCTTTTTTCCTGAGCGGCAACGGTTTGGCCGCCTCCGGTGGGCTGAATCGCCTTATTGTATATGTGCAAGACAAGGTCAACCCAAGCCATGTAGACCGCAATGCCTATTTGCTCAAGATGGCCGGTGGCGATAAGAATCCCTTGGATGATTGGACGGTGCCGATGGTGTTGGGAGCCCTGGTTGGGGGCTTTGTCTCTGGGGCAGTGAATGGCCGTTTGAAAATCGAAACGAACAAAGGGCCGCGCATTTCCACACGAACCCGCTGGGCAATGGCCTTCTTGGGAGGGGCGATCATGAGTTATGGGGCGCGCATGGCGCGCGGCTGCACTTCTGGCCATGCTCTCTCCGGCGGGGCGACCCTTTCCGCCGGCTCTTGGGCGTTTATGTTTTCTATCTTCATCGCGGCCTATGCCCTGGCGTACTTTGTGCGCAAGTTGTGGACCTAGGAGGCCTGTTATGACCTTCCCCCTACCTTTAGAAACCTTATTGGGTAAGCCTTTGATGTACCTGCTCTTTGGGCTAATCGGCTTTGCCTTCGGTTACATCTTGGAAAGTTCCGGTTTTGGCAATTCCCGTAAATTGGCGGCGCAATTCTACTTCACCGAATTGACCGTCTTGAAAGTGATGTTCACCGCTATTGTGGTGGCTATGGTGCTGCTCTTTCTGATGATCGGTTTGGGGGTGCTCGATTATAATCAGATTTGGGTAAATCCCACCTACCTCTGGCCGGATCTCGTCGGTGGCCTGATTATGGGGGTGGGATTTATCATCGGGGGCTTTTGTCCGGGCACCTCGCTCGTAGCGATGACCACCGGCAAATTGGACGGTTTGTTCTTCGTCTTGGGGGGTCTCACCGGTATTTTCCTTTTCGGGGAGACGGTGGTCTTCTATGAGGATTGGTGGAACGGCAGCTACTACGGCCGTTTGACGTTAATGGACCTCTTTCACCTTTCCAACGGGACGGTGGTGGTCTTGGTCATTCTGATGGCCTTATTCATGTTCTGGGGAGCGGAGCAATTGGAGGCCATTTTTGGCAAGCGCGATCTCAAGAAAGAACCTCGCCTGCGTTTGGCAGGCGCGGCGATGCTCTTCCTCGGCGCTATGGCTGTGTTCTTCATCGGCACCCCGGATACCGCGGCGAAATGGGCGCGCTTAGCCCCCCAGAAAGAGGCCTTGTTACGCGAGCGCGCCGTTTACATTGAGCCGGGCGAGTTGCTCGCCAGCCTGGCCGATGACCGCCTGCGGGTGGTGATGTTGGATGTGCGCCCCGAGCGAGATTACAATCTCTTTCACCTGCAGGGAGCACGGCGCATGGATGTGGACGTCTCTAAATTGGTGGCTTTTGCTCGCCAAGCCCAGGCGCAATATGCCCCCAACGTGGTCTATGTGTTGATGAGCAACGATGAAAAAGCCGCTACCGAGGCTTGGCGCATTCTCGTGGCGGAGAGTGTCCCTAACGTCTATATACTAGCAGGCGGAATCAACGGATGGTTGCGCATCTTCGCCGCCGAGGCGAGTGACATCCGCCCAACGCCGACTCCGCCGGGGGAGGATCAACTGGCATTTCTCTTCCCCGCCGCACTAGGGGCGCGGTATGAAGCCGCCCAACCCGACCCCCACCATTGGCATTTGCCCTATACACCGAAGATCAAGTTGCAAATTCGGCGCGATAAGAGTGGGGGCGGTTGCGGCTGAGTCTCTCGACTCTTCTCCTCCCTATTCCCCTTCTTCGGGGAGTAGGGAGGAGAAAGAGAACTGTTTGGGGGAACTTTACGGCGTGGGCACGCAGACCGTCAGGTAGACATCGTCGGTGTAGAGCACGGTCTTGTAGTTGGCAGAGTAGCGCCGATTCACGGTGCCCACAATCACCGATTGGTCCGTGCCGCGGAAACTGAGCACGTTGAAGGCGCGGTAGAGCCAGGTGGACGAATTCAGGCTCCACCATTTGAAGAGCAGTTTTTCACCTTCAACGCCGACATCATCGCCAATATAGCCGTATTGCGGTTCGGCTTTGGTTACGGTGTTCGTGCTGCGCGGCAATAGGCGCATGGTTAGGCGGGCGAAGGTGGCATCGGCAGGGATGGTGAACAGCTGGTAGGCTTCGGTAGTCCATTCGTTGCCTGTGGCGGGATAGGCCTGGCCGGCGGCGAGGCCGGTCTTCAACGAGCGCGGGTAACTGTAGTAGTAAGAGGTAGTGTAGAAGGGCGGCAGTGTGGTCGAGTAGGTGGCCCAACCGGTGTTGGTGCTCATCTTCGAGTTGAGCAGCAAGTTGTAGCAAGAAACCCCACTTGTCTCGATATTCAGGGTGACATCGTCGAAGTAGGCCAGCGTTTTCTTGGTATCTGTGTCGTTCACTGTGCCGAATTCGATCTTGATGGTCTGACCGCTGTAGGCGAGCAGGTTGAAGGGCCCCAGTTTTCTCCAAACTTGGTCGTTACGGCAACGGCGGTAAAGGTATTCCAGCACGATGTTCGTATTTGCATCGAGCACAGCCACGTATTGCATATCGTAGCCCAGCGCCATGAGGCCAGGTGTTTCGGTATCAATGCCCAGCGGAGCGGGGGGCGCTAATCTGGAGGGGGTGTTTGTCAGGGTGAAAAGCGTGTCGGAGGACTTTGGCCACATGTAGAGGACGAGCTCGGCCTTGGTGGCATCGTCCGGGATAGTGATGGCCTGGGTGCGCCAGCGAGACCAACTTTCAAAGGAATTCCTCTGTGTGGAGGTCATGCCGGTGAAGCCCGACCAAGAGCCGGTGCGTTTTTTGGCTGTGGTGTAGTAGGGGGTAAATCCGGCCGAGTTGCCGCTGATAGGGTTCCAGTAGTAGGGCACGATTTCAAAGCTGGGGTTGGGAATCACCTGTCCGGTGGGGGCAGCGAGCGCGTTGCTGCTGGAAACGGCCGAGAAGTTCGCCGCGGTGTTGTTGGCTTTGGCTTGCATGTAGGCTGGTTCGAAGTCGTACCCCTCCTTGCGTGGCCAAATGCTGCTGCCGGCCGGTACGGTGATGGAGTAGAAGCCGTTATCATCGGTCACGACTGAGGCGCCGGAGGGGGTGGTGAGTGTCACGCCGGCGACAGGGACCTCTACAAACTCGCCTTTCTCGGCATCAAATTGTTCTTCCGCTTCGATTATTCGCCCGGAGAGGGTGTAGGTGGTCGTGGCCAAGGTTGAGAAACCCAAGGGGACCATTGGCCCAACTTTTGAAGGGAGCGCTGAGCCTTCCAGAGGCTTAAGGAGCGGTTTCTCAACTTGAATTGGCATAGGTTGGGGAGGTGTTTCATCCTGGGCGAAAACAGTGGCGAAAGGAGCCAAAAAGAAGATGGCCATTAGGATGAGGGAATACACTTTTCTCATGGGGAGCCTCCTGAGCAAATCACATCTGACCGAAGAAGGCGCCTTCCCCAGCGCTCCTCGGTAAACGGTGAAAACCTTTCGGCAAGGATTAGTTGGGGATTACCCTTCTCACAAAGAAAGGACGACAGTCACCTTTGCTCAGTTCCCCATAGGAAAGTCGAAGAGTGTTCGTTGGGCATGATGAGAGCGTAAGCTTTCAGCGTTAGCGATCAATGGGGAATCGGCCCTGAGTCAAAGGGAGGTAATCTTTACCCATTGTAGAGTATAGTGAGTAGCGCAACCGTAAAATGGGCGTTAATTTCGCCTGCCGGAGGCGAAAGGCCAACAGGTGCGCATTTCAGCCTCAACTATTTTGACGGATAGCCCAAACGGAATTTTCCGAAGAGGAGCAGGGTTGTGCCTTCCTTTTAGGCCAGGAGGGGAAAGAAGGGCGGAATTTTGGCTGGGACAGATTTTTCCTAATCTTTTGGTGTCGGTGGGCGATAGGTGCCGAACTTGCGCATCACTTCGTCCATCTGTTCTGCAGAAAGGAGGCGGGGCTCGCCAACGGCGCGCGCCTGCAGATAAATGCGTGCTACAAATTCGATCTCTTCGGCCACGGTGAAAGCGCGCGGTAGGGTGGGTCCAACACACACCAAGCCGTGATTGGCCATCAGGCAGGCGTTGTAATCGCCGATGGCATTAGCCACTCGGTCGGCGAGTTCCTGGGTGCCAAAGAGGGCATAGGGTGCTAATGGGACGCGATCTCCACTGAACCCGACCAGATAGTGCACCGCGGGAAGTTCCCAGTGTAGGCAAGCCAGCGTGGCGGCATAGACCGAATGGGTGTGCACTACGGCGTTGATGTCGGGGCGGCGGTTAAGCAACGCAAGGTGGAGTGGGGTTTCGCTAGAGGGGGTACGGCTGCCTTCTACGACTTCCCCTTTAGGGGTGATAACCATGACGTCTTCCGGCGTCATACTTAGGTAATCCACTCCGCTGGGCTTGATGGCAATCAGGCCTTGGGAACGGTTGAAGATGCTCAAGTTGCCCCCGGTGCCAACGGTGAGGTTCGCGCTGAGCAATTTGCGCCCGTAAGCCACAATCTGGTGGCGTTCATCAGAGAGAAGCATGTCTTTTCGTATCCTTGATAAGAAAAATTTGGTGTTTCAACGACGGCGCAAGGGATGCAACCGCCAACGTCCGTAGGCAATAAAGGCGCACAGCGCGAGAAGGAACAGGTTCATAAGGATATTCGGGTATTCGCCGCGCGCCAAGTGCCAAAGCGCGGCCCCGAGCATAACCAGGCAAAGGCCAAAGGCTGCCAGAGGAGTGAGACGGGTTTGAATGCGGGTGAGGCCGGGTAGGATTAACCCTAGCCCGCCGAGGATTTCCGCCGCGCCGCTGAGCAGGTGCAAGGTCGGGGAGAGTTCGTACATCCAAGCCATGGGTTCCGGCAGCCCAGGCGGCAGAATGAAGTGAACAATGCCGGTGACGAAGAAATAAACGCCCAGCACGATTTGCAGCACCCAGAGGATAACGTTCATGGTTTCATCTCCTTTTCTGGGGGGGAAGGCGCTCCAGCGTTTCCAACCAGAAGGCACCTCGCCGACAAAAGTTAGCTGTCTCTAGGATCGCCCCGATGCTTGGGCGTTCCAGGGTGGGGTC
>VSSL01000076.1_pt1 | contig 22823 bp, 22 predicted proteins | sample 4557531 | NCBI WGS metagenome assembly VSSL01 (sample SAMN10986726, study PRJNA523729) | hot springs metagenome | isolation source: hot springs | place: India:Timba, Gujarat | collected 2018-05-31 | reverse complement strand
CCGGGGAGGGGGTAAACCGGCTCACCAGGAGGTTCGCCCTCCCCCCAGCTCACAAGATACCGCTACGCCGCTTGCTCGTGGCGGTTCTCACGGAACAGCAACGCGAAGGCTATCGCCGCAAGAATGGTGATAACCGTCGGTACCAGGAACACGCCCGTGTAGTTGGTGGATACCACGTCGGGCGAAACCTGCGTGGAGAATATCTCCTTCAGCCAGCCCGCGAAGAAACCGCCGATAATCAATCCCACGCCCAGCACCGCGAAGTTAATCAGCGCCTGCGCGGAGGAACGGATGTCCTTCGGCGCCACCATGTCGGTGTAGATGAAGGACACCACGAAGAAGAACACATAGCAGAAGCCATGCAGCGCCAGTGCAGCGATGGATACCCACACCATCCACGGTGCCGTCTGATAGGTCGCCCACGTGATGGCAAATATCGCGTAGCGAATGGGCCACGCTACAATCCCCAGAAGCATGGTGTTTCGCACGCCCCACTTGGGCAGAGCGTACGGCAGCAGGAAGGTGATGGTGAATATCTCCGCAATCTGTGCCACCGTCATCCACGCCGGCAGGCTCTGCTCAGTCAAACCGACCACCTTGCCCGACTCCTGCAGGAACGGGAAGGTCAGCATGTAGTACAGACGCAGTTCGGTGGCGACCACGAAGGCGATAATGAAGAAGGTCAGGTAGCTGCGGTTTTTCAGCAGTACCAGCGCCTCGCGGAACGCCAGCGGGTCTGCGCCCTCTTTCGCGGGAGGCGTATGGGGCAGGGCAAACGATATCAGCCCCATCAGGATGGAGAACGCTCCCGCCAACACAAACACGTCAATCACGCTCCAGTCGGACGAGCCGAAGCTGCTGCGCATAATGCTCAAAAGCCATCCGGCGACAATCCAGCCAATGGTGCCCCACACGCGAATCGGACCGAACTCCCGCTGCGGGTCGCGCAGGTGGTGGAAAGCGATGGAGTTCGTCAAAGCCAGCGTCGGGGCATAGAGCAAAGCGTACACCAGCATGAAAATGGTCATGGGCACAAGGTCACGCTGGAAAGCGAGCACAAACATCACCACACCGCCCAGCAGATGGAAGATACCCAGCGCGCGCTGCGCGGGTAGCAGGCGGTCTGCCACCTGTCCGGCGGTGATGGGTGCCAGCAGATTCATGATGGGCAGAGCCACGTAGATGAGCGAGAGACCCCACCCCGAAAAGCCCAGTTTCTCCGTCAGGTAACCAGACAGAGGGGGTTCCCAGGAACCCCAAATCGCGTACTGCAGGAACATCATCGCCGCCAGCAGCGGCTGCGAAAACATCACTTTCAACGCTACAGCAATGGTACTGCCTTCTCTCTCCTCTTGCATGTGCGCAGTCCCTCCTTCTCACCAGTGATACATGCCTTCACTTCGCCTCAGAAGTCGGGTTTCCCTGTTATCCGCTGGCGACAGCGCTCTGTCCCATCATCTGTTCAATCCGCTGATGGTACTGCTCCAGCAGGTGTTGTGCCGCTTCGGGGCTTTCGGCTTCGGCGTACAGATGGAACGCTGGCTCAGAGGCGTCGGGCAGTATCAACGCCCACCGTCCATCCTGATACACCTTGATGCCGTCGATAAGCTCAACCTTGCCGTTGTCACGGCACTCTTTGGTCATCACTCGCATCACTGTACCCTTCAACTCCCAGGGGCACTGCACCGTGCGCTTCACCAGGAAGAACTCGGGGATTTTCTCTGCCAGCTCGTGCAGGGTGGTTTTCGCCCGCGAGAGCAGCTCCAGCAGCTTCACAAAGGCATACAGGGCGTCGAAGGACGGCTGGAACTGCGGCAGAATGAAACCACCTTCGCCATCGCCCGCCATAAATACCGGCTCGCTCTCCGAAACGGCGATACCCATCAAGGAGCGCACGTCGGTTTTGGTGCGCACCACCGTTCCGCCATGCTGGGTAACCAGAGGCTCAATCACGCTGGAGGCAGTAACCGGCACGGCGATGCGCGCACGCCGATACGCCATGGAGGCGGCGAGAGCATACAGGATGAGCAAACGCTGGTCAGAGAGGACGTCGCCATGCGCATCGACAATACGCATCCGCTCGCCGTCGCTTTCGAACAGAACCCCTACGTCCGCCCGCAGGGTCTGCACGATCTGCTGGAGATTTCGCAGGTGCTCCCGCACCTGTTCCTCCGTATGCGGTGCGCGTTCGGGGTCGGCGTAGGCGTTGAGCGCGATGACCTCGCAGTTCATCTTGCCGAGAATGGTGGGGAAGATAGATGCCATGCGATGGAAAGCAAAATCCAGCACCACGCGGTAACTCGCCTCTCCCAGACAGCGCGAATCCACATGCTGGAAGAAGTCCGATTGATACTGTTCGATGGCGCGCGAGGCGAACTCAATCTCGCCGACCTCTTCAATGTCCGTGCGCACAAAGTCCTCGCGGAAGAAGACGCTCTCTATCTTGCGCTCCATGCTCTTGGAGACGTAGATACCATTCTTGTCGAAGAACTCGATGAGCGTGAGTTTGGGATTATAGGGAGCGATGCGCACGTTCATACCGCCCGCTGCTCCGCTGGCTCGAATGTGGTGGCGGGCGATGGGCACAGGCATGGAGCGCAGGTCAAACACGTTCACTCCTACCGAGAGCAGCCCGCTCATCACCGCGTGCTTGATAGCGCGCGAGGACTTGTGCGAGTCGCGCGAAAGCAGTACCGCGGCTCCCTTGCGCAGCAGCACGCCGTACGACGCCGCCAGCTTGGTAGCAAACTCCGGCGTGATTTCGACGTTAATCACGCCCGCGACGCCCAGGTTGCGGAAGAGGGAACCCTGCCATTTCTTGCCCCATACCAGGCTCATGGTCACCGTCGAGCCGGGCTCGATAAACTTGTCGGGCCATATTTTCAGGTGCGGGCGAATGGTGCTTCCCTCGCCGATGGTCACCCGGTCGCCGATAATCGCCCCTTCCAGTACGCTAACGTCCTGTTTGATATTGCAGTGACTGCCTATCACGGCGGAGACGATGTGGCTGTTGGTGCCCAGATACACCGAATCCCACAGCACGCTGTGTTCGACGACCGCTCCCTCTTCGATGATGGAGTTATCGCCGATGACGCTGTACGGACCCACCCGGGCGAAGCGCTTGATGGTCACGTGATGCCCGATATACACGGGCTGATGTATCTCCGCCTCAGGGCTGATTTGCGCGCCCGGCTCTACCCAGATGCCGGGGGCGTACTCCATCGCAGGTAACTGCAGATGCACCTTGTTCTCCAGCACTTGCTCATGCGCTTCCCGGTACTGCTCGAGGGTTCCCACATCGCACCAGTACTCGTCCTCGCTCATGATGTATCCATACAGCGGCTTGCCCTCGTGCAACAGTTGCGGGAAGATATCCTGGCTCCAGTCGTACGCCCGTTTGGGCTCCATCAGCCGGAACACCTCGGGGTCTATTACATACATGCCCGTGTTCACGGTGTCGGAGAACACATTGCTCCAGTCAGGCTTTTCGAGGAATCGCTGGATGCGCCCGTCCTCGTCGGTAATGACCACGCCGAACTCACGTGGGTTCGGAACATGCGCCAGCGCGAGGGTAACAATGGCTCCTTTGGAGTAGTGATAGCGAATGAGCCTGTCTAAACGGATATCGGTCAATGCGTCGCCGGAGACAATCAGAAACGGTTCGTCACGCAGTAACCCCTGCGCCTGACGCACTGCCCCTGCTGTTCCCAGCGGGGTCTCCTCGACAACGTATTCGATGTGAACTCCCCAGTCCGAACCGTTACCGAAGTATCCCGATATCTCATCGGCAAGGTAATACAGGGTAACTACGATATCGGTGATACCATGCTGCTTGAGCAACAGGATAATATGTTCCATAATAGGACGGTTCATAATAGGAACCAGCGGTTTGGGGCGGCGCGAGGTTAAAGGACGCAGTCGAGTTCCTTCTCCGCCAGCCATCACAACAGCTTTCATATTGGGATACCTCCTCTCACCAGTAAAGTTTTTCGGTCGCCCGAACGTCAGGGTGCTTTCCGTCTCCTTCTCCGGAGGGCTGGCTCCTTTGCCAGATGATGTGTATCCTATCTTAATTTCCTTTTGCCTTGTCTTTTTACCTGCTATCCAGCTCTTGCAGGGACAAGCACGTTCCAGGTATAGTCAAGCTCCAGAGGGAGGACAACATGATGCGACGGGTTATCCTGTTGATTATGGACGGTTGTGGCGTGGGCGCCGCCCCCGATGCCGCGCAGTTCGGCGATTTCGGGGTCAATGAACCCAACACCTTAGGACACCTGGCGGAAGCTGTAGGGGGCTTGTATCTACCGAACCTGCAGCGACTGGGATTGGGAAACATCCTTCCTCTGAAGGGTGTACCCCCTGCGCAGTCGCCTCTCGCCGCCTTCGGCAGGATGCAGGAACGCTCGGCGGGCAAGGATACGGTCACCGGGCACTGGGAAATGATGGGCGTTATTACCCGGGAGCCGTTCCCCACCTATCCTCAGGGCTTCCCGCCGGAGGTCATTGAGCCTTTTGAGCGCGCCATCGGCACGAAGATACTGGGTAACTATCCTGCCTCTGGCACCGAAATCATCAAGCAGCTGGGCGAGGAGCACCTGCGCACCGGCTACCCCATCGTGTACACCTCCGCGGATAGCGTCTTTCAGATAGCCGCGCATGAAGAGGTGATCCCTCTGGAAAGGCTGTACGACATGTGCCGAATCGCGAGGCAGATTTTGCAACCGCCGCATCATGTGCAGAGGGTCATCGCGCGCCCGTTCATCGGCAAGGATGCCTCCTCGTTCAGACGTACGGAGAACCGTCGGGATTTCCCTTTGCCGCCGCCCTACAACCTGATAGACCAGCTTGCGGAATCTGGGCGAAGGGTGTACGGCATCGGCGTCATCGGGCAGATATTCGGCGAAAGGGGATTCGCCTGTACGGTGCGCACGGGCAACAATGCTCAACACCTGCAGGCTACACTGGAGGCGATGGAACAGCCTGCAGACCTCATCTTCGCCAACTTTGAGGACTTCGACATGCTTTACGGTCATCGCAACGACCCGCAGGGCTTCGCAAAGGCGTTAGAGGAGTTCGACGCGGGTTTGGAGCTGGTGTTCCGGAGAATGCGCCCCGACGACCTGCTTGTCCTCACCGCCGACCACGGCAACGACCCCACCACTCCCAGCACCGACCACTCGCGGGAGTTTGTGCCTTTGTTATGTTACAGCCCCAGCCTGAAGGGCGGTGCAGACCTCGGCACGCGCCCCACCTTTGCCGACCTCGGCGCCACTATTGCCGACATGTTCGGTCTGGGGCCGAGATGGGGCGAGGGGAGCTTTTACAGGTTGCTGAAGTAGCCGTGCCCGTACGTGTCACTCTGAGCGGAGCGAAGAGTCTCGTTTCATCGCCCTCTCAGATGCTTCGCCGTCGCTCAGCATGACAGGTGGCCACAGCAAAGCGCTGTGCCTCCCGGGCGCAGCTGGGTATCTCGTTTTTCGTGGAAGGCACGGGATGGTATTGACTACACCTCGCAATAGGAATATAATTCCTCTTGCTGAATACGAAAGGCTCTCGCTCAGGGGACGAACCCCCTCCTCGTCGTTCAGCCGCTCGCCCCTCTGCCTCAGCCTTCCTGTCGGCGCAATCCGGATATCCGAAAGGAGTGAACGTGATGAAACGGTTCGCCTCACAGTACCGGGCAGTGGCGACAACACTCCTCCTCGGGATGTGCTGCCTGCCTCTACCGGCACAGCCGATTACCTATCAGGGAATGCTGAAGGAACTGGGCGTTCCCGCTCAGGGCACTTACGATTTCCTGTTCCACCTCTACCCTGTAGCGACCGGTGGTACGCCTCTGGGCACGCTCAGCGCTGAGGACGTTTCCGTCGTCAACGGAGTGTTCACCAGAGAGCTGGACTTCGGCGCGGTGTGGAACGGTGAAGACCGCTACCTGCAGGTCGAAGTGCGCGCGGGTAACAGCACAGGCGACTACACCGTGCTCTCGCCCCGTGTAGGGTGAACTACACACCCTACAGTGTCCTGTCGCTGAACGCGCTGTGGGCGCAGAGCGTGCCGTGGGGCGGAATCACCGGCATACCCGGCAGTTTTCCTCCGGGAGGTACCGCTGGCGGTGACCTGACAGGCGATTACCCGAACCCCGCGGTGGCGCGGATTCGGGGGCGCTCTGTGTCCACGGCTGCGCCCAGCAGTGGACAGGTGTTGAAATGGAACGGCAGTCAATGGGCGCCGGGCAACGATGCGGGTAGCAACATGGTGACCTTTGTGCACACCGTCACCAGCGCGAGCATCGCCGACCCGACCGCTATATCACCTACATTGACCACCCTTCCATCAACGGCAAACCGAACGCCATCGTGATCGTCACGCCTCGTTACGGAGGGGCAGGCGCGCCCGATTTCGCGGGGGCGGTAGGCGTGTTTTACGATGATTTCCTGAACTCCAACAACAGGTGGGCGATATACTATCTGGACCTGGCGTCGGAGATGCAGGAGGGTCTGAAGTTTAACGTGCTGGTATTCCAGCCTTAAGGAGGGTATCACCATGAAACGCACAGTGTTCCGGCAAGTTCTTGGGTTGTTCGCTATCACCCTTCCCCTCGCCATACTGGGAGGCTGCGGTGGAGGAACGGAAACTCCTGCTGGCGGGGGCGGAGAGGAGTTCACGATGGGCTCGCTCACCACACGCATCGCTCCGGTGAGCGGACCGGTGAACGCGGGAGGCAGTGGGGCGACCATCACGGGTCTGACCGGTAACCTTACCAGCGCGCGACTGACCATGCTGGGGCAGGGCAAAATCGCTTTCCATAGCACCCGCGACGGCAACTATGAAATCTATGTAATGAATGCCGACGGTACAGGGCAAGCAAGGCTTACCAGTGAGGTGTCTAACGAACTGCATCCCTCCTGGTCTCCCGACGGAAGCAAGATCGCCTTTGTTAACGACCGGGACGGCAACTGGGAGATTTACGTGATGAATGCAGACGGTTCCGAACAGACCCGTCTGACTAACAATCCTGCATCTGATTACCTTCCAGTATGGTCACCGGATGGCAGCAAAATCGCTTTTACCAGCTTCCGGGACGATAACCAGGAGATTTACGTAATGAACGCCGATGGCTCTGAACAAACCCGGCTTACCAACCACCCCGCAAAGGACTACTGTCCTGCATGGTCACCGGACGGAAGTAAAATTGCCTTTGCTAGCGAGCGAGATGCTGGCTACAGCTACGATATCTACGTAATGAACGCTGACGGTACAAATGTGGTCAGGCTCACTACCAGCACGGCAGATGACTATCTTGAGGCTTGGTCCCCAGACGGGAGCAGAATTGCTTTTGTCAGCACTCGCGACGGTAACTACGAGATATACGTGATGAATGCCAATGGTACAGGTCAGACACGTCTGACGAATCAGGGCGCGAGTGACTATGGTGTTTCGTGGTCCCCGGACGGAAGTAAAATCGCCTTCACCAGCGAGCGCGACGGTAACCCGGAGATTTACCTGATGAATCCCGACGGTACAGGGCAGACCCGCCTTATTGGGAGCGCAACAATAGACGCCTATCCAGGTTGGGGCAAGGGAATGACCCTGAATCTGGTCGGCGCGGGCGGATGTCTGGCAAACAGCGCGGGCGGTTTTCTCTATGCGCGCTGCGGAGAGACTCCTCGCAGCTTTCTGGTGTTTGATGCCGCCTCCCGCCTGTCGCTGCGCCTGAGCGCGTTCACCGAGCAGTCCAACCTCTCCAACGCGGTGTTTCACCTGACGGCAGACAGCATCACCAGTATGAAAATGGTCGACCTGCAGAACCCACGTCTGGTAGTCTTTACGCTGGTTGGCGCGGGTGGAATACCCGCCGGCGCGAAGGCGATGTTGATTTCCTACTCCACGAGCACTGGTCGGCTGGATGCGGTGATACCTTATACACGCAACCGCTCTGGAGGTGCGCCGACCGTTCACGAAGAGGCAGGGGTTCAGGTTCTGCGCGGCGAGTTTCCGGCAGTGCTGGATGCGCAGGGCAACAACCTCGCGCCGAACGGAGCCAGCGAGGTTCGGATAGACACCCGAACGGGGAAAGTGGAGGTGAGGTAAGGGAGTCCTTCGCAACCGATATGATGGCTCGGCACGAGCTATACCACCGTGTCATTGCGAAGGTGCATTAGCACCCGAAGCAATCCCCTTCGTTCTCAATAGAGATTGCTTCGCCGCTTCGCGGCTCGCAATGACACATAAAGACGGCTTCGGCGGAAGCCTTGCGCTCAAGACCTTTTGCCTGCTACGGTTGCCCTGCGGGCGGCTGTCCCTGGTCCTGCAGACGACGGCGAAGACGCTGTGGGTTTTGCGGTTGCGTCTCTATGTCTGCTGCGGGGCGACGAATCTGCGGACGAGGCAGCTCCACCGACTTCACCAGCTCCATGCTCCTTGCCGAGAACTGGTACAGCATATTGCCTCGCACCACATAGACGAATTCGCTATTCGCTGCGATGGCAACCTGTCCCAATGCTAGCCGCTCGCCAATGCCCGGGAACGGTTGAGCCGGGAATACCTGCCCTGCGGGCGGCTGTCCGGGAAATAGCTGCCCTGCCGGAGGTTGACCGCCCGGGTTGGGCGGCGGAGGGAGTGGCTGTCCGGGCTGCATCGCCACCCGGTCGTTCGGCGCGAGAGGCGTCTCCCTTTGTGCCTGCGTGCCCTGCCACAGTACGAGCACTGCGCTGAGAGCTACCACAACACCCAGCACCCAAACCAGTCGGTTTTGCCATGCGGTTCGCATCGTGTGAATCCCTCCTTGTGTTCTGTGGTTTGCCTGATTCATAGACGCGACCGCATGGCGAAAGTTCACACCCGCGCTGCCTTGCGCAACGCCTGGTCCAGGTCGGCGATAATATCTTCCACATCCTCGATGCCGATGGACAGGCGGATGAAGTCGGGCGTGACGCCGGTCTCCAGCTGTTCCTCGGGCGTCAACTGCTGGTGTGTAGTGGACGCGGGATGGATAACCAGAGACTTGGCGTCGCCGATGTTCGCCAGCAGGGAGAACAGCTTCAGCTCGTTGATGAACTGCTTGCCCGCCTCATAGCCGCCCTTGATACCGAAGCCGATAATCGCGCCGTAGCGACCGCCCTTGTGATACTTCTTCGCCGTCTCATGCGTGGGGTGGGAAGGCAGCCCCGGATAGCTCACCCAGCTCACGCAGGGGTGTTCCTCCAGAAAACGGGCGACTTTCATCGCATTATCGCTGTGGCGCTCCATGCGCAGGTGTAGCGTCTCCAGACCCTGCAGGAACAGGAAGGCGTTAAACGGACTCATGCACGCACCGAGGTCGCGCATCATCTGCAGGCGCGCCTTCAGAATAAAACTTTGAGATTTCAACGGCTCAGGCAGGTCCCAGAACACCAGCCCATGATAGGACGGGTCGGGCGAGGTGAAGTCGGGGAAGTTGCCGTTGCCCCAGTTGAACTTACCCGAATCGATGATGATGCCGCCGATGGAAGTGCCATGTCCGCCGATAAACTTGGTAGTGGAGTGCACCACAATATCGGCGCCCCACCGGATGGGCTGTATCAGCGCGGGCGTGGGCATGGTATTGTCCACCATCAGCGGGATGCCCGCTTCGTGCGCGATGTTCGCTACCGTCTCGACGTCCAGCGTGTCCAGCTTGGGATTGCCCACCATTTCCGCATAGATGAGCCTGGTTTTGGGCGTCAGTGCCTTGCGGAAATTGTTGGGGTCTATCGGGTCCACGAAGCGTACCGTGATGCCCATCTTGGGCAGAGTATGGCGGAACAGGTTGTACGTTCCACCGTACAGACTGTTCGCCGAGACCATTTCGTCGCCCGCCTTGAGGATGGTGAGGATAGCCAGGGTTTCCGCTGCCTGCCCGGAAGAGGTCGCCAGCGCGCCAACCCCGCCCTCCAGCAGCGCCATGCGCTTTTCGAGAACCTCTACGGTGGGATTCATGATGCGCGTGTAAATGTTACCAAACTCCTCAAGGGCGAACAGACGCGCGGCGTGGTCGGCGTCGGTGAACAGATAGGAAGTCGTCTGATAGATAGGCACGGCTCGAGCCAGCGTTGTTGGGTCTGGTTGTTGCCCGCCGTGCACGGCAAGGGTATCGAAACGCAGTTCTGCCTCGTTGGGTCCAAACGCCATCGGGGAAACCTCCTCACGATATGATGACTTATTATATCATTTTAGTCAAGAATAAGCAATATCTTAACGTGGCTCCTGCAAACCTTCCCTCCAGAGTGCCAGAACCCGTTGGTGTTCAGCCGGGCTAAGCCGAAACCCACTGGACAAGAGGCTGTCCAGGGCAGTGGTAAACTCCACTTCGCCTCGTTCCGCCGCGTTCAGCAAAATCCCTACTGTACCAACGACCTTCAGTCCCTGCTGCTGTGCCTGTATTCGTGCTAGCCTGTCGTCCAGAATCACCAGGTCCGCCTGCATCTCTGCTGCCAGCACGATGCATGCAGCCTCACCACTGCCTAAAGTCGCCTTCAGCAGGGACAGGGCGAGCTGATTCGTAACCTGCCGGGTTTCAATCCAGGTTGCTCCCTTCACCTCATCTGCGCCAGGCTTTCCTGAGCCGGCAACCACCACCTCCTGATATACCTGTTCAGGGATGTAGATGTGGTCGAACAGGCGGCGGAGCAAATCCAGCTGTCCTATTGCGGATAAGTGAACGAGAGCCGTGGAGTTGCTTACCACTTTCACTGGCGGAGCAGCTCCTTTAAGGTGGCTGCGTCATGGGTGGCATCTTCCACAGCATAGTCCAGCCAGACGCCATGCTTTGCCAGGGTAGACATCATTTCCCATTTGGTAGAGAGCCCTGCCACCTCTGCTGCTTTGCCCAGAGACACCCTTCCCTGACGATACAGCTCGACGGCGACCAGTTCACGAACAAGCCTGTCCAGTTCCCCCTCACGTACTCCTGTAGCGGCAAGCACAGAGCGTGGCAGGGAAATCGTAATCTGTACGGTATCCATACAAGGTGCCTCCTTCACCGCGACGCCTGTCCCGTTATGATTATACGTTTCTGTTTCCACAGGCGTCAATCGCTCTTTGACGCATGTTAAAGCGCACGCCACACCATACGCACTGCGCTCACCACCAACAGCAGAATCAGCACGTTGCGCAGCACGCGCGAGTGCAGTCGTCTGGACAGCGCTGCGCCCAAATGCGCCCCAGCCATCACCCCCAGCACGGAAGGAGCTGCCAGCGCAGGGTCTACATAGCCGTGCAGCAGATAAATGGCTGCACTCACGCTACCGGTGATGCCGATCATGAACGAGCTGGTCGCTGCCGCCGCTTTGAGCGGCACGTCCATGAAAAGATTCATCACAGGCACGTTGATGAAACCGCCTCCTACTCCCAGCAGAGCAGAAAGCACTCCAGCCAGCACACTCGTTGACCAGCCTATCCCCATCCTTACCGGTGTGTATTCCACGGTTCGACCGGTAGCGAAATCGACAAACTGTCCACTGTATGCATTGACGGTTGCAGTGTTCGCTTCGTCAGGTAGCCTCTCACGCCGCGGGCGGCTGAGCGTCCATGCCACGTAACCCTGCATCAGCGCGAAAATGAGCGCAATCCAGCGCGGGTTGATCACGCGGAAGACGATACTGCCCAGTAGCGCACCGACGACGGTTCCGCTGGTAAGCCACATGCCCAGCGAGATATTGGCGTACCGATGACGCAGATGCGACGTACTGGCAGTAACGGAGGTGGCAATAACCCCCAGCAGGCTGGTAGCCACCGCCGCTTTTTCGGGTACGTTCAACAGCAGGATAAGCGCAGGCACCAGAATGATACCCCCGCCCAGCCCCAGCAACGCACCCAGGGTTCCGCCAGCACCGACGCGATAAAGATGGTGAACAGCCCCAGCGGTTCCATCTCAGTGTCGGAAGTGCGCATACCGGTGAATACCATCGCCAGTCCCAGCCTGTCAGCGGCGGCGATGACCTCCTGGTCCTTCACCGAGCCACCGGGCTGGATGATTGCGGTCACCCCGGCGATGGCTGCTGCCTCTACGTTGTCGGGGAAGGGGAAGAAGGCATCCGACGCCAGCACCGCCCCCTTCGCCCGTTCGCCCGCCGCCTCTGCCGCAAGGCGCACCGACTGCACGCGGTTCATTTGCCCTGCGCCAACACCTACGATGACCCAGTCCTTCGCCAGCACAATCGCGTTGGACTTTACATGCTTGACCACTTTCCACGCAAACAACAGCTGCTGCAGTTCGTCTTCGGTGGGCAGGCGTTTGGTCACCAGGGTCAACGCCTCGCGCTTCAGGTCACGCAGGTCGTAGGTGTCCGGTTGCTGTCCTTCTGGTACCATTTGCGGCTTCAGCAACTGCACATCGCGCGTCTGCACCAGCACGCTTCCCGTCAGCCCGCGCAGAATCAACCCATCCTGTGGCAGCGCGAGTTCTCCGACCTCCAGCAGGCGCAGGTTCGCTCCCCATTTCTTCTTCTCGGTGAGGATGGGCAGGGCATCCTCGGCAAAAGCTGGCGCAATCAGGCACTCGAAGAAGGTGTTGGGGGGCGGTAATTTTCTCGGCAGTGGCGGCGTCCACAGGGCGATTCAACGCCATGATGCCCCCGAAGGCGGAGACGGGGTCTGCCATGCGCGCCCGCTCAACCGCTTCGGGCAGGGTATCCGCTACCGCTACGCCACAGGGGTTCGTGTGCTTGATAATGACGCAGGCAGGGCGGTCGGTCGCGAACTCTTTCACCAGCTCCAGCGCGGCGTCGCAGTCCAGCAGGTTATTGTAGGACAGCTCTTTGCCGTGAATCTGTCGTGCGGTGGCAATGCTGGGCTCGTTGAAGCCGGGTACCCGGTAGAACGCCGCCTGCTGGTGGGGGTTCTCGCCGTAGCGCAGCTCCTGTGCCTTGCGCAGGGCGACGGTGAACTCCTGCGGGAAGAGAGTTTCGGGAGTGAACTGCTGTCGCAGATACGCGGCGATTTGGGCATCGTAAAAAGCGGTATGTGCGAACGCCTTCGCCGCCAGCCGACGGCGCGTCTCCAGGCTGATTGTGCCGCCGTTCGTTTTCATCTCTTCGATGATGCCTTCGTAGTCGGCGGGGTCTACCACAATCGCTACACTCTCATGATTCTTGGCAGCAGCGCGCACCATGGTGGGACCGCCGATGTCGATATTCTCTATCGCCTCGTCTAACCTGACATCAGGGCGGGCGACCGTGCTTTCGAAGGGATACAGGTTCACACACACGAGGTCAATGGGCTCGATGCCTGCTTTCTGCAGTGCCTGCAGGTGTTCGGGTTTTCGTCGGTCAGCGAGGATACCGGCGTGGATGGCGGGATGCAGCGTTTTCACCCGACCTTCCATCATTTCGGGAAAGCCGGTGACCTGTTCCACCGGAGTAACGGGAATGCCCGCTTCCTGCAGGGCTCGGGCGGTTCCGCCTGTGGAGATAATCTGCACGCCCATCTCGTGCAAGGCTCTGGCGAAGGCTACAATGCCTGTTTTGTCGGAGACGCTCAACAGCGCGCGTCGGATGTGGCTCATGACGAAGATGTCCTCCCGCGAAAGTGTTGCTCTTTATTGTAGCCTCAATCGGGGGCGGGGGTCAAGGCAACCGGGCGTTGGGCATTTTTATAATACAAGGGCACTGGTTATTATTTACAGTCTTCTATTACCTTTTCGGCGTCGGCCAGAGCATTTTGCACAAGGGAACCAAGGTTCGTAACGTTGTCCTTATCGTCACAGTCATGACGCCACCTACGTAAACGAGTGAGCCTAGATGCTGTTTTCGTCAGCTCTGCTCGTCGTAAGTGCTCTCTCAAAGCGACGTGGTCATCTGCCGTGTCGCTTCGCTGAAACCCCAATTTCTTGGTTGCATACTCTCGCGCCCAGCAAAAGGCAGCATAGTAGGCACGATTAACTGCAGAACGCGAAGCCGCCTCTTGAAGCGCACTCGTCTCTGAGTAGTTGCTCAATTCCTTAGCCAAACTCAGGAAATCCTTCCAGTCAAAGGGCATCTATGGTCTCCGGCGGCTGGAAATCCGTGGTCAGCTGCAGCCAACCCGTACTGTTGCTCAGTTGTTCTATGTACTCTGCCTCCGCTTCCTCTAGGCGCGCCATGAAGGCTTCATCGTAGACAGGAACGCGCACATAGAGCACCAGATATCGATCATCAATCTCTGGGTCGGAATACACATCCAGAAGCAGGTGAGCGTTTGGAATGTGTTTGCGTATGGCGTCGACAGCTCTGGGAACAAGTTTGGCTATGTCCGGGTACGTTGTCAAGTAACGGCTCACTTCATCTCGTTGCTGTATAGTGACTCCCAACTGCCTTAAATCGTTCAGCCATGGATCTATCGTGGCCTCCCCTAAAAACAGGGAAGCTCCCTTCGGTATGACGAGAAGCCGAAATATCTCAGAAAGGATTGAGGGCGTTAATGACATAGATGCTGTTGTAAGGTGATAAATCCCTTGCAGCTGAGAATAGTCTTTTTCCGCGGCCGCACTTGGAGCCGCACACGTGTTCGTTACTGAAGCCGGTAAATACCTGGAGGTGAGTTCTGAGCGTGAGTAAACCTCTGAATAGACGGTGTTCATTCTTGAGCCTCCTCAAAAACAGCCCTGAGTCGGTCTGTAATACATCCTTCGAAAATATCTTCTATACGCTCTCATGTGCTTTCTCAACCCACTCAAGCGCGTTCTCAACCTCTACGCCCCGAGAGCGGTTCAGGAAGTAGTCTATATCCAGCAAGAAGGTTGTCTCCCCTGCTGAGGCAGGAAGGGGAGCAAGTTGTACTCGGCAACGGTCTCGGTCATCTTCGTAGGGGAACTCCGCCCCCATAATAAAGGACGCCATACGCTGTGGGAGCTTGTCACCCACGAATGGATAAAACTGGAAAAAAGTCAGACAGTTCCGCATCTGAAGATGACGCTTTTATCAGGTTGATGTACCGCAAACCGACTCGCTCGACTCCTCTTACTTCCACTGTAGCTAGCAGGCTGTTCCATGCCTTCTGTACACGAGGCTTATATTCTTGCCAAGACGGGTATGGCTTTAGCACGTTAATCACCAGCAAACGAGCACCCAGCTGGATGAGCATTCTTTTGTCCTTCGTGGATAGCACAACACGCTCGCTGGTGCGAATATGCTGCTGGATACCTTCAGCTCCCTGTGTGAGCTCCATTTCGGAAACTACCCGTTGCTCTCTCTCAGGGAATTCATCACGTAGCCGCTCGTAGATCAAACCGGGCACCGTCATGTCCCACGAGGTATCATGTGTTAATCTAAACTCACAAACGGCTTCCACAACGGGAGGGTTTTTGTACTTTTTGCCCATAAGGCATTCCTCCTAAATGTATTTTACCACGCATCTTCTTCGCCTGACCGAGAACTGCTTTCTTTGCCGACACGTCTTTTCCCGCTGTTAACCATCCTGTGGCGACACATGCAGTGTCTTCTCGTGCGTGTACGTAACGAGGCCGGGCTGTGCACCTCGCGGTCGGCGCACGTACTTGCGCAGGGTATAGTCCACCGGCACGATGGAAGAGTGGCGTTGCGGGCTGTTGGCGGCGGCGAGCTGCGCCGCGAACTCGATAACCTGCTTGGGAACCGCCTGCGGATTGCCGTTGGTACGAATGACCACATGCGCGCCTGTTCCCGCCCGAACGTGCAGCCACCAGTCGTTCGGTTGCGCCACGCGCGTCACCAGGTAGTCGTTCGCCTCGGCGTTCTCGCCTACCAGCACCTGCCATCCCCCTGGCGCAAGATACACACGGATGCGCTTGCCCCCGAAGTCTTCCTGCGGTCTGGCAGGCGCCTCACCCGAAACGCCCGCAGTAGGGTTCAGCCAGCCACGTGCGGCTATCTCTTCCCGCAGCGTCTGCAGCTCAGCCAGTTCGCGCACCGACTCTAACCGTTGCAGAGCCTCCTGCACCTCCATCTCCTCGCTTTGCAGGCGATGGCGCATCGCTTCCAACCGCTCGGCGTTCTGCTCGACGTGACGGGCACGCGCGAAGTACCGCTCGGCGTTCTGCTGAGGGGTAAGCGTGGGGTCTAAAGGGATGGTAACGGTGGCTCCGTCCGCACTGTACAGGTCGGGCAGGGTGACCTCCTCCGCGCCCTTCGGCACCTGCGATAGAAACGCCAGAAGGGTCTCTCCCCAACGACGGTATTGTTCCGCTTTAGCGCGCTCCCGCACACCCTGTTCCAGCTGCTGTAGGGCGTTGTGACGCGCGGTAAGCACCCGTTGCAGCACGCCCTGCAGGCTGCGCTTCTGCTGTTCCACCTCTGCGCGAGGAATGGCGACCGCGTAGTAGTTCTCCAGAGCGGCGTGGATGTTACTGCGCGGATGCTGCTGTTCTTCCGGCAGACACGCCAGCGGGATGGGGTACGCGCCGACAGGATGATGCTCTTCATCACGCACCAGCACCGGTTCCCAGTCACCCCGTCGAGCTGTCTCGAACACCGAGCGGAACGCGCTCCACAGCACGGTGGTATCCAGCTCGTTGCCGAGCCGTTGCGCTCGCGCCACTATCTCGCCTGCCAGAAAACCGCTGATGCCCTCGAATCGCGTGCGTAGCCATTCGGTAAGGTCTTGCGGGTTGTCCTGATGAAGCCATGTGAGAAACCGCTCCTCACTCACGGCGCGTGGGTCGGGACGCTCTTCCGCAGGAGGGGGCGTATACGGTTTACCCGGCAGCACCTCGCGCACGCGGCTGATTCGGGAAGATACCAGCTTGGCGGCGTGCAGAATGCGCTCGTCGGGGGCAATAAGGATGATGTTGCTGTGCCTGCCCATCAGCTCCGCGCTGAGCAGGTAAGTGTGCCCCTCGTGCCCTTTGACTTCCACATCCAGCACGCGGTCGAACCGTCGCTGTGCGATGGTCAGGATGATGCCTCCCTGCAGGTATTTGCGCAGCGCCATACAGAACGGTGGCGGTTGGGGCGGGTTGGGCAGGCGATGCGAGAGCAAGTAGGTGCGTGCCCACTGCGGCGAGCAGCTGATGAGCCAGTACACCTCGCCCACGCCGCGCACATACACCGTCAACAGGATATCGTGTTCGGAGGGTTGTGCGATGTGCTGAATCCGCCCGCCCTGCAGGAGTTGCAGAGCGTGCACCACCGCCGCCAGCGTAAGACTATCGTAAGGAATGTTAGGCATTCTTTACTCTCACCACCTCAGCCCCTATTATACATCACACTCCCTATCCGCTCGCATTCCCTTCGCCTCCCACTGGTGAGCGGACGCACAGCGGGTGAGCGGAACATGCCATTCCCTGCGGCGTGAACCGCCAGCGCCAGTGCGGTCACCAGGTCGTCATGGTCGCTCCCCTGCGCCTGCAGGAGGATATTCCCGTGCGCGGTTCGGCTGGCGGTAAAGGCGTGCAGTTCGCGCAACAGGTCGGGATGAGCAGGTATGGCTACCCGCCCTCGCTCCATTGCCAGCGCAAGCGACTCTATCATCATCCGCTTCGTGGAGGCGGTAAAGACCACCGGTTCCACCAGGATACCCATCCGCTGGTCGCCGATGCGCTGCTGGAGCATCTCCGCCAGCGGATCGCCAGCTCCGGTAGCGTCACAGCAAACCGTCCGCGCCCACCACGCCTCCAGACGCTGCACCAGCCGGTCCACCTGCACCTGCCATGAGGTACCCGGCAGGCGTTCCACATGTACCGCCTGCAGTTGCCCACCGTACTCACGCAACACCACCAGCGCGGTGAAGTCGCGGTAACGCCCCCAGTCCAGACCGGCGATGGTTGGAGCCGATTCCGGTTTGGCATCCGAAAGGCTGGGCTGGATACACGCTTCAATGACCGCTTGCGGGAACACCGCGCCCGCGTCATCCACAAACTGCGCCTCGTATTCGATGGCGAACTGCCGTTCGGTGAGAAGTTGCCTCTGCATCTGCAGAAAGTTGGCGGAGATGCGCGGGTTACTGGAGGTGGGAAAGCGAAAACTGCGACACACCTCGCCAGACTGTCCACGCTGAAACCACTCCCAGAAATGGTTCCTTCCGAAGGGGGTGGAGAGCAGCACCAGCTGCCCCTCGGTATCCGCCAGCATGGGCATCAGCACCTGCGGGATGACCTCTTCGGTCAGATAGGCGGCTTCGTCTACCACGATGCGGTGTGCGCTTCTGCCGCGCAGGGAACGCGCCTGCCGATAGGCACTGCGAGCGGTGATTTCGCCGTCGTTCACACGCACGCGGGGATAAGGAGTAGTGCGAGCCTGCAGCTTGCCTCCTGTCGCTTCTGCCCATGCCTGAAGCAGCTCCAGTGTGCGTTCGAAGAGGATGCTCGCCTGGTCTAAGGTGGGGGCGACGATGACCTGACGGATGCCCGGGGTCAGCAGGGCGAGAGCGGCGGTCTCTATTGCCAGCGATTCGGTTTTGCCCCATCGCCTTCCGCACGCCGCCACCTTCACCGGATGGGTGTCCAGCATCCACTCCCTCTGCGCCGGGTGCGGTGTCCATCCCCACCACTGCTGCGCCGCCTGCAGAATCTGTTCGGGAGAGTACGTCCACACGAAGAATCACCTCAATCTGTATCCGGTCAGCAGGTGTCAACGTCAACAGGGTGGGCGGACGCGGATGTATTCCACATTCCTCTGAGGATGGCTTGACAACGAAACCTGTGTCGCGTATACTGTGAGCGAAACGGTTGGGCTTTTACAGACCAACATGAGCCTCGAATATGGTTGCTGCGGATAATGACTTACCGATGCCTCTGGTGCCATGCGTCCCATGCCGCACGCACCTTCACCGCGCGGGAGCGGCTGTTCGGCATGGAGGGCGAATTTGAATATGCGGAATGCGCAGAGTGCGGCTCCTTGCAAATCCTTCAACCGCCGGACGACCTGCGGCGCTACTATCCCCCCCGAGTATGACGCTTACAACATCCTGCCCGATAGCTACTATAAGGGTTTGCTGGGCGTCGTCCGTACCTGGCGCGACCGCACAGTAGCGACGGGCAAAGGATTGCTGGGCAGGCTGGTGCTGCTGGTGCATCCTCAACAAGACCCTCGCGTGCGCAGTATCCGCCTGCTGAACCTCTCTCCGGAATCGCGAGTGCTGGATGTGGGCTGTGGAAGCGGGTTACTTCTGCTCATCATGCATCAGGTAGGATTCCGTAGTTGTGAAGGCATTGACCCCTATTACCCTTCCGACCAGCCCATTGGCGGGAGAGTCCCCGTCTACCGGCGCACGCTTCAGGAGCACGTAGAGGCACAACCGTCCCCATACGACGCGCTGATGTACCACCACGTGCTGGAACACGTACCCGACCCCGAAGGCGAACTTGCGCTGGCAAAGCGGTTGCTGCGACCCGATGGCAGAGTACTTGTGCGTCTGCCTTTAGCAGGCTCCTATCACTGGAAACGTTACGGCTTGGACTGGTTTCAACTGGACGCCCCGCGCCATCTCAGTATCCCCTCCGTGCAGGGAATGAAGGCTCTGGCGGAGCGATGCGGATACAGGGTGGAGCATGTCGAGTTCGACGCTCTGCCCCTGCACCTGCACGCCAGCGAACTCTATCGGAAGGGCATCTTAGGCAGCCAACACCACCCCGACATGCATACCCCAGCCCAGTGGCGCGAATTTGCCCGCCTCACCAGGCAACTCAACCGTACCGGCGACGCGGATTCGGGGGTGTTTGTGTTGAGAAATGCCTGACCTGCGAAAGCCTTTAACCGAAGATTTTGTTTACCAGCTGCGCTACTCTGGCACCGAGGTCCCGACACTGTACCAGCGTCTTTTCATCAGGGGTGCCAAGGCACACGACGCCGTAGTGTCCTCCCCCGCCTCCTGCGCGCCCCTGAACAATCATGCCGTGAACCAGCATCATCTGTAAAATGCTCAGTACGGTGGTTTCGCAGCCGCCTCCAAGAACTCCCGCGCTGGAAAAAGCGGCGCCCACCTTCCCCTCCAGCTTCCCGTGGTGAACGACACTACGGTCGAAAAAGTCCTTAATCGGTCCGGCTATCACCCCGTAATAGGTGGGGGAACCAACGATGATCCCATCATACTCCAGCAGGGCATCTACGGCACATTGGTCGGGGGTGAGCAGGTCAACCTCCGCCCCACCATCCCGTGCTCCCTGCGCCACAGCTTCAGCCATTTTCCGCACGTTGCCGGTACGGCTGTAATACAGCACCAGCACTTTCGCCATCCCCAAACGCCTCCTTTCCTTTGAGACCAGCCTTGCTTCACCCCTCGACGCAACGTCGTGGAGGCGAACCGCTTTTTCTGAGCATCATGATAGCACCGCTGTGCTCCTCCTGTCCACAGGAGCGACCCGGGCTGAACCCCCTAAAACATCGGCAGGCACTGGAGCCGAACTTCCCAGCGTTTCGTGCCCCGTTGCAGGAGGATGCGCTTGAACGTTCCCTCCTCGCCTGTCAGCCATTTCTGTACTTCCGAAGGGGCGATGCCCCTGGTAGAACGTCCATCTACCGCAAGCACCTCGTCGCCGCGCTCGACGCCCGTTTCCCATGCAGAGGAGAGGGGAGTCACTCCCGCCACCTTTGCGCTCTCTGCCGTCAGGTCCAGCACGATGCCCACCGACGCGACGTCGTCCATCGATGCAGGTTTGGGCAGGCGGTGCAGCACCACCGTGCGCATCGGATAGTCGATCGTCAGCCGAAAATGGCGAAGCAGGTTATTGCCCAGCAAGCCGAAGCCCGCTTCGGAAAGAATCTGTACGGGCGCGCCCTGAACTGAAGGAGAGGAGAACATCAGCATGACGCCCCTGATGGTTTCCCCGGCAACGCTGACCGTGCTCGCGCGCGCCGCTCGGGGAACGTTTCCCATGCCTCCCACGCCCAGCGTCAGCCCTAACGACGCCGAACGGAACGGCTGCCACTGCTGACCGGCTTCGACGGGCAGAATGCTCATCGCCGCGCCAGTGTCCAGAAGCATCGGTACCTTGCCGATGTCCTCTACCTCTACTTCCAGCATCGGCGTTGCGCCGGGAAACTGAGCGATGACCGCTTTGCCCGGAGGCAACTTGCCGCCCGGTTTCTCCAGCGTCAGCGTCCGTCGGTGATAATCCACCGTCACCCGGAACCGGCTGAGCACATTGAAGCCCAGTATCCCTCCGAACCGACTGCCTCCAATCAGGCGAATCAGTCCCAGGTCGGTCACCGCGACCTGTACATCTCGGAGGTGCACGTTATCTATCTGCAGACCCGACAGTCTCGTTACCGAAGCGGAGCCCTGTCCGCTCGCTCCCAGCACGTTCATGCTATCGCCCGGCGGCAGGCGCAACGCTTCCGCAACCGGCTGGTCCACCACAGTGATGCCCGCGCCCGTATCTAGCATCATCAGATACTCGCGCCCGTTCAGCTTCACTTCCACAAATATCTCGCGTTGGGAGAAGCGGATCGGCAGGGTAACAGGCAATCCTGCTGGCGGAGGCAAGGGATCGGGCATCCTCATCTTCGGTAACAGGACGTTCCTGGGCGAATGCTCGCTCTGCTCCCAGCGTATCGTCTGAACGTGGCGGTCATCTTCGAATATCTTCAGCTCTGTGGGGAGACGTGTGCTATCCGTCTCTTTCCACTCCACAGGGACGATGACAAACTGCGTTGGGCGTCGGCGAAGGTCGTCGCTTTCGTGATAGCCCCAGGCGAGCAGGTTGCCCTCGGCGTCGCAGTAGATGTCCCAGGGGATTCCCGTATGCGCAACCACTTTCAACCAGCGGGCTTCGCGTCCATTGGGCAAGGTGGTCATGCCGAGGTCTATCACGCCCAGACCGCCGTTTGCCCCCTGAAGCATCACCTCGCGCAGGCGCAGGAGAGAAAGGCGTGCGGGCTGTTGCACGTTACTCGCGTCCAGGGGCAGGACCAGCCCGTGCTGTCTGCGCCAACCGACGCCCGTGCGGGTATCGTACGCGCTTTCGCTATCGACGCCGCCGACGCGCAGGAGGACGTGAAAGCGGTAGCCGTCCTCCGTGAGCGTGGTGGCGCCTGCATTGTTCATCGGATAGAATACCTGTATCGTGCCGCTCAGGCGCAAGACTGGCAAGTCCCCTCCGGTGCTTGCGATGACAATCTGGGAGGCGGCTTTCTGCAGGAGCTCCCGCGGTGATTTATGTGTCCATTGGGGAACTGACCCTCGATCCCCTTTCTCTGCGAGGGAAAGGGGAACATCTTGCTCCCCTCTCCCTGTGGAGAGGGGTTGGAGGGAGAGGTTCGTATTGGCAAAAGCACTTGCCATCAACCCCACCAGCCACAGGGCGACGGCAACCCTCCAGCGTAAACTGCGATTCAGGCGCGCGCTCGCGCCGTTTCTAATTTCAGCTGTCCACATGCGGCGGAGATGTCGTGTCCTTTCTCTACACGTTGTGTTACAGCGATGCCCGACTCCTCCAGCACCCTGCGGAAGCGAGCCACACGCGACGGCTCAGGGCGGGTGAATCCCTCTGGCGTATCTACCTGGTTGAACGGTATCAGATTTACGTTGCAGACCATCCCTTTTAGCAACCGCGCCAGTGCCTGCGCATGATGCGGTTCGTCGTTCACGCGGCGAAGCAATAGGTATTCAAAAGTCACCTTGCGCCCTGTCACTTCCGTATAGTGTCGTGCGGCGTCTATCAGCTCGTGCACTTTCCACTTCCGCCCGACGGGCACGATGCTCATTCGCAACTCATCGTCGGGAGCGTGCAGGGAAATGGCGAGTGTTATCTGCAGGCGATGCTGTGCCAGTGCATAGATGCCGGGTACAACGCCCACGGTAGAAACGGTAATATGCCTTTGGGAAATACCGACCTCCCGGTTTAACAACAGGATGCTTTTCACTACCTCCTGCAGATTCCACAGCGGCTCGCCCATGCCCATGTATACCACGTG
>VSSL01000075.1_pt1 | contig 22829 bp, 16 predicted proteins | sample 4557531 | NCBI WGS metagenome assembly VSSL01 (sample SAMN10986726, study PRJNA523729) | hot springs metagenome | isolation source: hot springs | place: India:Timba, Gujarat | collected 2018-05-31 | reverse complement strand
GCGCGGGAGCAAGCACGTCGTTCCACCTGTGTCAGCAACCTGAAGCAGCTGACCAACGCCTTCCTGATGTACGCGCAGGACTACGACGAGCGCTTCATGTCGCAAAACAACGCCGACGGTCCCAACTTCGACGACAATACCGAAGCGCAGGTACTGCTCCAGCCGTACATCAAGAACCGTAACATCTTCTATTGCCCGTCCCGAAACAACTTCAACTGCGTGAAGTGGATAGACCCCAGCGGGCGGTGCCTGGGATATGCCCCCAACTTCGGGCTGTATTCGTACCGGAACGGACTGGGCATCTTCGAGGTGCCGACGACGCAACCCGGCGTTCCCGGAGAGATATGGGTGGGCAAAACGCTCTCGCAAATGGCGCACCCGGCGCAGACCATCCTGCAGGGCGATACGAACGACTGCAACATGTACACGCTGTCGTTCTATTTCCAGGACTGGGATGGGCGCAGTAGCGCGGCTATCCGACACAACCGCATGTACCAGTTCTCGTTCGTGGACGGACACGTCAAGAGCATGAAGATGGCGGCGTATTCGTTCCTGGCGGACGGCGACTCCTTCACCATCATGCCCGAGAACGGTGACAACATCAAGCTCTACTGCGCGGACGTGAACGAAATCAGCAAGCGTCCGGGCAGCTTCTACGGTGCCGGTTTGCCCTGCGGACAAATCGCGGCAAATATTGTGCGCGACCGCGTACCGTTGCCGTAAGGCGGGAGGCGGATGGTGGAAAACAACACTCGTACGCTGGTTATTGTTGTGGTGATTGCGGTAGTGCTGCTGGCGGTGTTTGCCTGGTGGTGGTCCGGGCGGGGCAGCGGCGCACCTTCCGGGCAGGAACTACAGCAGATTCAAGCCGAACGCGCGATGAAGCGCGAGAAGTAAGGTTTACTTTGAGGTTGCAGCGGAGCGCGTCTCTCCAGAGTAGCGAAGATGTGGAGGGACACGCTCCGTCATGATTACGGCGTTTGGGATGCGACGGAGCGCATCCATCGAAGAAGGACAGGTCTACGGCTAAAGCCGTTTCCTTTTCAAACGGAGCCAGCCTTCGCTGGCTAACAGCCCTGCGCAGGCAGGGCTTGGTCTGCAAAGGTACGGCTTGTGCAGTTTGAAGTGCTCTGCTGCACGGATGTAATGGGAGATTGCTTCGGTCGCTACGCTCCCTCGCAATGACACAATAACTGCCGCTCCGTGTCATTGCGAAGCACGAAGTGCTGAAGCAATCTCCTCCGATCAGATGTTTGCAACAGACCATGTTTAAGCTCGTTAAGAGCTGCATGTGGCGCCTCGCGGTTGCGAATAACGCTACCAGATAGTCGCCACACCACAAATCTACCTTGTTCGAACCCGCTGGATTTTTCCAGAAGGAAATCCCTCCTCAAGGATTTAACCTAACCAAGCTATGGCGGTGTTAGAACAACGTGCGAAACCTGTAGCTGGCGAAGCGCCGGTGGCAATTCCTTTCACGCCACGTTTGCGTTTTCTACGGGCGCTGCTTATCAGTTTGATACTCCTGCCCATCAACGCCTACTGGGCGGCGGATGTGCTGGTAGACGTGATATTCTCCCTGCTCGTGCCCCCGATGTGCTCGCTGATCGTGCTGGCGTTTATCAACGTCTTCCTGCGGCGATTCGCCAGGCGATGGGCTTTCAGCAGTGGGGAACTGGTACTGATTTACGCTTTCCTGACGGTCGCCACTGCCATCTGCGCAGAGTGGATGGGCATCAATTTCCCGTACATCTATTCCTACGCGATGTTTGCGGACTCCAACCCGTGGAACACCGAAAACATCCTGCCACGCCTGCCGGACTGGTTCTACTTTAAAGACGCCACTTTATTGCAGGACTTTCGTCGCGGCGGCTTTAACCTGACGTATGCCCTTTCACACGTGCCCCTGTTCCTGAAGCCTATCGTAGCATGGACTGTCCTCTTCGGGCTGGTATGCACCGCCATGTTGTGCATCAACACGCTGATGCGCGACCAGTGGAGCCGACGGGAGAAGCTGGCGTTCCCGATTATCCAGGTGCCGATGCTTCTCACCCGACCCGACGCCCCCGCGTGGAAAAGCCGCTACCTGTGGGGCGCGTTCGCGGTGATGTTCGCGATCGATATACTCAACGGCATCAGCTTCCTCTACCCGTCCGTACCCATGATTAAGGTGCGCTTTCTGGCAAACCTGAACGAATGGATACCCGACCCACCCTGGAACGCCATTGGCTGGACGCCCATCGGTATCTTCCCTTACATGAGTGCAATAGCGGTGTTTATGCCAACCGACCTGCTGTTCAGCTGCATCTTTTTCTTCTTCGTGCGCAAGGCGGTGCAGATTCTCATGGCGATGTATGGCTATGAGCAGGGGGTGTTCGGAGGAGGCTGGCTGGTTCCCAGTCCACCTTACTTCAGCGAGCAAACCTGGGGCGCCTTCTTCGGGTTGTTTGTCGGTGCGGTGATGGCATCGCGGCCCTACTTGCGCGAGCTCTGGCAACACATCAAACACAACACCGCTCCCACCCCTCACGAAATCCGCCCGCGTTACGCCCTGCTGGGCTTGGTCCTGTCACTGGCGGGTTTGGGATATATCGGCTGGTTGAGCGGACTGTCGCCCTGGCTCGTGCTGGTGTATGTGGGCGTGTTCCTGGTGTTCAGCACCGCATTGACGCGCATGAGAGCGCAGTTGGGACCGCCCTCACACGAAATGGCGTTCATGGGACCGCACCAGCTGGTGCTGGCGACGGGCGCGCAGCAGACGCTCTCCCAGGCGGACACCATACGCATTTATCACCTGTTCTTTATCTTCAACCGTATCCACCGCTCGCATCCCATGCCTTACCAGCTGGAGGCGTACAAAATGGGCGAGCAGGTGGGAGTCTCGGCGCGTTCGCTGTTCTGGACGATGCTCATCGCTATTTTTGTGGGGGTCGCGGTCGGGTTGGTTGCCCAAATCTATCGCGGCTATCTGCGCGGTGCGCCGGCAGCCTGGGGCGAAATCGGATATGCGTCGCGTCAGATTATCGAACAGCACAACCCGGTGAACGTCGCCGCCATCCTCGCGGTAATCAGCGGCTTCGCCATCGTCATGCTGCTGGATACCATCCGGTTTCAGGTTCCGGGCTTTCCGCTCCATCCCGTCGGCTACGCGCTTTCGATGAACTTTGGGGTAGACTATTTCTGGTTCGGACTTATCTTGGTGCTGGTTATCAAGTCCTTTGTCCAGCGCTACTACGGCTTGAAAGGCTACGAAAAGCTGAGGATGGTGGCTATCGGCATCATTCTGGCGGAGTTTACCGCCGAACTGATATGGTCGTCGATTACCATGACCACGCAAATCGCCACCTATTCGGTTTCGATTAACGGGAGACTCAGCTGGCAGCAATAGCAGCAAGGGGGTTCGCGATGACCGATCTGCAACGCACCGGCATTGAGGGGCTGGACAACCTGATTGGGGGTATCCCCCGTGGCAGCCGTAATCTGATATACGGTCCCCAGGGCACCGGCAAAACCGTGTTCGCCATGCAGTTTCTCTGGACCGGCTTGCAGGAGGGGGAGACCGTTTCCTATGATGTGTTTGACCGCCCGTGGAGCCACATTCGCCGTTACTTCGCCTCCTTCGGCTGGGACATCACACCGTACGAACAGAGCCGAAAGTTCATTCCTATTCAGGCATTTCCTCATCCGAAAGAGTATCCCAAAGACCCTCTGGTGCGCTACTTCTCGCTGGCTGACTTCAACACCATGCAGGAGATTGACCTGGAACTATCACAAGCGGGCGTGACGCGCTTCGTCGCGGGCGATAACTTCGAGCATATCTTCACCAGCCTGAGCGAAGAGCAATGGATGCTGGTGGAACACTGGACGATTAACTGGTGCCACTACGACGGGATAACCAACATCGACATCATGAGCGAAGTCAGCGAGCGTGACCCGGTGACCAATCGCCTGATGGACTTCACCCTCTCGTTAGCGCACAACATCTTTCGGTTTCGCGTACGCGAAGTGGGAGGGAAGCTGCGCCGGGAGATGAGAATCGAGAAGATGGAAGGCGTGGCGCACCCGCTGGACTGGCTACCGTTTGATATCACGCCGAAAGGCATCGTTTTGACGATATAGGGAGTGAGAGAGATGGCAGTGGAAGTTCGGATGATACCCGTGTCGCAAATTGTGGAGGACCCGGAGCAACCCGTCGCGACATGGACCCCGAGAGCTTGCAGGGACTGGCAGACAGCCTGCGCCAGCACGGCATGTTACAGCCGATTGTGGTCAAGCCGTTGCACAATGTGAACATGTATCAGATTGTCATTGGAGAGCGTCGGTGGCGCGCCGCGCAGATGGCTGGACTGTTCGAAATCCCCTGCATTGTGCGTGAGGTAGACCCCGAAGAGGCGTTGACCGACCAGCTGATTGAGAACCTGCAGCGTGAGGACCTGCGCCCTATTGACCGCGCCCGCGCCCTGCAAATCGCCAAGACAAAGCTTGGGCTGTCCAACCGCGACCTAGCGAGCCGATTGGGCATCAGCGAGCGCATGGTAGGTTACATGCTGGAACTACTGGACCTGCCGGAGGAGATTGCAGAGCAGGTGGTATCGCGCCCCAATCGCCCCGCCGAAGGCGCCATCACCGAAAAGCACGCCCGCTTCCTGAAACAGCTGAATGAGATGCCGGAACTGCAGGCGCAGGTGGCAGAGAAAATTAAGAGCGACCGCCTCAGCACCGACGATACGGCGAAGCTGGTCAAAGCCCTGCGCATGTCACCGGAGCGCGCCGAGGAGCTTTTGCGCGGTTCTGCACCCGACTGGGCGGAGTGGACCACCCCGGAACTGCCCCCATTGCCAGAAGAAGAGACCGTTGCGGTAGCCCCACCCTCGGCAACCGTTTCGCAGCCATCTGCTCCCGCTCCGACTATCGCGGTCATGCCGCAACCCGCCGACGTGGTGCGCAGAGCTATCGAACTGCTGGGCGAGTTGGAGCCTGCGCAAATGACCCCGGAACAGCGTGTAGAGACCGTTGAGGTGCTCCGTTCCCTGCTGATTGTGGCGGAGACGCTTATCGACCAGCTGATGGAGCAATAATCCAGTACAAAAAAGCGGGGTAGCAGTGAAAGGAGAGCAAAGCCTGCTACCCCGAGGAAGGAAGGTGAACTCGGTTCGCTACTACAATTATCGGCTGCGAACTCGAGTTTCTCTAGTATTATTATACGCGAAATTTACCAGAAAATACCTCCTTTTTGCCTGCCTTTTTGGTAATATCTCATTCAGAACAGGTACAATAACGTGCTGTAAATCGTTAGCAGTATATCACGAACTACCGGTTTTGTCAAGCAATACCCAATCCATCATTTGTTTCGGGATTACGGGAGCGTCCTTACAAGAAAACCTCGCCCCTGCACAAAAACGCCCTTTCCGCAGGAGAAACCTTCACGATGAGAGAAGCATTTTTATGGTTTCAACGCACTGCTCTTTGTCATCTTTCGGTCTGAAGAGCATTGGAACTTTGCTGGTTGCCTTGCTACATGAGAAGAGGTTATTGCCAATAATGAGCGACACGATACTTACTCCGGTGCACGTGGCGGATCATACCGTCGGAACGGGCACGCTCACGCTGATTGCGGGACCGTGTGTGATAGAAAGCGAATCATTGTGTCTGCAGGTCGCCTATGAGGTCAAAGCTATCTGCGAGCGTGTGGGCATTCCCTACGTGTTCAAAGCCTCTTTTGACAAAGCCAACCGCACCTCATTGCATTCCTTTCGCGGACCGGGCATCGAGGAGGGACTGCGCGTGCTGGCAGAGGTCAAACAGCAGGTGGGCGTACCGGTGACCACCGACATCCATGAACCCTCGCAAGCAGAGCGCGCCGCCGAGGTGGTAGACCTGCTCCAGATTCCCGCCTTCCTGTGCCGTCAGACCGACCTGCTGGTTGCCGCCGCACGCACGGGCAAACCGGTGAACGTGAAGAAAGGGCAGTTCATGGCGCCATGGGACATGCGGCACGTGGTGGAGAAGCTACGCGGGGCGGGCGCAGCGGGCGTGATGCTGACCGAGCGGGGGTGTCTCCTTTGGCTACAATACACTGGTGGTGGATTTTACCTCCCTGCCACAGATGCGCGCGTTGGGCGTACCGGTGGTGTTTGACGCCACGCACAGCGTGCAGCTGCCGGGAGGTGCTGGCTCACGTAGCGGAGGCAGGCGCGAGTTTATCCCCCATCTGGTGCGCGCGGCGGTGGCGGTAGGGGTAGATGCCCTTTTCATGGAAGTGCACCCCGACCCCGACAAGGGGTTATCCGACCCCGCGACCATGTTCCCCCTCGGTGAGCTGGAAGGGTTGTTAAAGCAGGTGATAGCGATACATCGAGCATCTGGCGGGCAGTAGAGGGCTATTGATGAACGGCGGCGGCAACAGGCAATGGAGATGGCTGTTTTTCCTCAGCGGTCTTGTTGCCCTGATAGTAGCCATCTGGTTTTTCCCAAAGGTTTTTCCCATTTCCGGTTTGCGCATTCGGGTGCCGCGCGCCGAGGCGGCGCAGATTGCCTCTCGCTTTCTGCAACAGGCTGGCGTACGGGTGCCAGCGGGCTACACCCGCGTCACCACCTTCGAAATAGACAGCGGCGCCAAAGCCTACCTCGAACAGACCCTGGGCATCGCCGGAGCCAATCGGGTGGCGCAGGAGCAGGGTTTCGTGTACGTGTGGTACACCCGCTGGTTCCGCCCCGGCAAGGAAAGGGAATTCGTCGTAGCAGTAGACCCCGACGGACGGGTGTTGAGTTTCCATGACATGCTACCTACAGACGCCCCTGCTCCCCCGTCACGCCAGCCTAAACGTGTAGCCCAGGAGTTTGTAGAGCGTACACTGGGGCTTGACCTCCAGAATTACCGTCTGATCGAGGAAAGCGAAACGCCACGTACCGCCCGCAAGGAATACGGCTACACATGGGAGAAGACAACCGCCCCGCTGGCGGAAGCCAGAGAGCGTATCCGTATCGTGGTAACGGGAGACAGGGTTGTTTATTTTCTCCGCCACCTGCACTACCCTGAGAAGTTTACCCACACCTTCCGCTGGCATCGCACACGGGGCAGCGTGATCGCGCTAATCGCCACAGGTTTCACTGCGATATTCGGCGTCGTTCTGGTACTGGTGTTGCTGTTTGGTGCAGCGCGCAGAGATTTGCACTGGAAAATCGGGCTGGTGCCAGCGGCGGTAGTGACGCTGGTGTATCTCCTGGACTTCTTGAACGGGCTACCCCTTCGGATCGCGGCGATGGACACCGACCAGACGTGGGGGGCGTTCTGGGTTGGGGATGTTCTGCTCAGTGTTTTCGGTTCCTTGTTTGCCGGGCTTCGCATTTTGCTCATAGTAACCGCCGCGGAGTGGCTGTACCGCCAGGCTTTTCCGCAGGCGATACCTTTGCAGCACTGGTTCTCGCGACAGGGATGGGCGCACCCGGAGGGCAGAAAACGCATTGCGCTGGGCTACTGGTTATTTGCCACACACCTGCTGTACATTGTCGTCTTTACGGCTGGGGCAAGGCGTTTGCTGGGCGCGTGGGATACCGCTACTGTGCCGTATGATGACCTGCTGAGCACGGTTGCTCCCTGGGCGTACCCGATGCTCACCGCGGTGGTAGCCTCCATCGGTGAGGAGTTTCTGTTCCGGGTGTTCCTTATCTCGTTGTTCCAGCGATACCTGCGCAGCGCATGGGCTGGAATTATCGTCAGTGCGGTGGTGTGGAGCGCGTTGCACTGCACCTACCCAACGGTTCCCTATTACCTGCGTGCTGTGGAATTAATACCTGTCGGTATCCTGCTGGGCTGGTTTGTCATGCGGTTTGGACCGTTGCCTACCCTGGTTTCCCATGCCGCCTACAATGCAGCCATCAGCAGTGACATCTTCCTGTACAACACCGAGCTGCTGCCCCGCCTGAGCTTTGGGGTGGTGGTGCTGTTCATCCTGTTGCCCGCGTTACTGGCGTGGAGGTGGTCGCGCTCGGCGCAAGCAGAAGTGGTACTGGAGCCTGTCGTCGGCAGTGAAGCGGAGTCGCCTCCTGCGGTTGTGGAGACACCTGCTCCCGCGAAGGAGGAGGCAGTTGAGCGCGAGGTTATCTTCCCATCACTGGGACGCAAGAGGTTATGGCTGGCGGTGCTTGCTTTTGGAGCGGTCATCGCGCTGAGCTTCGGATGGGACAAACTCGTAGAACGCCAGCAGAGGTTCAAATGGGCGCAAGGTGAGCACAATCCTTTGCGCATGAAGGTTCTGGATGCGCATCAGGCGGTGGAGGTTGCTCGCCAGTACCTTCCTCAGAAGGGCGCGGAAGTCAAGGGCTGGACGATGGTGGTGGGGCAAGAAGACGACAGGAAGGAAGAGGACTACCGCTATCTGCGCCGCTTCTTGAGCAAGGCGGATGCAGATGCGCTGTGGGCGCGAGTGCGTTCTCCAGATAACCTCTGGGCAGTGCGCTGGTGGAAGCCGGGCGGTCGAGAAGAATGGTGGGTGCTGCTTACCCCGGAAGGCAAGTTCTGGGAAAGATATTGTAGCCTGCCGGAAGAGGCGCCCGGCAAAAAGATAAGCCGCGCGGAGGCGCAACAGCTGGCGACACAGGCTCTGCACGAGCTGGGCTTTCCGCTGGACAGGATGCGCCTGGTGAGCAGCTCGGGGCAAGACCTGCCCGCGCGTTCTTTTCACACCTTCCGCTGGCAAATAGAGGAGCTGGAGATAGGCAAGGCGCGCTTTCAGGTGGTGGTTGGTGTAGAGGGAGACGTGGTGACCGGTGTTTATCGGGAGATAGACATTCCCAGCAGTTACCTCTTTCAGAAGGAAGTATCCACCATCAGGCAGGTAACAGGGGCGTTCACCATCTTTGCGGTAGGGTTGATACTCTTCGTATGGTCGTTGCGGGTACATGTGCGACTGTTGCGCCAGTATCAGGCACCGTGGAGATGGGCACTTCGCCCCGCACTCGCGCTCAGCATATTACCGCTGGTGCTGCTGATGCTAGACCTCCCCTCTCTCGCTACTGGTGCCCCCACAACGCTCACTCCGCAAGCCTACACCGTCTCCATCGTGTTTGTCCTGCTGGTCTTCATAGTCATCCTATTCATCGGCATTTTGTTCTACGCCCCATACGTTCCGGCGTGGCGGACGGTGTTTCCCGACCTGCCCGACCCGATGGAATGGTGGCAGGCTTTGATCCAGCCGCGACGCTACCGGCGGGTGTGGCGCGAGGCTATTGTGGCACAGGCGGCGCCCTGGGTAGCCCCTGTTGTGCCTCTTATGCTTATCCAAGCGGTAGAACTGCTTGCCCTGCCCGGCGGCAAGAAGGTCGCCATCCCTTCGTGGATCGTGCAGATGAAGGTGAACGAAACCGACTCCGCCGTGGGTATCCTCGCCTACTCGCCGGAGCTGTTTACTCTGGCGTGGGGGGTCTTTCTGGGATTAGTTGCGCTTTTCCTGTGGCTGGGCTCGGTGATCAGCTTCAAACTGATGTTTGGCACGGTGCGCAAATGCTTCCTGTGGTATCTGCTGTTGCTGGCTCCGGGCTGTCTGCTCTTTAGCGAGACATGGGAGGCGGTACAGTATCTGATAGGAGTCCTCAGCTTCTTCGGAGTTGGATGGCTGCTTTACCGCTGGATATTGCGATGGAATCCGCTGACACTATTCGTGCTGGGGCTACACTTCACTCTCATAATGGAAGGATATGCCTTGCTGTATTACGAGAGCCACCGCGCAGGTGGAGTGTTGCTGTGGTTCATCGTGGCTGGTTTCCTGTTGTGGGCGCTGGTGGGCTGGTGGCGCGAGCGGCGGCAAGCACAGGCTCTGCCTGCTATGCCAGAATCGTCGTTAGAACTTAATCAGTAGATTCGCAAGCTGAAGCCTGAGGCTACGGAGAGGACGAGCCTTCGCCAGCTGTCGCCACAACAGCCTGCATGAGCCAGCCGAACTGGCTGCCCTCCGAACAGGCAATGGCTATCAACACACCGCCCTTGCTGGCTGAAGGGGGCAACTCAAAGGTTGCAGTACCCTTTTCATCGGTGACGACTGTCGGTAGCCAGAACAGGGTGCGCGGTGTGTCTTCCCCGTCATCGGGCAGTTGCGCCAGCACGGCGTCTCGCAGAACCTGTTGCACATAGCGAGTGTAGGACAGTTTGGCGTAGGTAGATTCGTCCACCTGTTCGGGCGTGCCCCTTGGCAGAGAGGGTTGCCGGTAATCATCCCATGTTAGTCCGTGTATCTCCCCACCGCTAATCAAGCCCGGCGGTTTGGGTATCTCGCTCCCGGGCAGAGGTGATGTGGGAATCCACTCCGTCGCCCGGTAGCGCCAGTCGTAAGGAATCGGCAGTACCCGATGTCCACGTACCATCCTGACGTATGGAGCGACATCGTAGGAGGTATCGAAGCGGCTCGGCTCGTTGAAAGGCGCGGGCAGGGCAAAATACACGCGGGGGTCCTCGGGATAGCCGGGTGGAAGCGGGGGAGTGGGCAGACTCCAGTCATAGGCTGCCTCTGCTCCGTCGAACCACGGCGACGGGAAACGCAGCACCGCAGACAGGGACGCACGGTTCACGAGAGCCAGTGAGACCTCCGCCGATACTGGCTTGCCCTGTTCATCGGTGGTACGAACTACCCAAAAGCCCTCCCTGTCGGGTTGCACTTGTACCTTCAGGTTATGCTGGCGCGGGGGGGACAACAGCATCCCACGCGAACCCGAAAGCCTGACCGTCTTCCACGACGACCGCATCGAGGGTGAATAAGGGCGTATGCTGCTCGGTCAACGGCAGGTACACCACATCTACTTTGCGCTTCATATAGAGAAGATGCTGTCGCAGGATACGACCACTCTCTTCGACCAGCAGAACATGTCGGGGAGGCTTCTGAACAAGCACCAGCACCGGTAAGAGCTGCCCGGGACCGGTAACGCTTCTTATCGGGGTGACCACTACCGGTGTCCATTCCGCGCGCGTGTTTATCTCCGCCTTCGAGCCCGGCTTCACCACATACAGGCTATGTATGGCGGTGGTACGCTTTGAAACAGGTACGCCGTCCTGCTCCCAGCTGACCTCGTAGTACCCTTCCTGAACAGGCTTCCAGGTAATGCTCGCTACACCACTGGCGTCGGTGTGCAGTGGCTGTGAAAGCACCTCCTCGTACGCCAGCTCCGTCCTCGCTCTTTCCAGCGGCACGCCCAGTTGGTACAGCCGGCGAGCAACCTCTTCGTCGTGCACCTCCGTATTCCACGGGGTTTTCCATACTTCACGCGCGCTCGTTGCGCGGCGCAGGCGCAGGACGCCCCTCATCGCCGCTGGCTTGTAATCCACGCCCACTGTACGCAAATGAAGAGTCACCGGCTCCCCCGGTTCGTATGCTCTCTTTTCCGCGGTGATATACGCCTGACCGCGACCGCCCAGCGCAAGAACGCGGGTAAAGCTCGCCCCAAAATCTTCCTCCTCGGTCTCCGCAGTGACCCATATCCGGTACTCCCCACTGAAAGTTTCTCCCTTTCGGGAGAGGGTTACCTTTGCAGTGCCATCCGCGTCGGTGGTAGCCTCTGCAGTATCGTCACTATACTCCGACGAGACCATCCCCGGGAACCCGCCCCAAGACGTTTCGTCAAAATACCATGGCATCTCGCAAGGGGATCGTTCGCTGCTGAGGGAGTTGCTGGAAAACAGCCTGACCTGCACCTTCGCCCCGGATACCGGCTTGCCGGAACGGTCGGTTACCCGTACATCTACCTGCACCGAATCGGGTGAGCGCAAGCCTCGTTCATCGGTTTGCCCCGGTATAAGGTTCGTCTGGAGGTCTACCTGCAGCACGGAAGACAAAGTCCCGACCCGACAGAGCAACAGAGTACGTAACTCCCTGCCCTGCTCATCATACAGCCGCAAATAATAGCGCCCGGGCAAAGCCTTTTCGGGTATTTCCACTGCCCCATACGCACTCCCAAAGGCGTTCAGCTTCATCTCCCCCCTGCCTATTTGCTCGTTTTTGGGGTCAATGATGATGTATCGCAGCGAGCGATTCGCCGGAGTGCGGTACGTCTCTTTGTCCCACCAGCGCGCGATCAGCCTCCAGTTCACCGTTTGCCCGGGCTGGTACACTGGCAGGTCGGTGAACAGGTAGAAACGCCAGCGGCTCACGTCCTCCGGGGTTCCATCAGCAGCGATGATAATGACATCCGTCGGCTTCCCATCCCAGGTGTACGCCTGCCACTTTCCTGCCGAAGCGAGGATGCCCAGCGGGAACCGAATACCGCCCGTGTCTAAGGTGCAAAGAGCAGTTCCCTGGCGGTCGGCACGCAGGCGCAATTCGTAAGGTTGCTTGCGCCCGGAAACGTAGCGAGTGGCGATGACCCGTATGTCTGCTCCTGCAATCGGCGCGCCGTTCTCGGCGTTGCAGGCATAAATCAGGGTTTGCGAACCGACAGAGCGGGTAATAATCATCATGCCGGTAACCAGTATCAGTGCTCTGGAGCGCAGGTTGCTCGCGGAGGCGTCTACCACGTATGCCCCTGCGGGAAGCCTGCCAAACGAGACATCGAATGAGGTATAAGAGGGGAAATTGGGATGATGCACGGTGCGAGTCATCAGCGGCTTCTTTGTGCTCAAATCCAGTCTGGATACCCACTCCGCCACAGAAGATGCTTCTGCAGGCTGAAACTGCCGGAAGAAGTCTATGCGATACAACGCTATCTGCACCTGCTCCACCTCGTTAGATACCAGATGCAGGGTAACCTCCGAGTCCGGCAGATAGTTGTTCTGCGAAGGAAGTTGTAGCAAGGGCGAAGCCAGTGATTGCTGTGCGCAAACAACCAGCAAGGCAACAGCAAGATAAAAAGCGCGCATTCCTTCCCCTCCCAACACGATAGTATGGCATTATTTGGACACTGTGTGCAGAACTTCGGTTACGCAGGACACGAGTTTCACCATGCGCCTGCGCAACGCAGGAGATTTCGTCGTGCCCTCAGTAATCTGGTAGTAACCTGAAAGTACCACAACCTATGGTCTTGGAGGCTCAGCGACAGATGGCTGAAAAGGTACGCATTGGTTTCATCGGGTGCGGCGGCATGGCTCGCTCCCACATGAAAAACTTCTTCACTAACGTTCCCGAAGCGCAAATCGTCGCCCTGTGCGACCCCAGCGATGAGCAAATCAAGCGGTGCATCGAGGCTTTCCCATCCCTCAAAAACACCCCTGTGTTCAAAGACTACCGCGAGATGCTGGAAAAGGTAGCGATGGATGCGGTAGCCATTATTACCCCGCATACCCAGCACTTCCAGCAGGCGATGGACGCCCTGGACAAAGGACTGCATGTGCTGATTGAGAAGCCGATGGTGTGCACCACCGAGCACGCGAAGATACTGGTCAACCGCTTTAAGGAAACGGGTAAAGTAGGGTTGGTCTCCTACCAGCGCCACTACGCCCCGCAGTTCCGCTACATCAAGCAGACCATCGAATCGGGCAAGGTGGGCGAAGTGCAGTTCGTCTCCGCGCTGCAGTGCCAGGGGTGGTACAAGGGCACGATGGGCACCTGGCGACAGGACCCCGAGCTGTCGGGCGGCGGGCAGCTGAACGACTCGGGCAGCCACCTGGTGGACATCATCCTGTGGACAACGGGATTGAACGCTCAGATGGTGACCGCCTTCATGGAGAACTTCGAGTCGAAGGTGGATATCAACAGCGCGCTGTCCATCAAGTTCAAAAACGGCGCGCTGGGCAACATCTCCATCGTGGGCAACGCCCCCACCTGGCACGAGGACATCTCCATCTGGTGCAGTGAGGGACTGTTCCTCTACCGCAACGGACATCTGCAGTTTGTGGACGCCGCAGGCAAACGGCACGACCTGAGCGAGAAAGATATGCCCGCCGGCAGCAGCCCCGGACGCAACTTTGTGGACGCCATCCTGAAGGGCGCGCCAGTAGAGTCCCCGCCGGAATGTGGCTTGCGCGTGATTGAGATGACCGAGGCTGCCTGGAAATCCGCCGCGCAGGGTGGAATGCCGATGACGGTGTAGGGTTTCTGCCCGGTAATGGAGGGCGAGGCTCCTGCCGAGCCGTTTCTTGTGTCATTGCGAGGGTGCGTTAGCACCCGAAGCAATCTCCCACGAACGTATGGGATTGTTTCGCCGCTCCGCGGCTCGCAATGACACCCTGTTGAAGGGTAATGCTCCGTCCGAGCCTGTGTATCTCGGACGCGAGGGAGCGCGTACCTCACCCCCAATCATCCAGGCAGCGTGGTATAATCTGCACGGGAGCGCGCCAAGGAGGTGAGTTCTCATGAGCGTGAAAGGCACTGTTCGCGGCAATGTGATCGAGCTGGACGAGCCCCTGCCCTTTGCCGATGGCACGCGGGTAGAGGTCACGGTAGCGCCGGAGGAGAAGCCGCTAAGGCGAGGTTCGCCTGAAGCTGTCCTTCGGCTCTTAGCCGGCACCCTTACCCACGAGGAGGCGGAGGCGATTCGCAAGGTAGTAGCGGAGGTAAGGCAAATCGACCCAAGCATGTGGGAGGATATGCCGGGTGAACTATCTGCTTGACACCAATCAGTGGAGCTACCTGCAGGAACGGCACCCACAGGTCATCGCCCACGTGCAGCAACTCCCCGACGACGCAACACTCTTTATGTCCGTAGTGTCGCAAGCGGAGCTCCTTACCGGCATCGAGCTGGTAAGCAATACCCGTCGAGAGGAACAACTCCGTAGGTTATATTGGGAGGTCATCGCTATGGCAACAGAGATATTGCCGGTGACCTCTGAGGTTGCCCAGCGATTTGCAAAGGTACACGCCGCCTTACGACGAAAGGGGCGTCCTGCCGAGACGAATGATATATGGATTGCTGCTACCGCTCTGGTTCATAACCTCATCCTCGTCACGAGCGATGAGCACTTCCGCTACATAGATGGTTTGAGCGTAGAAGACTGGACACAGGAGTAGACTTTCCCCTCCCCCGGTGGAAATGCGGGAGAGGGGACGATGGGTATAGGGCTACAACACCTCTTCTACGGGTGTATACGGCATCCCAAACAGCTCCGCAATCGCCGCGTAGGTCACTTTGCCTTCCACCACGTTCAGTGCATGTTGCAGCGGACGATGCTTCCTCGCCGCCTCTTTCCACCCCATGTTGGCGAGTTCCAGCACCCAGCGTGTGGTCTCGTTGGTGAGCGCATAGGTGCTGGTTCCGGGAACGGCGCCCGGCATATTGGCGACGCAGTAGTGGATAACGCCGTCTACCGTGTAGACAGGTTGAGAATGAGTGGTCGGTCGGGATGTTTCGGCGATACCGCCCTGGTCGATGCTGATGTCCACGATGACCGCACCCGGTTTCATCAACGAGAGCATATCGCGGGTGATCAGGATGGGCGCACGCGCCCCCGGTCGCAACGCTGCGCCAATTACCAGGTCCGCGCGACGCAGCTCCTCGCGGATGTTGTAGGCGTTGGACATCAGAGTATCCACGTTCTTGGGCAGGATGTCCTCCAGCACACGCAGGCGTGCGGTGTTGATGTCCAGCACGGTGACGTTCGCCCCGATGCCAGCGGCGATTTTGGCGGCGTTCGTGCCAGCCACGCCACCACCTAGCACCACCACATGAGCCGGACGCACCCCCGGCACGCCCGACAGCAGGATGCCTCTGCCTTCCATCGGCCGTTCCAGATACTTTGCCCCTTCCTGTATCGCCATACGCCCCGCGATTTCGCTCATCGGGATAAGCAAGGGCAGGGAACCGTCGTCCATCTGCAGGGTTTCATACGCAATGCACACCGCGCCGCTCTGCACCATGGCGCGCGTCAGACTCTCGTCGGCGGCGAAGTGGAAGTAGGTGAAAATGACCTGTCCGGGGCGAATCAACGGATACTCCTGCGGAAGAGGCTCTTTTACCTTCACGACCATATCCGACTGGGCGTATACCGTGCGCGCATCGGGCGCGATACGCGCCCCCGCCTGAGCATATTCCTCATCGCTGATGCCGGTGCCTTTGCCCGCGCCCGTCTCGATAAGCACCGTATGCCCTGCCTTTGTCAATATCTCTACACCCGCGGGCACCATCGCCACGCGATACTCGCTGTCCTTGATTTCCTTGGGCACTCCAATAACCATTGCGTTCCTCCTAACGCCGTTGTTAGCTGGGGCGCAAGACCCAGCGCGCCCTTGCGATAATTCCCTTTCGGGAAGAGATTCTCCTTTAGGGCAAAAATGGGGATGGAACGTTGTGGGGGTACGGCATAGACGGTACATCTCATCTCCTGTAATGCATTCCCGCTCAAAAACGTCTATAATAGTGAGTGGGAGGAGGAATGCGATGCGCAGTATCATCGCCCTGCTGATAATTTGCCTGTTGGTAGCCTGGTCACCAGCGGCGGCGCAGCAACTGGCAAACGTGCCTGCGGCGCTGTCGGGAGGGGATTCGTCTCAACTCAGCTACACCGACGTGTTCATGGGGCGTAACACACGAGGTCCTTACCTGCTCTCCTGGAAGGGCATTCGTGTGCGCAGCGAGCGCGTGGTGGTGGATGGACGTACCTTCCGGCGCGACGAGGAGTACACGATAGACTACTCCGCCGGCACGCTGGTGTTTGCACAACCGTTGCGCAATGGCAGCATGGCGCAGGTGACCTACGAAATCGACGCCAAAACCGCGCAACGCAACCCCAAGACGCTGCAGATGCCGCTGGATATGGAGCTGCTCAACGCCGCGCGCGGTAAGCTGGCGTTGACGGGCGCGTATTCCGCTCCGCTGGATAAACCCGGCAAGGAAACCACCCTGCTGGGCTTAACGGGCGAGCTGTTGCCCTCGGGTAGCACGCAGGTCTCCGCCACTATCCTGACCGATGTGAACGCGCGCGGCAGGCTGGAAGAGAAAAGCGGTCTGCGTTTGCAGGCAACATCGAAGAGCGAACTCGCAGAGTGGACGCTCAGCTATCTGACCGCCGGGCGTGACTTCTCTGGCGCGCAAGCGTGGAAGGTTAAACCCGATACCGATGCCTTCAGCACTTCGCTCAAGATGCTGCTGAGCCAGCGGCTGAACGTGTCTCTGGGCTATCAGCAGAGCGATACCGGTGGAGCACGGGCAGGGGCTACCTCCGCCGCGCTCACGTACGACGTCTCCGAAGGCGTGCGGGCGGTGGTGTCGTACCTGAATCAGGAGAACCCGCTGGCAACGGTCACTACCACCTCCACAGCGGTCACCATGCATCGGGGCGCGCTGGCGGCGGGAATCGAGCGGCGCACCCAGCAGCAAGAGAGCCTGCTACAGGGTCGCTCGGAAGTGACTACCGACCGCTTAACCGCTCAGGTGAACCTCGCTCCGAACACGCAGGCGCAGGCTCTGCTGGAGCAACAGCGACTGGAAGGCGCACAGGGCGCTACAGAGCGGTCCACCGCCTCGCTGGGTGTGACCACTTCGCCTGCTCAGGGGGTTCAGCTGCGTACAGGTATTCGCTACGAGGAGATTGGCGAAAAACAGCAGACGGAGATGAGCCTGGGGCTGGAGGCAAAACCCTCTTCCGCTTATCGCTTACTGGGCAGCTATGTTCAGCGGCAGGGAGACCTGGGCGACCGCGCTACTGCCACCAGCCTGCGCGTGGTGAGTAGTCCCCGCCCAACTCTGCAGGTGGAGACCGGAGCGTTGTTGGAAACAGCGGGCGAGCAAGCGTCGTTGAGGCAGGACGTGTTGCTGGCGCTGCAACCGTGGCAGGGCATTCGCCTGGAGACCGGCGTGCAGGGCGTGTACGCGGGGGACCGCGAGGGCTATGTGCGCACTCTGCGAGCGCAACTGGCTCCCAACCGCACATGGCGGGTAGACGCCACGCACGCCTGCGCCTGACGGATACCGGTGCACGCCGGAAACCTGGGGCGTCGCTCTGAGCGTGACACCGTCACAGTCGCTCAGCCTGACGGGCAGCTACACGCGCAACCCCGAGGATAACAAGGGCAACATCAAGCAGGAAGAGCAGGCGGAGCTGAAACTGCAGGCGCGGATGAGCGCGCTCACCCTGCAGGGTAGCATGGGCGTACGGCGTGACCTGCTGAGCAGCACAAACGTCACGCTGGCAGATGTCGCGCTTATCTATCGCTTCTCGCCGTGGATGGAGCTGTTGACCGGCTATCGGCTGAACCGTCAACAGGCTACCAGCGAGCTAACGACTCACACCTACCGTCTGGGCTATCGCTACGCGCTGAGCGACCTGTTCAATATTAGCCTGGAAGGGAATCTCACCACCTACCAGCGCGACCGTATCTTCCAGCCGAACCAGACCGAGTACGAAGCGCGGCTGAAGCTGGGAGTGAAGTTCTAGACGAGGTACGAAAGAGGCAAGATTCCATACGCTCCATGCTGGAGGGTGGTTGCGCGTAGTCTCCTCACATCGCGTGCTCTTCTTGCATTACGCGCACTTCCTTGAGTGGAGTCTGCGCGCTCTTTATTAGCTGTGCGGTCCTGCGCCATACGTCGGGGGTCAATTTTCCCTTTCTCGATGAGGCAAACCACAGTGTGATAGAGGAACATCCTATGTGCCCACATTCTGGTATAATCTCTGGTGACAATGGACGTTCCTCGCTTACAGGAGCTGCTGAACACCCTCCGTGCGCTGCCCGGCGTGCGCGCTTGCGCTCATCTGCTCTCGCCCCAGACGAATCGTACCGAGTTCACCGACGTTTCGGGCAACCTGCTGCCCTTGCTGATTGCTGCTTCGGTCGGGGAGGATAGCCCTCTCCTGTGCGTGCTGGTAGCGGATGCACAGCGGGCGGAGACGCTTGCGCTGGACCTCGCAGTGCTGGGCGTGCCCGAAGAGCAGGTGGTGGTTTTGCCCTCGATGTTGGGCGAGCTCTTCGAAGATACTCCGCCCGACCTGCACCTTATCGGCAGCCGCGTCGAGTCGCTATGGAAAGTCGCCACCGGGCAGGCAAAGGTGCTGATTGCCACCCCGCAGAGCCTGCTGGAGCCGACGCTGCCCCCCGATGCGCTGCGCGAAGCCGCCTTCACCGTACGCAGAGGCGAGATGGTGGACATGGAAGAGTTGCTGCGCCGGCTGGTGCAACTGGGCTACGAGCGTGAGGAGATGGTAGCCCAACGCGGGCAATTTAGCCGACGCGGGGGTATTTTAGACGTGTTCCCTGTGCACGCCGACGAGCCGGTGCGCATGGAGTTCTTCGGCGATGAGATAGACCGCCTGCAACCTTTTGACCCCGACTCGCAACGGGCGAGCGGGCATCTGAGCGAATGCACTATTACCCCTGCTCGCGAGGTGCTGTGGAACGAGGCAGACGCGGACGGCGCCGCACGCGCCGTACAACAGATACTGGAGGAAACCCTTGCGCAGCTGGCAGCAGAGGGTAACGAACGCGCTCCCGACCACCTGCGCCAGCGCATCGAGGACGACCTGCTGCGCCTGCAAAACCGCGCGACGTTTGAGCGACTGGAGCACTATACCGGATTGCTGCATCGCGGAGTGAACGCCCTGCAGTATTTACCGCCCGATTGCCTTCTGGTGCTGGACGAGCCTCTGCAACAGCAGACAGTGTATGCCCAATCCAGCCGCGATGCGCTGGACGTGCTCTCGCACCGGGTGAGGCGTGGGGAGATGCTTCCTCTGGAGAGGCTATGGCAGGGAGTGCCCTTCGCCGTGCCTCAACCAGAGGGGTTCTCCGCAGTGATACGGCATATCCTGAATGGACGGCAGTGGGTGGCGTTCAGCAGTATCCCCGCACCGCGCGAGGTGCTTGCCAAAGCTCGCGAAGAGGAACTGAACGCCCGTGCCCTGCCCGGATACCGGGGACAGCTGCCCGCCCTGATGGGCACGTTGCGCAACTGGCTGGAGAGCCGGTGCGTGGTGGTGGTCGCCACCGAACAGCCGCATCGTGTGAGTGAGATTCTGGAAGAACATGACCTGTTCCCCACCGACGTGTCTGCGGATGGAGATCGCGGCGCGCTGGTGGTGTCGCACGCCCGCCTGTCCAGCGGTTTCCTGTGGGAAAGGGCGCGATTGGTGGTGCTGACCGACGCCGAGCTGTTCGGTGCGAGCAGAGTGCGCATCCTGCGCCGCCATGTGCACGAGGGCATCCCGCTTTCGTCTATTCTGGACCTGCGCCCGGGCGACTACGTGGTGCATATCCATCACGGCATCGGAATCTACCGGGGCATCGTACAGCGCGAGGTGCTGGGCGTACGACGCGACTACCTGCTTATCCAGTATGCTCCGCCCGATACCCTGCTGGTTCCCACCGACCAGATTGACCGCCTGCAGAAATATATCGGTTCGGAGGAAAACCCGCCCGAGATACACCGCCTGGGTGGCTCGGAATGGGCGCTGACCAAACGGCGTGCGAAGGCGAAGGCGCGCAAGATGGCGGAGGAGCTGATACGCCTGTACGCCGCGCGCGAAGCCGCCGAACGCCCACCCTATAGCCCCGACACCCCCTGGCAACAGGAGATGGAGTCGGCGTTCCCCTACGAGGAAACTCCCGACCAGCGACGCGCTATTCTGGAAGTAAAGCGCGATATGGAGGGTAGCCGCAAGCCGATGGACAGGCTGATATGCGGAGACGTGGGCTTCGGCAAAACGGAGGTAGCGATTCGCGCCGCGTTCAAAGCGGTGATGGAGGGCAAGCAGGTGGCGGTAATGTGCCCCACGACAGTGCTTGCCGCACAGCACTACAATACCTTCCGCGAGCGGTTTGCCGCGTATCCCATCCGCGTGGAACTGCTCAACCGGTTCCGCTCTCCGAAGGAGCAGAAAGAGGTCGTGGAGGGACTGCGCGTGGGCGCGGTGGACGTGGTGATTGGCACGCACCGACTGCTCTCTAAAGATGTGAAGTTCCACAACCTGGGTTTGCTGGTGGTAGACGAAGAGCAACGTTTCGGCGTGGCGCAGAAGGAGCATATCAAACGCCTGCGGACGCAGGTGGATGTGCTGACGCTCACCGCCACTCCCATCCCGCGCACCCTCCATATCGCGCTGGGCGGTTTACGGGCGATGAGCGTGATTAACGACCCGCCCTTTGGGCGCTTGCCCATTCGCACCATCGTGCGCCCATACGATGACGATGTGGTGCGTGAAGCCATCTTGCGCGAGCTGGAACGAGGCGGACAGGTGTACTACGTGCATAACCGCGTGCAGAGCATCTACCACGTCGCCCAGCACGTGCAGGAGCTGGTGCCGTTCGCGCGTATCCGCGTGGCGCACGGGCAGATGCCCGATGATGAACTGGAAGAGGTGATGCTGGGGTTCTATCACCACGACTTTGATGTGCTGGTATGCACCACCATCATCGAGAACGGACTGGATGTACCTAACGCCAACACGCTGATTGTGGAGCGAGCGCACCGGCTGGGGCTAGCTCAGCTATATCAGCTACGAGGGCGCGTGGGGCGCAGTGACCGACAGGCGTATGCCTACTTCTTCTACCGCAACGATGCCAAACTGGACGAACGCGCCCAGCAACGCCTCAATGCCCTGCGCGAGTTCGCCGGGCTGGGTTCAGGACTGAAGCTGGCGATGCGCGACCTGGAGATTCGCGGCGCAGGCAACCTGCTGGGTGCGGAACAGCACGGTGCAATGGTCTCGGTGGGCTTTGAACTCTACGCCGAAATGCTGGCGGAAGCCATCCGCGAGCTGCGCGGTCAGCCTGAAGAGACCTTCTTCCTGCCGCCCGTAGATGTGCCGGTGAACGTATACATCCCGACCGGCTATATCGGGGACGAGTCGCAGCGTATCTTCTTCTACAAGAAGATGGCGGCAGTGCGCAAGATGCAGGACGTGGATGAGATAGAAGCGGAACTGCGCGACCGTTTTGGTCCTCTGCCGGACGTAGTACAGAACGCGCTATGGCTGCTGCGTTTGCGGTTGCAGGCGGCTCGCATTGGCGTCGCTGAGGTGAAGGCGGACAAGCTGTGGGCGAATATTCGCTTCCAGAGCCACGTTCGGCTCACACCGCAAGCGGTTCGCGCGCTGACGCATGTGTACCGGCAACATCAGTTTACGGGAGACGGCGTACGGTTATCTCTGGCGGGCAGTAGTTCGCCTCTCGCCGCTCTGGCGGACATGTTTGACCTGCTGGAAAACGCTCTCCGGCAAACACAGAAGGTATAGGCAGGAGGAATGGAACGTTCGTGAAACGGCATGCTCAGCAATCGCCTTCTCGTAACCTGAACCAGCCCATCACCGCATACGTTTGGCGCAACGTCATGGGCTTTACGGTGCTTATCCACAGGGAGGTGCTCGGGCACCCCGCTGAAATGGTAGATGCGCTGCAGGAACTGGAGAAGCAAATCCGCCAGATTAACCGTGCAGTGCCCCCAGAGCCTCTGCGGGAGCTTCGTCGCGTGCGTATCTGGCTGGAATGGGAGAACAAGCCCAGCGGCGCGGCGGAGTACCACCCTTCCGCCGAGTGGCTTCGCGAACACGGTTACAACCCCGAAAAGGCGGGGTGCATCGAAATCAACAACGCCCGAAACTTCGTGAAGTGGTCGCGTGGTGAACAGCCCTGGATGCTGCTGCATGAGCTGGCTCATGCCTATCATCATCAGGTACTGGGCTACGAGAACCGAATGGTGCTGATTGCCTATCAGCACGCCATGCGACGCGGTCTCTACGAGCAGGTGGAGTACATCCGCGGAGGCAAGCAAAAGGCGTACGCGACCACGAATGTGCAGGAATACTTCGCCGAGTTGTCCGAGGCGTACTTCGGCAAGAACGATTTTTACCCCTTCACCCGCGAGGAGCTGGCAAGACACGACCCGTTAGGCTACAGAACGCTAAAGTTCGTATGGGAAGAGTGGCTTCACTCACGGAGAACAGCTAGAGGGTCTCCGTTCTCCTGCCAGCGCTGTAGCAGGGG
>VSSL01000074.1_pt1 | contig 22870 bp, 14 predicted proteins | sample 4557531 | NCBI WGS metagenome assembly VSSL01 (sample SAMN10986726, study PRJNA523729) | hot springs metagenome | isolation source: hot springs | place: India:Timba, Gujarat | collected 2018-05-31 | reverse complement strand
CGCGGCACAACTCTCCACACTGGGCTCGGACGCCAAGCCCGCCGTATATGCGCTCATCCTGCTCAACGGCAGGATGGACGAGGCGTTGCAGGCGTGGCTGCAGAAGCGCGGGGTAGAGGTGTTGAGTTTCTACCCTTACACCGCTCGGCTGGCTCGGATACCGGTGGACGCCCTGAACGCGGTAGCGTCTCACCCACAGGTGCGGTGGGTGGGTCAGCCCAGCGCAGTGCAGAAGTTAGACCCCGAACTGCTGTACTTCATGGGCGACCAGACAGGCGAACGGGTGTGGCTGTACGTCAGCCTGTTCACCCACGACGAAGGTGCGAAGGCAGCGATTGAGAACATGGCTTCGGAGACGGGTGTGTATGACCCGTCATTAGGCGTGTTCGCTATCGTGGCGGATGCGGCAACGGTGAACCGCCTGCTGGACATGGACGCGGTGTTGTTCGTGGAGCCGATACGGCAGTCGCATGTAGCGCACACGCAGTCGCAGCCGTCCATTGACGCCGATTTGCTGTGGCATGTCCGGCACGACGGTCGTCCTGAGGGTGACCGTCCTATCAAAGTAGGCGTGATGGATACGGGCGTACGCATCTCCCACCAGGATTTCACCAACATCTTCAACGGTACCGCTGGCTACAACCGCACATCCGAAACATATTGGTGGGATGACCAGCACGGTCACGGCACACATGTGTCCGGCACGTTCATGGGCGAAGGACGGGCACAATTTCGCTATCGGGGCACCGCGCAGGGTCTGCGTGACACTGACGTAGACGGCTACGATTTCCTGTTCAGTAAGGTGTTCCGTGCGGACGGACACTCGGAGGGCGATTCGATCTATCAAGGCTTGCTGGACATGCAGGGACGAGAAGCGCGCTATAAGAGACAGGTGTTCAACTATAGCGGTGGTTCCAGCGGCACGGACCTTCCGGGTACGGACGCGCTCTCCCGCAAGGTCGATGAGATGTTTCAGCAGAACATCGTGCCGGTGATTGCCGCTGGCAACGACGGTCCCAGTACAGGAACGGTGGGGTCGCCGGGTGTGGCAAAGGGCGCGTTCACCGTTGGGTCCATCTACGACGATGGAGAAACCACCGTCGACCAGATGCGTGAGACTTCCTCGCGAGGTCCCACGGGCGACGGACGGGTGAAGCCGGATGTCGTCGCGTGCGGTATCTGGATAGATTCCTGCAGCAACACCAGCGACACGGGATATAACCTCGGCTGGAGCGGCACGTCGATGGCGGCTCCACATGTCGCCGGGCTGGTAGCAGGCATGATTGGGCACTACAACATACCCGCGTGGGCGACCAAATCCACTATCATCGCCGCTGCCATCAACCTGGGGCATCCCAGCACGGCGCAAGGACGGGGCAAAGTGGATGGTATGCTTGCGCACTACACCATCGATGGCGGCTGGAGCACCACATGGAGCTCGAACGGCGGCACGGGCAGTCTGAATACTATCGACTTCAGCCTGTCCCAAAACGTGGCGCTGTTGCGTATCGTGCTGGTATACCCGGATGCCCCCGCGCCCGCAGGCGCAAGCGTCGCCCTTGTAAACGACCTGGACCTCTATCTGGACAAGGAACCTTTCACCAGCGGAGCAAGCGGTGAGTGGTACTCCGTCTCATCCAGAGATAACGTGGAGGTCATCAACGTCACCAACGCCACCGCAGGCAACTACCGCATCAAGGTGTACACCTACGACCAGAACGAAGGCTCCTCACAGGCTTGGGCGGTGACCCGCAAGGTGGTGGAGGGCGACCTGACGCCTAACGTCACCGTCTCGTTGAGCGCACCGGTAGCGGTCAAGCCGAACGTGGATTTCGAGGTCACCGGCACGGCGCGGGCAGACTCATACGTCGCTTCCGGCGTGTTCGGCGATATCGACCTGTTGACCGCAGGAGTGACCCTCAACGGCATGACTTACGTACGGTGGGCGCCGGACGGTGCCGAGGAAAGCGTGTACTTTGCTGGCGAGGACGGCATGAACCAGGGCAATATCCCTGCGGGCTACACCCGTCGTCTGATATGGAGCCTCAAGGGTACCACCGAGGGCAGCAAGAGCATCCGCTACGATATTCTCTCCATCAACGGCGGAACCGCCTCGGTCACCCGCACGGTGATTGTGGACGGCACCGCACCAGCCAACTGGCAGGGGCTTCAACCGGACTGGACGAACGACTCCACGCCCAACTGCTCTATCCAGGTGCAGGATACCCGCTCCGGGTTGAACATCGACGGGCTGTACTACTGGTACTGGACCTCCGCGACCGGCACGCAAGGACCGTTTGATTGCACCACCACTGCCACGATGGGTTCCACCGCGCTGGAACGCATCACTGCCAACAACGTGCCCTTCAATCAGGAAGGCGGAACGGGGCAGAACCAGATATACTTCCGTGCCTACGACCGTGCGGGCAATTACGGCGACAGTGGGTGGAAGGTCATCAAGATAGACCTCACCGCCCCGCAGGACTGGCAGGACTTCACCGTGACCAGCGTCGGCACAACGGGCTTGACGCCCACCTGCACCGTGCGGGTGCGGGACGTACTATCCGGTCTGGCAACCTCCGTGCAGGGCTGGTACCGCTACAGCACCAACGCCGGAAGCAGCTGGAGCAGCTGGTACAGCACCGCCATCACCGGCTCAGATGGCACCACTTCGTTTCAGACCATCACCGCGAGCGATGTGCCCTTCAACCAGCAGAGCGCGACGCAGAACCGGATACAATTCGCGGTGCGCGATGTGGCGGGCAACTGGAGCTACAGCCCGCAGTATACCGTTGCTACCAAATACACCACCGTGCTGGACCTGGACAACGCCTCCGGCACCATCGGTCAGTTCGCCACGCTGACCGCCACCCTGCGCCGTGTGGTGGATAACGCGCCAGTGTCGGGCAAGAGCATCAGCTTCGTGGTGGACGGAGACTCTGCCGGTTCTGCCAACACCAACTCTCTTGGCGTTGCCACCCGTTCGTGGCTAGTGACCGCTGGCGTGCTGGGCAACTGCACCATGAGCGCGTCCTTCGCGGGCGACCTCAACTATCACGGTACGACGGATTCCGCTACCTTCCGTCGCTATGCGAACACCACGGTAACCGTCTCCAACGTATCGGGCAGGCGCGGCGAGACGGTAACGCTGAGCGCACAGCTCACCCGCACGCACGATGGCGCGCTGATTGTGGGGCGCACGTTGAGTTTCAAGGTGGACAGCAATCCGGTGGGCAGCGCGGTAACCGGTTCCAACGGCATCGCCACCGTTCCTTACACCATCCCGTCGGGAGCTGCGCTGGGCGACCACGTGATTGAGGTGAACTTCGCCGGAGATGACCCGCTCAATCCCAGTAGCGGCAGGGGCATACTCACCGTTGCCCCGAACGTGTACATGATTAGCGGGCGGGTGCTTCTGCAGGACTACGTCGCAGACCCCACCGACACGGCGGTCACCATCGAACTGCGCAATCCGGGTGACCCCACCCCGCTGGAGACGCATATCGTGTTGCTGGACGGCAACAATTATGCCTTCAGCACCACGCGCACAGGCACGTTTGACGTGGCGGCGAAGGCGTCGCACTGGCTGAGGCAGGCACGGCGAAACATCTCCATCATGGGCAACACGACGGTGAACTTCAGCCTGGTCAACGGCGATGTGGATGGTGACAACGAGGTAACGCTGTTCGATTTCGGGCAGCTGGTGGCAGCGTTTGGCACGATGCCCGGCGACAGCGGATGGAACGCCAACGCCGACCTGGACGGGGATGAAGAGGTGACGTTGTTCGACTTCGGCATCCTCGTACGCAACTTCGGCTTGATCGGCGACGAGTAGTGTGTGAAGCGTCAATCTTCTGGGGGGTCACGCTCTGCCGTGACCCCCGCCCGGCATCCCCGCAAACGGGGAGGAGCCTGGACACGACGGGGCGAATCCCTCCGGTTGTAGCCGCAGGCTCTAGCCTGCGCGATCGCTGCGCAACCTGAAGTCTGCGGCTATAGACTGGCATCAGCGACCGTCCTCCAGATTGGATGTCATTGCGAGCGACGAAGTCGCGAAGCAATCTCTGGCGAGAACACGGGGGATTGCCACGGGCGCTTGAGCCCCCTCGCAATGACACGGCTGCGGCTCTGCAGAAGCCTCTCGTTCCCCGCGAGAAAGCTTGACAAACAGCTCGCTCTCAGGATAACATGCTAATAGAAGACGGTACGACCGTTGACCAGAAGGGGAGGTCTCCCGATGCGAAGTTCCAGAAAGGGGTTTGAGCTCGACCCCATCACCCTGGGCACCATCGCACTGGGCATCGTGCTCGTGGTGGTGTTCATCGTTATCGGCAATAACCGCATGCCTCAGCCGGTATCGCCTTCCTATGCCAGCACTTCCACCGGCGCAACAGGCGGGGCATCGGCGTACGGCGGAAGCCCCTATGGCGGAAGTCCTTACGGCGCGGGTCCCTATGGTGGTGGAGCGCCATACGGTGCACCTACCAGCCCTTACGCGGGCTACGGCGCACCGCCTGGAATGGCTCCGGGTATGGGCGCACCGACCTCGGGAATGTCTCGTCCGCCTGCCCCGATGCCGGGTGGTCCGACAATGAGCGGCCCCTCGGCAGCACCCTCCGGTGGAGGTGGAGCAGCCGGTGGTCTTGGCGGGCTCGGAGGCAGACGAGCCGGCGGCATGGGGCTGGAGGAAGAGTAAGCCACCTTTCCCTGAATCGAGCGGCTGCTGGCCAAGCAGCCGCTTCCTCATCGTACTACTCCATGCCTGGGAGGTAGGGTGAATGAGAGGACCTCTGGACTGGCGTATTCCACTGGTGATTTTGCTGCTGCTGGTAATAGCCTCTGCCACACGCTGGCAAACGGAAGCTACCTTCCGTCGCTCCGATTTTCCCCAGGTTGTCCACTGGAAGCGCGATCGCTGGACGAACACGCGGTGGGTAGCGATGTACGATCCGGGCAGATATCAGGAAATACCGCTGATGACCGGAACCTTTCCACGGGATACGGAGCAAACCAGGTCCGTTGTTGCCGTAGCCTCTTTGATATGGGTCGGGCTTGTGCTACTGGACATCCTGTGGTTGCTCATCGCCCTCATCGCTGCTGGCGTACGCCGTCGGCGTGTTCCCGCCTGATACAGGGAACCTGTTTATCTCTGCTAGACGTATCGATAACAAAACACGCCCAGTAAGAGGAGGAGTTTGCATGTATCGTTGGCAGAAGATTCTGGCAGGTCTGTTGGCAATCGCGTTCACGAGCGCAGGTCCGCTGTGGTTTACCGGCAACCTGTTTGCCGACCCCTTGCCGAAGGGACGCCCCGCTCCCGACTTCACGCTGCCGGACCAGGACGGTAAACAGCATCGGCTTTCGGCATATCGCGGCAAGACGGTGGTGCTTGCCTTCTACCCTGCCGATATGACCCCCGGCTGCACGCTGGAGGCGCGCTCCCTGCGCGACAAGATGAGCGAGTTCAAACAGCTGGGTGTACAGGTCTTCGGTATCAGCGTACAGGATGTGAAGTCCAAGCGCGAGTTCTGTGACAAAGAAGGGCTAAACTACTCTCTGCTGGCAGATGTGGGCGGCAAGGTCGCGAAGCAATACGGAGTACTGGCGCCTGCGGGTGTGGCTCAGCGGGTAACGTTCATCATCAACCCTGCCGGTCAAATCGCGCAGGTAATTACCGATGTGAACGTCAATGGGCACGGCGAGCAGGTGCTGGCTTTGCTGAAACAACAGCCGACCGCATCCGCTCCGGCGAACTGGCAGGCGAAGATGGGACAGCCTGTTCCAGACTTCCAGCTGCCGCGCGCCGATAACGGCAAAATGGAGTCGGTGTACGGCGACCGCAAGCAGAAGGCTACGGTGGTGATGTTCATCGCTACGCGCTGTCCGATTTCCAACGCCTACAACGAGCGAATGCGCACCATCGCGCAGGAATACATGGCAAAGGGCGTGCGATTCGTGGGGATTAACTCTAACGTGATTGAACCCACGCAGGAAGTCGCCGAGCACGCGAAGCAGAACGCTTTCCCCTTCTCCGTGCTGAAAGACGAAGGCAACAGGATTGCCGACCGCTTCAACGCGCAGTTCACCCCCGAAATCTTCGTGATGGACGCAAAGGGCGTACTGCGCTACCACGGGCGGATCGACGACAGCCAGAATGCGGCGAACATCACCTCGCACGACCTGCGCGATACGCTCAATGCGCTTCTGGCAGGAAAGAACCCGCCTCGCGCCGAAACCAAAGCCTTCGGATGCACGATTAAGAGAGCGAGGTAAGAACGGTGGTCACACGCACAGTGGGCATGGTTGCCGTACTGCTGGGCATCGCGTTACTTGCGCAAGCGTCAGCCAAAGTGCCCCAAATGGACGGCGACGGCTTCAAAAAGGAACTGGCAAAACGCAAGGGCAAGGTGGTTGTCGTCAACCTGTGGGCGACATGGTGTCCTCCCTGCCGGGCGGAGTTTCCAGCGCTCGTCAAACTGTACAACACCTACCGCAACCGGGGCGTAGACGTGCTCGTCATCTCCGTCGATGACGTTGCGGATGAAGCAAAGGTGGTACAGTTCCTGCAACAGCAAAAGGCACGGATGCCCGCGTTTATCAAGAAGCCGGGCGATTCGGAAAGGTTCATCAACGCCATTGACCGCGACTGGCCCGGCGCGATACCGTTTACGATAGTTTTCGACCGCAACGGCAAGCCCTTTGCCAAACTGATTGGTGACCACACGTTCGCCCAGTTTGAAGCGACGGTGAAAAAGGCTCTTGCCAAACGCAAATGACCCCTGTGTCTGAAAATCCTCTGCTGGAGGCGCCGTTTCTGCAGCGCCTCCAGCGATTGCAGCTGCTGGTCCGGCGTCCTCTGCCGGGGCAGTGGAAGGGGGAACATCGTTCGCCCAAACGCGGTTACAGCGTGGAGTTCGCCGACTTCCGCGAATACTCCCCCGGTGACGACCTGCGCTATGTGGACTGGAAGGCGTACGGCAGGTTAGACCGCCTCTACCTGAAGCAGTACGTGGAAGAGGAGGATATCTACGTGTTGCTACTGGTGGACTGCAGTCGCTCCATGCGCTTCGGACAACCGACCAAACTGCTGTTCGCCCTGCAGGTGGCTGCAGCCATCGGTCACATTGCGCTATGTCGCTTTCACCGCGTGGGGGCGGGGCTGATCGCCGATGGCAACGTCCTCTGGATGCGCCCCGTGCGTGGAAAGCAGTCGTTGATTCCCCTTCTGCGTTTTCTGGGCGATCCTCCCGACGCACGAAACACCCTGCTTGCCGAGTCGGCGCGTCAGGTGGTAAACGGCTGGAAGCATCGGGGAGCGGTGTACCTGCTGACCGACCTGATGGATGAACAGTGGAACGAGGCATTGCGCATCCTGCTTGCCCGCCGCCACGAGCTGACCCTTATCCACACTCTTACGCCGCAAGAGCTGCGTCCCGACCTGATGGGCGACCTGTTGCTGGTGGACAGTGAGACAGGCGAGTCGCGCGAGGTGAGCCTCTCTGCCTCCGCTCTGAATCTGTATCAGCGTGCGCTCCAACAGATGCGCGATGACGCTTCTGCCTTGTGTGGGCACTTTGGAGGCAACTACCTGCTGGCGGATACCTCGCAATCGCTGGAGACCTTTGTCCTGCAAGAGATGCGCCGGAGGGGGGTGCTGGCATGAGGTTTCTCGCCGTGTGGAACCTGCTCTGGTTCCTGCCCATTGGCGCGGCGATTCTCGCCCTGTATATCCTGCGGCTGCGCCGCCAGCGCGTAGAGGTTCCCTCTGTGCTACTCTGGGCACGGGTGCTGCAGGACTTTCAGGCGAACGTGCCCTGGCAGAGGCTGCGCAAGCACTGGCTGTTGCTCGTGCAGCTGCTGGCAGCGCTGTTGCTGGTGCTGGGGCTGGCTCAGCCGTACACCCGCGCGTGGATGTACTCCGGCGAGGCGCACGTGCTGGTGCTGGATGGCAGCGCGAGTATGCTGGCAACCGACGTTTCGCCAAACCGCTTCGAACAGGCTCGTGCGCTGGCGCGAGAGTTTATCCAGAAGATGCCTCCGGGCGATCAGGCAGCGATCGTGCTGGCGGGAGCACGTCCGCGTGTGCTGTGCGGACTGACAATCAACCGCTCCGAACTGCTCCGCGTCCTGAGAAGCGCGCAGCCCGCCGAAACAGGTGCAAACATGGGCGAGGCACTTGCGCTGGCGGCGGCGATACTGACCCCGTTCGCCGCCCCGACGATTGAAGTGTTCACCGATGGCGGTTTCCCGGAGCCCCGCGACGTGGATACAGGCAGAGCACGATTGCAGTATCATACGGTAGGCTCTCGGGCAGACAACGCAGGCATCGTCGCGGTAGACCTGCGCGAAGACCGTAACGCCCCCGGACGGTTTGACCTCTTCGTCGCGGTACGTCACAACAGCGAAAGGGAGCGGCGTTACACCGTCGAGCTCTGGCGCGGCGACAGCCTGGCAGATGCCCAGGAGGTGGTCATTCCGCCCAAATCGGAGGTTCCCGCACTGTTTCGCCAGCTGATACCGGCTGACCGCCCCGAGGAGCTGCGTGTTCGACTGGATACGCGCGACGCCCTCGCCTGCGACAACACTGCCTACGCGGTGCTGCATCCGGTACGCCCGTTGAGGGTATTGCTGGTGACGAAGGGCAACCTCTTTCTGGAGACCGCACTGAACCTGGACCCGCGCACCACCATTCAGAAGACAGCCAGCCTCCCCTCCGCGCAGGCATCCGCTACTTACGACGTGGTGGTGTACGACAACGTAGAGCCTTCCTCTCCCCCAACCAACAACGCTGTGGTCATCGGCGCTATTCCACAGTGGTTTCCCGTCGTGCCCCTGCAGGCGGTGGAGAACAGCGTGGTGGTGGACTGGCATCACACGCATCCCGTTATGCGCTATGTGGACCTCGCGTCGGTCCGGCTCAGCAAGGTAACTCCTGTTCTGCCTCAGGCGGGAACAGAGACGCTGGCGGAAGTGAGCGAAGGGGCGGTGATGGTATCCCTGCAGAAGCCGGACAAACGCTGGTTGCTCATCACTTTCGATGTGACAGATACCGACCTGCCGTTGCGCGTGGCGTTTCCCGTCATGATGCTGAACGCTCTACGCTGGTTGACTGCGCCCTCCGAGGGTGCAGAGCGCGGGTTGATATCGGCAGGAGGTCTGGCGGTCCTCCCCGTGCCCGGTGAGCACGAGAGGGTGACTATCCGCTTGCCAGACGGCAAAACGGAAGAGGTAAGCGTGCAGGACGGTTCCGCCCCGTTTGAAAACACCGTGCAAACAGGCTTCTACCGATGTCCGGACACAGGTTACCTGTTTGCAGTCAATCTGGCGCAGCGCGAGGAGACGGACCTGGCGGTCAATCCATACAGCTCTTCGTCGCATGTCGGCACTTCCGCTGGCGTCAGAAAGGTACTGGCGCGGCGGGAATGGTGGCAATGGCTGGCGGGAGCGCTGCTGGCAGTGCTGGCACTGGAATGGTTGATGTATCACCGGAGATGGTGAAAAACCGTATTTGGCGGTTTTTATAGCGAAGATAGCGAAAAAACTTTATTTTTTTCTTGCAAAAACTGCGAAAACCCCTTGAATGGCACGGAACTTGCGTATTATAATAGTGGTAGTACCTGTTAGTCATACCTGCGTGGAGAGGAGAGGGTTTCGTGTGAAAAAGTGGGCTTTGCTTGTAGCAGCGGCAGGCTTGCTGGTAGCATGGCGAGCAGTAGATGCGCAGTCACTCGGCAGGCGAGATAGTACCCCCGATCGCCAGACGGGTAACGTGACGTCGCAGGGTTCGCCTGTCGTGCCCGATGCAGGCACCCTGGTCCTGTTCGCGTCGGGTGCAGCGCCGGTCGCTCTGTACGCGCTCAAACGACATCGCAGCAAGAAATAGGCGGGTTTTCGCAGGTTTTTAACGAGGCGAGGCGAGTAGCACTTGCTTCGCCTCGACGTACGTCTGTCCCCTGCGCCCACGCCGGACGATACCTTCCACAGACACTCTTTGCCCGTGCGTGTTCGCGGGCGCGTGCATCCCGGTTACATAGATACATCCCGTCTCATCACGCAATACCCAGTCACTGCGCGTCACCGGAGGACCTCCTGCGCAGTTCGGGCAGTTTGGGTCGGGTTGCCAGCCCGCATTACGCCCTTCCAGCAGAACCGTTTCGCCTACCCAACGGTCCGGTTTGTTGATGAGGTCACCGATACGCGGGTTGCTGGCTTGCCGCGGTGCCCGAATGCTGAATGAAGTGGAAGCCTTTAGCTCCTCCCGCCTTCCTTGCGGGTTTACCGGAAGCAGCACGGCGTCCACCCGATAGTCTCCGGGCGGAACCTGCCTGCCCTCGTTGTCTTTCTGGTTCCACTCCACACGGAATCGCTTTACCTCACCGAAGTTCAGCCGGATAGAGGAATACGCCATTGTGAACGACTTGCCTCTGCTCCACTGCCATCGCTCGCTCCACTCGCCCTGTTTGTACACCCGCACATCATACTGCTTGCCCGACGAGAAACGCAGTTCGATGGGCGCACCACTCACGTTGCGCACTTCCAGAATGAACACTACCGGCTTGCCCACTTCCACTACACGCAGTTCAGGCACCACCTGCCACTGTACCGCCTGCTGGAGCCGAAAAGGTTTCTGCGCTCCTGCGGGCAACGCTACCACAACGGCCACTGCAATCATCCACGCCAGACGTCTCATCGCCAACCTCCTTGCGAGACACGGTACCCTTTGGACGTTGCCAGACCGCCACAGGTTACCCCTCCTGCACAGAGTTGCGCTTCGCCGCCTCCCAGAGGGTATCCCATTCTTCGAGGCTCAGTTGTTCCAGCGGCTTCCCCTGCTCCCGCGCCATCGCCTCCATCTGCTGGAAGCGCACAATAAAACGTCGCACCATGGCGTGGAGCGCTTGCTCGGCGTCCACCTTCAGATGACGGGCGATATTCACCAGCGTAAACAGCAGGTCGCCGATTTCCGCCTCGATGCGCCTCCTGTCGCCCTGCGCGATGGCTTCCGCCAGCTCCTCCTGCTCCTCGCGAAACTTATCCAGCACGCCCTGCAGGTCGGGCCATTCGAAGCCCACCTTCACCGCCCGTTTAGAAACCTCCATTGCAAACACCAGCGCAGGCAACGAGGGAATCACCCCGTCCATCACCGACTGCTTTGGCGCGTGGTTGTTCTCCTCTGCCTTGATGCGTTCCCAGTTGCGCAGTACCTCCGCGCTATCCGCTACCTGCACGTCGCCAAAAACGTGCGGATGTCGGCGTACCAGCTTCTCGCACTGTTGCCACACCACGTCCTGAATATCGAAACGACTTTCCTCATTTGCCAGCTGCGCGTGCAGCACTACCTGCAGCAGCACGTCTCCCAATTCCTCGCATAGTTTGGCATCGTCGCCCGTATTGATAGCGTCCAGCACCTCGTACGCCTCTTCCAGCAAGTAAGGGCGCAGGGTTTCGTGCGTCTGCTCTCTATCCCACGGACATCCGCCCGGTCCGCGCAGGCGCGCCACGATATGCACCAGCCCGGCGAAATCGCGACGGTCATCGGCAGGCAGAGGCGGCACATACACGCTCGTCAGGTGGTCTACCGGTACACGGTCTAGCCGATACAGGGGTACGGTTTCCACCTTCTGTTCCCCTGCCACCCCCGCTGCACGGACCACGCGCACCGGGTGCTCTTCAGGGTAATAGCGCATTAAGAACAGCTTCAGGTCGGATGCGACGAATGAGTCGTACACCTGATAATACAGCACGTGCATGGACTGGTCCGGCGGGAAGCGCGACGCGCAGAGTGCATCGATAACCTGCAAGCCATCGGTAATACACAGACCTAATGCCTCCAGCGTTGGCTCGACAAAACTTGTGCTGCTGACAATGCGCACCGGTATTCCCTGTTCGCGCGCCCTTTCCAGCAACAGGCGGACGCTTTCCTCGCCTACCAGCGGGTGCCCGGGCACCGCGTATACGATATCTCTCTCCTGCGCCGCAGCAAGCAGTTTCTCCACGATTTGCGCATACAGCGCGTCGAAGTTCTCCGCCTGCTCGTAGAGGGAATCGAAGGAATCAAAAGCGAGCCCTGCCTCTTTCAGGGCATCTACCGTTGGGTGTATCGCTGTACGCAACCAGACCGGCTGTCCAGAACGCAGCACCTCCCACGCCTGTTGAGACAACGCAGCAGGGGTTCCCGCCCCCAAGCCGACTATGGTTATCATCGGGTACCGATTGGAACCTCCCTCCAGTTCATTTCCACACCCCTATTCTAGCATAAGTTACGCTTCCGTGCACAAACCCCGGAACGCAACTGGATGCCTTCTGTTAAGCCGAGCCACATGCTGTAAAGGTGGGGAGTACGCAGGAGCACATAACGTTACCGAGAACCTAATTAGGGTCAGGAGCGACGGGCACCTGCCTGTTAAACAGAATGGATGGAGGCAGTCGGAGATGAGGTCGCAAGACCTTCTGTTCATCTGGTGGCTGAGCATGGGAATGATTGCAGCATGTGCACAGCCGGTTTCTACGTCTACACGGGACAGCCTGTGCCTCAACGGGACATGGCGATTCATGCCCGCTATTGGACCAGCCATCGTCGAACCAACCGGTGCCCAGACGGCATGGGGGCAGATTCGTGTGCCCGGGAAGTGGGCAGGTTTTCGGTTGCCCGGTTTGGTTCAGCGAGGGACCGGCGTCCAGTGGGATACCTTCTCCGATAAAACCGCCCGAGGCTGGTATGAGCGCACGGTGTCCGTCCCCGGCAGCTGGCAGGGGCGTCAAATAGTACTGGAGCTGCAGCGGGTGTGCACCGATGCAGTGGTTTTCGTCAACGGCAGGCGGTGCGGAGAGGTGCGGTGGCCAGGCGGTGAAGTGGATATCACGGACGCCGTTCAAGCCGGATACGAGGCACAGCTGCGCTTGCTGGTAGTCGCCACCCCTAACGGGCAGCAGGTACGCGACCTGCTGGCGGGCAGACAGACCAGTCACGATTTTCAAGGATGGCAATGGGCGTGCGGGCTAACCGGAGAGGTCTTCCTGCACAGCCGCCTCGGGGAGCGCGCATTGCTGACGTGTTCGTTCAGCCCTCAGTGCGCCGCCGGGAACTGGCTGTTGATGTAGAGCTGACAGGGCTTGAACAAACAGGCTCGGGCTCGGTACGCTTTGTCGCCCGGCTGGTCAACCCGCAGGGGCAAACCGAACGTGAGTTTCAAGTGGTCAGGACGGTTCGGCCTATGCAGGTGCAGCGGCTGCGATTGGTATGGCATTGGGAACACCCTCGTCTCTGGGATATCATGCAACCGTACCTGTACACCCTCTTCTTACGAGCGCAAGGGGCAGGTATAGACGATGAGTACGCTGTGACCTTCGGCTTTCGAGAGTTCTGGATAGAGGGGCGGCGGTTTGTGCTGAACGGTAGAGAGATTCATCTACGCCCAATCTGTCTCCCCGACGAGTGGACCGACTACAATGGCTGTCCAGAGTACATCAATAGTGTGATAGACGGATACCAGAAGGTGGGTTTCAATATCGGGGAACAGTGGCCCTGGGACGACCGTGAACGAGGGCGAATCAACTTCCGCCACCTGTGGGCAGAGATCGCCGATCGCAAGGGCTTCCTGGTGATAGGAGCGTTGCCGTCTATGTCGTCGTTCCTCTTTGGTTCGAACGGGCAACTGACGTGGGACCAGCGCAAAGAGGAATGGACGGCGATCATGCTGCAGGAGATGAAACGCCTTCGCAACCATCCGTCCATTGTACTATGGGTTACCACGGCGAACCTGTTCGGCATGCCGCAAGACCAGAACCCCAAACTGATTGGCAGACGCGGCTTGCGCACCGACCGAGTGGCAGCAGCAGGGCGGGAAGGTATCGCCATCATCAAGCACAACGACCAGACTCGTGCCGCTTTCACCCACCAGGGCGCCGACGTAGGTGACCTGCATTCGGTGAACATGTATCTCAACCTGATTCCACTGCAGGAGCGAGAGGAATGGCTCAGTGAGTGGGTGCGCCTTGGCGATTTGCCATTCATGGCGATTGAGTTCGGCACGCCATTCCACGCCACGTTCCTGCGAGGACGCAACGGATTCGGAGAAGCGATATTCACGGAACCGCTAGCCACCGAGTTTGCCGCTATCTACCTCGGCGCCGGGGCGTACTCCACCGAAACGGCTGCGTACCGCCACCGCATCGCTCGCACACTGGTGGGAGGTCAACGCTACTCCAGCTGGCACGGGGCGCGCGAGCTCATGGAATTGCCGGCGTTTCAGCAACTGCAGGCACTATACATCCGCAACACCTGGCGCAGCTGGCGCACGTGGGGCATCTCCGGTGGGATGGTGCCATGGGAAATGGAGCCCCAGTGCTGGCGGCGAGATAATGCGGTAGCGGAGCAGCTCGTGCACATCCCACCACAGGAAGGACGTAGAGGGGTATACCACGACGTGTTGCCGCGATGGGCGGCGTTCTACCTGCAAATCGGGGGAGGATGGCATCCTCTCCCAGCAGGCAAAGCGATTATCGAAGGCAACACGGCCACAATGGCATGGATTGCCGGTGCGACCGACAACTTCACCGCCAAGGAGCATCACTTCTTCAACAGTCAACTGGTGCAGAAACAAGCAGTGCTGATAAACGACACCCGCACAGAGCAATCCTTTCAAGCACGCTGGAGTATCTCGTTGGGTCAGAAGGTTCTGGTGACAGGAGAACAGCAGGGCAAACTGGCGCCAGCAGCCGTGCGTTTTGTGCCCATCACCTTCACAGCACCCGCAGTAAGGACGGTGACGAACGGTGTGATTCGCCTGATAGCCCGCATTGGGGCAACAAGACATGAAGACACTTTTACCTTCCGCGTTTACCCGACAACCAGACTATCGGGCTTGCCTGCACCCGTCTTTGTGTGGGACCCGGAAGGGAACACCGCGAAACTGCTTGGAGAAATGGGGGTTTCGGTACGGGTTTGGAAGGGTACCCCAGGCGTTCGCTTACTGGTTATCGGCCGCCGAGCGCTGGAGAAAGGTCCGTTGCCCGGCTCTCTCAAAGCAGTGCTTGCCAATGGTGGCAGGATTATCATCCTTGCCCAGTCCCCCGAATGGTTGCGCGACAGCGCTGGCTTCCGGGTAGCGCATCATGTCAATCGGCGTATGTTCGCCGTGCCTTCACAGAAGGACCATCCTGTGGTACGGGGACTGGACAACTCCGACTTCCGCGACTGGAACGGAAAAGGCACTCTGGTGCCGGAATTTTGGGGTGGCATGGATGAGTTTCCGGGTAGCGACCCCGCTTTCGGCTGGCACTGGGGTAATCAGGGAAGCGTATGCAGTGCTGCCATAGAGAAGCCACACCGCAGCGGCTGGACACCTGTTCTGGAAGGCGAGTTCGACCTTGCCTACACGCCACTCATGGAGCTGCATTACGGCAAAGGTCTGATAGTGTGGTGCACGCTGGACCTGGAAGCGCGCACGAGATGCGACCCTGTAGCGATAGAACTGATGAGACGACTGCTGCTCTACGCGGCAAAGGCAACACCTCGCCCGCGTCTGTCCACTTTCTTCATAGGTAGCGCGGAAAGCGAGCGGCTACTGCATCTGGTTGGCGTGCGCTATCGACGCACCGAGCAGGTTCCATCACCACCCGCTCTGCTCATTATTGGCAAAGGAGCGTCGGTTGACGAACCGCAATTACGCACGTTTATGCGGATGGGTGGCCGGGTTTTCTTCTTGCCCAGAGAAGATGAACCTTTGCCCTTTGGCTTTCGTACGGAGCGACGCGTCTTCGGTGGTTCGCTGCAAGTGCCATCATGGAGCGAATGTCGTGGGCTATCCCCTTCGGACTTGCGACTTCGAACCGATGTGCTTTTACCTGCCTTCGTTCGCGGAGGACAAGGGGAAGTTGGCGCAAGCGGATTGCTGGGGCGAGTGCAGATTGGTAACGGAAGCGCGCTGCTCGTTGCCGTGACGCCGGATATATTTAACACCGGCGAACGAACTTACCTGCGATACTCTGCATGGCGGTTGACCCGAATGCTGGCTCAGCTGCTGGCGAATCTCGGTGCAACCTTTGAGATGGACGACCGCAGTCTCGATCTCGCCAGCGACACAAACGCGCCAGTGCCCGCGCCCTCCGAAAACGAACTGCTGGTCAATAATACGTTTGAGAACGGTCTGTCCGGATGGACTCTGGAACAGCATGGCGGCGCACGCGCGGAAGCCGCTGTCGTGAACGAGGTACCGTCGCCGCTGCGTAAGGTGGGTAGAGCCGTGAAGATTGTCGTCACACGACCAGGCACAGAAGGCTGGCATGTGCAACTGAATCAGCGTAACCTTTCCGTTCGAGCAGGCAAGCTGTACGAGGCCACTTTCTGGGCGAAAGCAGACAGACCCCATACGCTCACCCTCACCCTGCAACAGGCGGGTCCGTCCTACGACGGCATGGGGCTATGGGAAACGGTCAGGTTGACAACAGCATGGCGTCGGGTAAGGTTTCGATTTGTCGCCACTCGCACGGAGAACAACGCGCGGCTCAATTTCAGCGGCTTAGGTAGTCAGCCCGTGACCATTTGGCTGGCAGAACCGTCGCTTTGCCCCTCACCACAAGAGTCGGTAGCTGAAGGTTTCTACCATCCCGACTACATGGAAAACCAGGCGACAGGCGATGACCCATATCGATATTACCGGTGGTAAGGGTGTTAGCGACCGAGCGGAGCCGACCAGCGCAGAGTGAGGGTAGCGTGCTTCGTACGCCACGGGTTCGTATCGGCAAGCCCGACCAGTATCTGCCATCGCCCCACATTCCACGAAGCGTGCACCTCCCCATCGGGCAGATGCCATAGCAGCCACCCCCTTGCCACTGCCCCTCCCAGCGCAAAACGCCAACCATCTTCGTGGGAGGCGAACAATAGCCATGTTCGCCTCGCCTGCTGGTGTGCCAGACCGAACGTGTATCGCGTCCGCAATGGAAGCGTCTCGGAGACCTCGTCGATTCGTCCTGACAGAAGCGGTGCGGCATGGAGGAAGCCATCAGCATCGGGCACGATAGCATTCGCCTGCACCCGAGCCGTGATACGTTGTAGCTTGCGCTGCCGAATGCGCCCCAGCAGATTCTCCCCCCAGACGCCGATACGCCATCGTTCGGACAGCGGCAGTGTCACAGCAAGATGTAGCCCCCAACCCCCGCTCCGTGTGTCAGCGGGGTTCAACCCCCGTGTGGTGTCCAGCAAGAGGTTGCCGTCGAACTGCGCGTTCTGCCATCTGCCGTCCAGAGTCCCCTGCTGAATCCGTCGCGAGAGATACAGACTCCCGGCAAACAGGAGCCAGCCGTCACCATGTTTGCTATGGAAAGGCACACAGTGCTCCACCGTCCAGCGGTTTACTGCGGACCGGTTCAGTGTGGCGGAGACATCGGTATCGACGGAGGGAAACTGGGTCAGGTTGACGCCGCCAAGGTAGAGATGCACCGCACCTTGGTCACCTTCATAATAGTCGGCGACGCCAAAGGCGTAGCTTGCGTGCCACCGAGGAAAGCGAAGCCGAATCTCGCTCAGCGACGCAAAACGGTAATAGCCGTGTTCCCCTGCAAAAGGCTGTTCTCCCGCGGTGCTTTCCAGAAGCGGGCGGACGTTCGTGCGCGCGAACAGATGATAGCCCGTTTCCAGCTGTTCCCCGCTGACAACAGGAGAAGAGGTCAGGTGCTGCACCCATTGCGCCTCCGTCCAGATGGGCGGCAGCACCACCGGTTCTGCACCGGCAGCAGCAGCCACCAGAAGAAAGAGCACGAGCGAACCGCCCGTGCGAAGCGTCTGTTTCGTTCGCCTCATCACGGCTTTCCGGTTCGCCCGTGCCCTGCGCATTACCTGCTGTTATGGCAACAGGGACTGCAGCGTCTCGAACGAGCCATCCACATACTTCACAATACCGGCATGTCCGAGGTCAGGGATACCCAGGTCTATCGCCTCACCGATATCGGCGACTTTGGTGCCGTCCGACTTCCTGATGGAGCCAGCAGGAGGCTGGTCCTGCTGCCCAGAGATGCTCAACCGCATCCCCGACGGCGAGTGTGTCATGGTCATCGTTCCCGACGCGGGATACACACCGTCGGCGTTTTCTGCCAGCACCATCTCCATGCTCGTCTGCATACTCTCGTTGCCGTAGGAGAAGGTCGCGCTAACCGTCACCTTCGGCGGAGAGGCTTTGGGAGTGGAGGTAATGGTGATGTCTATCGCTGCAGGCTTGCCGATAGCGGGCATCATGTTTCCCTTGACATGGATACTGCCCTCCGGGAAGGTGGACAGCGAATGCCCGGCAGAGGAAATCTGCTCGAACGGTACCGGGTTGTTCCATGTGCCGCTTACCTCTCCGCTCACCGACAGCCTGTCGGAAGCGAAGTTCATCTTGCCCTGCAGGGTCTTGATAACGCCGCTGCCCATATCGTTCACCGGGTCGCGGTACTCGGTGAACATCGCGTTCACGTCGGAAATGGTCAGGCTCACCTGCTTACCGCCTTCGTCGCGACCAGTGAGCTGGAGTGTATCGACAGTGATGCTGGTCGGAGCGGTCCCTCCGCCATGTAGCTTCATGAAGGGAGCGGTTACTCCCCGCAAGCTCAGGGCAAACGGTCGGGCGGTGATTTGCGCCTGCAGGTTCTGCAGGGTAATGCGCTTCAGCGAATCTTCCTGGCTGGAGTCGGGGTCAAACTCCACCTTCAGATTGGTCACCTGTGCGCTACCGAACTGCGAGCTGAGTTGACCGTTGAAGGTAGCGGTAACAATCTGAGGCGGAGCATCTTCAGAAGGAAGCTGCGCAAACGATGCCGACAGCGTTCCATTGAAAGTAATCGGCTGCGACAGCTCGCTATCCTGCAGGTTGATCGAGGCGTTGAGCTGGATGGTGCGGTTCGTTTGATTGATGACAGGCGTCAGCGTGGCGCTGTAATTCATCCCCGACTTCGTGGCGGTAACGGTGTACTTGCCCGCTACAGGGTTAAAATGGAACTCTTCCATGGGCTGCTCGGTTGTCACGGTGAGCACCATACCGAGGGATGCTCCTTCCACCTGCGAGGTGACCTTCCAGGTCTTTCCGCCCGCGATGTCGCCCACTCGTTCCAGGTACATGGCGTAGGGTTCCTGACCTACCAGATGGTACTCACCTGGTGCCTGCCCCTCCAGCTTGCCCAGCATCTCCATCATCACGTTGAACCGCTTGCCAAACGCTTCTGTGGTCGCGAGCTGAGCGTGCAACGCCTCACGGGTCATGTTCAGAGCGGCATCGATTGCCGTGCCCTCGTCCCTGCCGTTACCGACTACCGTGCCCATCATATCGCGCATGGTCTGCATCATGCTGCGGGCGCGGTCTACGTCGGGGTTGCCGGTAGAGCCTTTGAGCGCACCTTTGTGTTGCTGCACGATGTTCTGTATAGTCGCTTGCAGAGGCTCGTTTTGCAACCCACCGCCAATCTGGGCAGGAAGCACTTCGGACAGGTCGCCACTCCAATCACCAAACTGCTCGCGGATACGCTGGATGACCGTTGCCACCCCGCTGGGGGACAGGTCATTCAGTCCCTCCTGTTCCCGAATGCGCGCGATTTCCTCCAGAGCGAAGGTGGTCACCGCGTCGAGGTTCACATTGCTCCTGCCTTCGGCAGGCACATCGGGGCTAACGGTTGCTACCCGGACCACTTTGTCGCCGACCTGCTTGGTGGCGATGACCACGATGTCCTTGCCCGCGGCGGTTTCGGGAAGGGTGAGCACGTAGTGTCCGTTCGAATCGGTGGTGCCCTGTGCGATGGCGTCGGTGAGGTTGGGCCAGACATACGCCTTCACTGTTGCATTAGCGAGGGCGTAGCCGCCCACAGCCTGCCTGGAGGTGCCGCCGGGCACGGTGACGTCACCACTCAGCGTGAGGAGGGTTCCGCCTCCACCCCCTCCACCTCCGCATCCCACAAGAGACATGACCAACAGCGCGACAAGGCACGCACTCCATACCACGGGAGTAGCTCTGTGTCGCCTCAGCGAAGTCTTCATGGAACCGACCTCCTTTTTGCCCGGAGCTTATCGCAGCTCCGTAAGTATGCCTACTAGGCTATTATTGGCAAATGATGCCCTGTGCTACAGGCTCATCTACCCCAACAGGCAAATATGGCAAAAAGTGATGGCGTTCATGCTGATTTTTATTGCATGGTAAATGAATGATGTTACATTGCAGGTATTCCACGAAGACCCCGGATTCCCTGCATCCTCGCCGCGAAAATGCTCATCTATTTGCGAAGAAATGGGAAAAGTGGTATCCTTTTGGTGCGGAACTGCTCATTGAAGGAGGCTGTGTTGTTACGCGCCAGGATTAGTATCGCGGGTTATTACTTTCTTTTGTTCGCGGCAGTAGCGTTCACCCATCCCTTCTTTCCGGTGTTCCTGCGCGAACGCGGCTTCTCGTATGGACAGGTAGGAGCGGTATTGTCGGTGTTCTCGCTGACCGGCGCGGTCACAAGCATCCTTTTAGGCTGGCGTTCCGACCAGGCGCGGCGTCGCCGCCGATATATCATCGGCACCATGCTTGTGGGGGCGGCGGGATATCTGCTTTTCCCTTATGTTTACTCTTTTGGTATTGCGCTGCTGTTAGCGGCGGTTATTGGCGGGTGCATCATGTCCAGCCAATCGGTCATGATGGCGCTGGTGGTAGACCTGTTCCGCCATCGGGGCACGGCGGGCTCATTCGGGCAGCTGCGCGTGTTTGGCACGATCGGCTATCTGCTGATATTGCTGATGCTGGTGTTATGGCAGAACTCTCCTCTTCTCGCCCCTTCGCGCATGTTCACCAGCGTCGCCCTGCTGCTTGCGCTCTCAGCACTGGTAGTGCTGCTGACGCCAGAGAACCCGGAGGAACTGGAGGAATCGGCGCGACTTTCCGCAAACGAGATACTTTACCTGCTGCGACGACGCGACATTGCGTTATATATCGTCGCGCACTTCTGCTTCGTGGGCGCGCTGATGACCGCTACCGCCAACCTGAGTCTTTACCTGCAGTGGATGGGGGCATCCAAACCCTTTATCAGCCTTGCCTACATGACCAGCGCACTGTTCGAGATGCCCTTCATGATACTGATGGGTAAGCTCTCCGACCGCATCGGGCGTACGCGTGTTCTGGCTATCGCTTTCATTTCTCTCCCGATACGCCTGTTGCTGCTCACCGTGTTCCGCGCACCGGTCCCGGCGCTATTGACCCAGACCATGCATGGGCTGACCTTCAGCATTATCACAGCGGTTTCTATGGCATTCATCGCAGATAGAGTGGAACCCCGCCTGCGCGCCAGCGGGCAGGGCTTGTTGATGGCGGCGGCATCGCTCGCTTCGGCAACCATGCCTGTGATCGCGGGGCTTATTGCCGACGCATGGGGGCTCCCCGCCCTCTACGGCACACTGCTCGCCCTGTCGCTGGTGGGCGCGGGCGTCTTTTTCACCCTGGCAAAACAAACCGCCCCCGCTGAGGCAAGCGTGAGGGTCGCCGCGCACACAGGAGGGCAGGCATGAACAACACCTTTCGCCAGGAACTGGAAACTTTAATTCGGGCGCGCTATCCTATTGTCTATCTCATCTCTTCCGAGGAACAGCGCGTGGAGGAAGAACTCCGCCATGTTACCTCAAGGCTGAACAAACGCCTGTACACCTGGAGTCTGACCCGAGGACTGGTGGAGCATCCCGGACAGACCGATACCACTACCCTGCGACCGATCGAGGTGCTTCTCAGCATCGAACGCCTGCCCCAGCACTCCGTCGTGTTGCTCAAAGATTTCCACACTGCGCTGAACGACAGCGTGGTGAAACGTCGGCTACGCGACCTGAGCCTGGCACTGCGGCGAACGTATGTTTCCATCTTCATCCTCGCACCGGTGCTGGTGCTGCCACCCGAACTGGAAAAGGAGATAACGGTGATTGATGTGCCCCTGCCCACCGTGGAAGAGATTGGCGAAATGCTGGACAGGGTCATCGAGTCGGTGAAGGACAACCCCAACGTGGACGTTACGCTCACTCCTGAGCAGAGGGAGATGTTGCTCAAGGCGGCGACAGGCTTAACGCTGATGGAGGCGGAGAACGTGTTCGCCCGCTCGCTGGTGCAGAAGCGCAGGCTGGACGTGGAAGTCGTCTTGTGGGAGAAAGAACAGATTATCCGCAAGTCGGGCATTTTGGAATACTACCGCGCCACCGAAGCGTTCGAAAACGTGGGCGGGCTAGACCTCTTGAAGGACTGGATTCGCAAGCGCACCCGCGCCTTCACCGATGAAGCACAACGCTTCGGCTTGCCTGCACCCAAAGGGGTATTGCTGATCGGCGTGCAGGGATGCGGAAAGAGTCTGGCAGCGCGCGCCATCGGCTCGCTGTGGAAACTGCCCGTGCTGCGCATGGATGTCGGGCGCATTTTTGCGGGTCTGGTGGGTGCGTCGGAGGAGAACATGCGCCGCGCGATTCGCACTGCCGAGTCGGTCGCTCCTGCGGTGTTATGGATCGATGAGCTGGAAAAGGGATTCGCAGGCTCGCAATCTTCCGGCTTTTCGGACGGCGGCACCACCGCGCGCGTGTTTGCCTCGTTCCTCACATGGCTCCAGGAGAAGCAATCGCCTGTGTTCGTGGTCGCCACAGCCAACGACGTGAGCGCGCTACCGCCTGAACTGCTGCGCAAGGGGCGTTTCGATGAGATTTTCTTCATCGACCTGCCCAGCCAGAAGGAGCGCGAAGAGATTTTCACCATCCATCTGCGCAAGCGCGGACGTGACCCGAAGAAGTTCAACGTGAACAAACTGGCGCAGGCAACGGACGGCTTCAGCGGCGCGGAAATCGAGCAGGTTATCATCTCTGCGCTGTTCGACGCCTTCCACCGGAGCAGCGAGCTGGACGATG
>VSSL01000073.1_pt1 | contig 22893 bp, 21 predicted proteins | sample 4557531 | NCBI WGS metagenome assembly VSSL01 (sample SAMN10986726, study PRJNA523729) | hot springs metagenome | isolation source: hot springs | place: India:Timba, Gujarat | collected 2018-05-31 | reverse complement strand
CCGGATGCCGGAGCGGTGTCCGGTCTGCAACACCAGGCTGTTCAAGGAGGCGGATGAGGTTGCCTGGCGCTGTGTCAACGCCTCCTGCCCGGCACAGCTGGTGGCACGGCTGATCCATTTCGGCTCCCGGCAGGCGCTGGATATTGAGGGGCTGGGCGAGAAGCTGGCCCAGCAGCTGGTCGGGACCGGACTGGTCCGGAATTTTGCGGATCTCTATGAGCTGACTGAGGAACAGCTGGTCAGGCTGGAACGGATGGGCAGGAAGTCGGCAGCCAATCTGCTGGCGGCACTGGAGCGGTCCAAATCCCGGCCCTTTTCCCGGGTGCTTTACGGACTGGGGATCCGGCACATCGGTATCCATGCGGCAAGACTGCTGGCTCAGCACTTCGGCTCAATTGACCGGCTGATGCGGGCAAAGGAGGAGGAGATCGCCCAGGTGCCGGGCATCGGACCGGCAGTTGCCCAGTCGCTGAAAAACTTCTTTGCCGACCGGGAGAATGTGGAGCTGATCAGCCGGCTGAAGCGCGCGGGTCTGCAGCTGGCAGAAAAGAGCGCTGCCGGACCGAAACCGCTGGCGGGCAAGAGGTTTGTGCTCACCGGCACACTGGAGCATTTCACCCGGGAGGCGGCAACCGAGAAGATTCTCGCCCTGGGCGGCACGGTTTCCTCATCGGTCTCCAGAAATACCGACTATGTGGTGGTCGGACGGGATCCGGGTTCCAAGCTGGATAAAGCCCGGCAGCTCGGAGTGAAGACAATTGACGAGGCGGAGTTTCTGCGCCTGCTCGGAGAGGGGTAATTGACCCGGCCGGAAAAGGGGCTTTCAACACCGGTTCAGTATCTCAAGGGGATCGGGCCGAAGCGGGCAGCACTGCTGGAACGGCTCGGGGTTGTGACCGTGCGTGACCTGCTGTTTCTGGTGCCGCGGCGCTATCTGGACCGTTCGCAGGTACTCCCAATCAGCGAACTGCGGGTTGGGGACGAGGCAACAGTTCTCGCCCGGGTGCTGGCGGTTTCTGCCCGGAAGACCAGAAACGGGCGGGAACTGGTCAGCTGTCTTGTCCGGGACGAAAGTGATGTGATTGAGGTGCTGTGGTTCAACCGGCCGGATCTGAAAAACCGGTTCAAGCCCGGACAGGAGATTCTGATCTCGGGCCGGGTGACCCGGTTCCGGCACAAGCAGTTTGTCAACCCCAGTTTTGAGCTCAGTGAGACGGGCGGTTTTTCCTTTGCTCAGGCGATCATTCCGGTCTACCCGCTGACTGCCGGACTTTCACTCTGGGTTATCCGCAGGGCGCTGCGCACCGCCCTGGACAGTTATGGTGATCAGATTGAGGAGACACTGTCGCCGGAGATCATCCGGCATTACCGGTTTATGGAGCTGAGGCCGGCACTGGAGGCGGTGCACTTTCCGAAGAGTCTGGTGACGGCACAGCGGGCACGGGAGCGGCTGATTTATGATGAGCTTTTCTTCTTCCAGCTGCTTCTGGCACTCCGGCGCCGGGCAGCAAAAGGGGTGGAGAAACCAGCACCGGTGATTGAGAAGGGAAATCTGACGCGCCGTTTTCTTGCCAGTCTGAATTTCCGGCTGACCCGGGCACAGGAGCGGGTGATTGAGGAGATCCGTCAGGATCTGGCACAGAAACGGTGCATGAACCGTCTGCTGCAGGGGGATGTCGGTTCCGGAAAAACGGTGGTTGCCCTTTATGCACTGCTGATTGCCTGTGAGAACGGGCTTCAGGGGGCGCTGATGGCACCGACCGAAATTCTTGCCGAACAGCACTATCATAATTACTCGCGGATACTGCAGGAGCTGGGGGTCAGATGCGCCCTGCTCACCGGTTCCACCAGAAGCAGCGAACGGGCAGAAATTCTTTCCGGACTGGAGCAGGGCAGGGTGCAGATTGTTTTCGGTACCCATGCGCTGATTGAGGAGGGGGTGCGGTTTGAGCGGCTCGGGCTGGTGGTGGTGGATGAACAGCACCGGTTCGGGGTGATGCAGCGGGCAGCACTGCTGAACAAGGGGCTTAATCCCGATTTTCTGGTGATGACCGCAACCCCGATTCCCCGGACATTGACCCTGACCGTCTACGGTGATCTGGACCTGTCGGTTCTGGATGAGAAGCCACCGGGCAGAATGCCGGTCATTACCCGGCTGGTGACCGAACGGCAGCGGGAACGGGTTTATGAAGGGTTGAGGCGCCGGCTGGCGCTCGGCGAGCAGGTGTTTGTTGTCTGTCCGGTAATTGAAGAGAGTGAACGGCTGGAGCTGACTTCTGCAGTTGAGACCTATGAGCGGATGCGTCAGGTTTTCAGTGAGTTCCGGGTCGGGCTCGTCCACGGCCGGCTCCGGGCAGAGGAGCGCCGGCGGCTGATGGAGCAGTTCCGGCACGGTGAGCTGGACATTCTGGTGGCGACACCGGTGATCGAGGTCGGAGTTGATATTCCGAATGCAACGGTGATGCTTATTGAGCACCCGGAACGGTTCGGGCTGGCACAGCTCCATCAGCTCCGGGGCAGAATCGGCCGGGGTGACCGGCAGGCATTCTGCATTCTGATTGCCGGTGATGAGGAGCTGGCAGAGGCAAGTGAGCGGTTGCGTTATTTTGTTGCTACCACCGACGGGTTCAAACTGGCGGAAAAGGATCTGGAGTTACGGGGTCCGGGAGAGATTTTCGGCACCCGTCAGCACGGACTGCCGGATCTGCGGGTGGCAGATATCTTCCGGGACCGGGAGATTCTGCTCCGGGCAAGAAGGGATGCATTCCGGCTGGTGGAGATTGATCCGGAACTTGAGGTTCCAGAGCATAAGCGGTTGAAAGCTACACTCCTGGAGCGGTTCGGTGATCGCGCCGGACTGCTCCGGGTGGGTTAGGAGGCAGAGATGAGATTTTTGCGCAGGTTTCAGCAGGGCTGGGTGGGACTGGCGGTTCTGGTCCTTTGTCTGTGCACCGGTTCCCTGCCCAAATCTATCGGCAGACTGCAGGAGGTGACGATTATTACCGACTACTGGAACCTGGTGAGTGGTCAGGTGAAGGCAGTTCTGGAACAGCCTGTCTTTACCCCTCAGCCCGAGCCGGAGTTTCTGCTGCGGGTCGGCGGATTTGACCGTTTCCCAAGCTATTCCCGGATGCGGATCGTTTTTCTGATCGGCACCGTCCGGGATTCAATCATCCGAGGCTTGCTGGGTGGCCGTGCCGATTCGCTCGGTGAGGAAGGCTTCGGGCTGTTCAAGTTCCCGAATGCCTGGGTAGATAATCAGCAGGTGCTTCTGTTTGTTGCCCGGGACACAGCACGGCTGATTGAGGGACTGCGGGTTTACGGAGCACGACTCTATCGCACGGTTACCGAGATGGTGCTGGAGCAGATGACCGCCGCCACCTATTTCCGGGGCAGGGATGATGGGGCAGGCCGGCAGCTGGCACGGTTCGGTTTCAGTCTGGATGTGCCGAAGGAGTGGCTGATTCAGGATAAGGACAGTGCGGAGCGGTTTATTTACATCCACGGTCATTTCCCGGACCGGAGTGTATTCGTCCACTGGCAGGATACCGTTTTACCGCTGGTCTCCGATTCTGTTCTTCAGCTGCGGGACCGGCTGACCGCAAGGTTCTACGATGGTGATTATGTGGACCGGAATGCGGTGCGGGCTGAGAGTATTGAATTTCTGGGTGTTCCCTGCCTCCGGATTCGGGGGGTGTGGCAGAATCAGAAACAGGTAATTGGCGGACCGTTTGTGCTCTATGCGTTTAATTATCAGGAGCGGTTTTTCCTTCTCGACGGGATGGTGTTCAATCCGGGCGAGAAGAAGGTAAGCAGTCTGTTTCAGTTAGAGGCAATCATCAGGACTTTTCTGCCCAGATGAGTCAGAGTTGACTCTGGTAGACCCGGTAGGTGCGATACAGTCTGCCGCCCCACATCAGGATCGGGCGGATGATTGAGTAGTTGTCTTCCAGAATCCAGGAGACCTCTCCTTCGGTATAGCCGAGCTGTTTTGCTCCCATGAATGACTCATAGTAGAGCAGGGAGTCGAATCCGAGATTGTGGAATTTCCGCTTTACCCCCAGCGCCCAGAGCCGGGCACGGGTGATGCGGTTTTTGTAGAGCAGGAATTTCAGCCAGCCGAAGGGAAAGAGTCTGCCCTTGAGCCGTTTGAGCACCTGGTTGTAATCGGGCAGGGCGATGCACATGCCCGCCGGTTCCCCCTGATAGAAGACAAGCGGGCAGATGGCGGGCTGGATGATGGGTTTCAGCTGCCGGGCAAGGTCGTCAATCTCCTCATCGGTCATCGGTGCAAAGTCCCAGTTCTGGGACCAGGAGTCGTTGTAAATCTCCTTGATGTATTTCAGATCGGTCTTCAGGTCCTGCAGATTCACCGGCCGGACCGTCAGCCCGGCTTTGTTTTTCAGCGCATTGAGGACCCGCTGCAGCTTTTCCGGAATCGGCTGGTCAAGCGGAACCGCATAGGCATACAGATCTTTCACCTTGGTAAACCCGCAGGCTTCAATGAGCGCCGGATAATAGGAGGGGTTGTAGCTCATCTTGATGTAGGGCATACCCTCAAACGGCTGGACCAGCAGCCCGGCTTCATCGTTCAGGCTCGGGTTTGCCGGACCGTAGATCAGTTTCATTCCTGCCTGACGCAGATACTCCCGCACCGCCTGGAAAAGTGCCTGGGCGGTTTCAATGCTGTTTTCACATTCAAAGAACCCGAAGAAGCCGATCGCGGTCTGGTGATACTCGTTGTAATTACGGTCAACCGTGGCGCAGATTCTGCCGGCGGGCTGGCCGTTGCGTTCGGCAAGAAACAGCCGGCGCTCGGCATGTGACCAGAACGGATTCTGACCCGGTGTCAGGGTGCGTTTGACATCACTGAGCAGAGGCGGGACCCAGTAGGGGTCGTTACGGTAAAGTGCAAATGGCAGACGCACAAAACGGTCAAGCTCAGCTGCGGTTGTTACCGGCCGGACGGTCAGTCCGCTCAAGGAATCAGCCCTTCCTTTTTCCCGACCTTTTCAAAGATCTCCAGTGCCTGAGTGATGTCTTCGTCGGTATGGGTTGCCATATAACTGGTCCGGATGAGGGAGCGGTTGGGCGGAACCGCAGGGGGCAGAACCGGGTTGGCAAAGATGCCGGCGTCAAACAGCTTGCGCCAGAAGAGCAGGGTTTTCATATCATCACCGATATGGATCGGAATGATCGGGGTTGCAGTGGTGCCGATGTTGTAGCCCATGGAACGCAGACCTTCCATCATTCTGCGGGCATTGCGCCAGAGCTGAGTGCGCCGTTCCGGCTCGGATTTGATAATCTTCAGGGCGGCGAGCACAGTGGCAACTGCGGTGGGCGGTATGGCGGCAGAGAAGATCAGCGGTCGTGCCTGATGACGGATAAAGGTAATCACTTTGTGCTCACCAACTACATAACCGCCGATGGTAGCGAATGACTTGGAAAATGTGCCCATGATCAGGTCAACCTTATCTTCAACCCCGAAATGTTCGGCGGTGCCCCGGCCGTGCCGTCCCAGGACACCGACCGCATGGGCGTCATCCACCATCAGCCGGCAGTGGTATTTCTGCATCAACGGCACAATCCGGTCCAGCGGTGCAATGTCCCCCTCCATTGAGAACACACCGTCAACGATTACCAGCTTACCCGCATCCCGGGGCAGATCTTTGAGCAGGGTTTCGAGCGATTCCGGGTCATTGTGGGTAAAGCGCTTGATCTGGCCATAGGACATCTGACAGCCGTCAACAATCGATGCATGGTCCAGTTTGTCGGTGATCGCAATGTCGCCGCGCCGGACCAGTGCGGAAACCACACCCAGATTGGTCTGATAACCGGTGGAAAAGACAATGCAGTCCTCTTTTTTGTAGAAACTGGCGAGTTCCGACTCCAGCTGGACATGGAGATCGAGCGTGCCGTTAAGGAACCGCGAGCCGGTGCAGCCGGTGCCGTATTTTCTGATTGCATCAATTGCTGCCTGTTTGACCCGCGGATCGGTTGTCAGCCCGAGATAATTGTTGGAACCGAGCATGATCAGCTCCTTGCCGTTGATGGTAACCCGGCGGTCCGGCTCGGAATTCAGGGGAATAAAGTAAGGATAGTATCCTGCCCGCTTTGCCCGGTCAACGATCGGATAATATTCACTGCATTTGGCAAATAAATCCATCCGGTTGATTTTAAGCTGTTGCTTGGATATGTCAAGCAAGATGCCAGTTTCAGGTGATTTCTGTTCTGCCACCGGTCATACTTGACTGATTTCAGGAGCTGATTAATATTGCCCTATGAAGGATGAAGGTCTGGTAAAAGAGATTCCAGCCAAAAGCGGTAATTTTTCTGAGTGGTATACCGCAGTGGTGCTGAAGGCAGAACTTGCCGATTACGCACCGGTGCGGGGCTGTATGGTGATCCGGCCCTATGGCTATGCGCTGTGGGAAAACATGCAGGCACGGCTTGATGCCCGATTCAAAGCCACCGGCCATGTCAATGCCTATTTTCCGACCCTGATTCCGGAGAGTTTTCTCAAGAAAGAGGCGGAGCATGTGAAGGGGTTTTCGCCCCAGGTCGCTTGGGTAACGAGAGGCGGGGATTCGGATCTGACCGAACCGCTGGCGCTCCGGCCCACGAGCGAGGCGATTATCAACTACATGTATGCCCGCTGGGTCAAAAGTTACCGGGACCTGCCGGTGCTGATCAACCAGTGGTGCAACATCTTCCGCTGGGAAAAGACTACCCGGCTGTTTTTGCGTACCTTGGAGTTTCTCTGGCAGGAGGGGCATACGCTGCACCGGACTCAGGAGGAGGCACAGGAGGAGACACTGCGGATACTCAATATTTATGTTGATTTTGTGGAAAATGACCTGGCGGTACCGGTGATTGCCGGGCAGAAGCCGGAAAGTGAGAAGTTTCCGGGTGCGCTGGCAACCTATTCAATTGAGGCGCTGATGCCGGATGGTCAGGCGCTGCAAGCCGGAACCTCGCATAATCTCGGACAGAACTTCACCCGGGCTTTTGATATCCGTTATCTGGATGAGGATAATACCGAGAAGTACCCATGGGGGACATCATGGGGTGTTTCCAGCCGGCTGATCGGCGCGGTGATCATGACCCATGGTGATGATAAGGGGCTCTTTCTGCCGCCCCGAGTGGCACCGGTCCAGGTGGTAATCGTGCCGATCCTCTATGGCAAGGAGGATGAGGCGGTCTTAAGCCAGTGCCGGAAGGTCCGGGAAATGCTTTCGCTATTCCGGGTAAAACTTGACGACCGGCTTCAGTATACCGCGGGCTGGAAGTTCAATGAGTATGAGATGCGCGGAGTGCCGCTGCGGATTGAGGTCGGTCCCCGCGATGTGAAGAACGGTCAGGTGGTACTCGTGCCCCGGGATGGCAGTGGTAAACTGGCGGTCAGTCTGGAACGGCTACCTGACGAGACCGGAAAACTGCTGGACCAGATTCAGCGGAGTATGCTGGAACGGTCACGGCAGTGGGTGATGAGTGTTACCACCAGTGCGGAGACGATTGAGGAGTTTAAACGCAACCTTGCCGAGAAGCCGGGATTTGTCAGGGTTCACTGGTGCGGTGCCCAGGAGTGTGAAAACCGGCTGATCGATGAAACCAAGACCACACCCCGGAATATGCCGCTGAATGAGCAGGACAGCTTAGGGAAATGCATCATCTGCGGCAAGGAGACGAGGACCCTGATTTATTACGCCCGGACATATTAGATTAGGGAATTTCGAGTCCGTTTCCTACCGCACGGTAATCAGGTTCTTAATCTGTTCAAACTTTTTGGGTCCGATGCCCCGGACATTCATGATCTCTTCAATGGATTTGAATTTCCCGTGAGTCTGACGGTATTCAATGATGCGCTGGGCGGTTTTGGGTCCGATGCCCGGCAGTTGACAGAGCAGCTCCTGATCAGCGGTGTTGATGTTGATTAAGCCGGTTTGGGGTTTCTGCGTTCGCTGTGCCTGAAGGGCGGTTGCCGGATAGAGGCGGGGCGGCGGGCAGGTGGTGATTGAGCCTTTTCCCAACACATATCTGAGCCAGAAATCGGTCAGATTCTCGGGCAGAGTTTTTCCTTTTTCCGTCAGTCCGGACAGCTTCAGCCAGGTTTCAGTCGCGATCAGCTTGTAATCTCCTCTTTTTCTGTCTCTGAGCCTGATGCCGGCGACATCGGCAAGGGTGCGGAGCTGGCTGGTGTCCCCCAGGACAAAGAGATCGGCACCGGCAACTGCGGGAGCAGGCAGATTTTCATTGATACCGGCGGGTTTGAGGATCTGATTGAGCAGGCTCTCCGGCAGGGTGAGCATTTTCAGTTTTTCCTGATAAGGGATCGCATTGAACAAATCCCGGCGGGTGAGCGGACCGGAAGGCAGCCCGGCTTCAATTGCCGAGAGCGGCAGAATGGCCAGATCCGCATTATATTTCTGACGCAGGGCTTCGGCAATCGCAAGTGCAAGCTGCCGGCGTCCGGATTCATCCGGAAAGAACTCGTTGGTGGAATAGGCGGCGGTGGTATCATATCGGTTAAGGATAAACTGTTTGAGCTGGGGAACGGTTTCGGTGCCGGGCAGGACATTGAGCAGCTGGGCTTCAATCGCATACACCCGGCGCTCCGTCTTGTGAAAGAGAATATCGGCAACCCCGATTCGCTGACCGTAGACGCCGTTGCTGACAACAGCCGTCCTGCCGGAACGGGGCAGCTGGTTTTCCAGCTGCTGTTCCCCCCGGCAGATTACCAGGTCAATTCCCGGCAGACTTTCGGTGATGATGTGTCCCTGTTCAGCTGTAATATGACCGAGGACGATTACAATTTCCGCCGATTCGGCTTTTACAGCGGAAAGCAGCCGCCGTGCCTGATAGAGCGGTTCATCAATGACCATCCCCGGAATTCTTTCCGGAGCGTTAAGCAGGGTGATTTCCGGATCAGACAGACCGATAATACCCACTTTGACCCCGCGGACATCCTTGACGAGCCAGGGTCGGAAGAGCGGTGTCTGCCGGTTGAGTAAAATGTTGAGCATGGGGTCGGCAAGAATCGGGAAACCGGCAGAACGGGCAAGCAGTTCAATGTTCACCAGTCCGTCCCGGAAGTCGCGGGCACCGAGTACCGCCGCATCATAGCCGAGACGGTTCATAAAGAAGGTCATTACCCTGCCCTGCGAACTGTCCCCTTCCGGTGAACCGAAGGCAAAGTCGCCGTTATCCAGCAGCAGGGTTGCGGGTGTTTTCTGCTCCTGAATCAGGCGGATCAGTCCGGTGATGCCGCCCAGCTGACGGCGGGGGCTGCCGGGTGAGGCAAAGTCTGCGGTCGGCAGCAGCTGGGCATGCAGGTCTGAGGTCCAGATCACCCGCACGACAGTAAAATCGGATTTGCCCGCAGATGAGGCAAGCAGTAAAAGCCAGAACAGGGGCATGATTTTAAATAGTGCCCTAATTTTCGGGTAATTTCAAGCAGTTCCCGCCGGTTGACAGATTCTTAAATCCCCATTATACTGTTAGTGTCAACAGGAGGAAGCCATGACCCGCATCGTTTTCTGGGGTTTGATATTTTTCTGCGGTTATGTTTTGGCTGCCGATGTCGGGGTGGTGGCAATCACCGGACCGGCAGAGCCCAGAGTTCAACCCGGACAGGAAATAGTCTTGGCGGCAATTGTCAGGAATTTCGGCTCCCAGCCGGTTGGCGGGTATGCAGTGGTCTTTCAGGTTGATTCCAGCGGGCAGATGATTTATGAGGAGACAGCAACTCCGGATTCACTGCCACCGGGTGGAGAAAGGACGGTACCGTCACCGAGAGTCTGGGTGCCGCAACCGGTGTTGTGGTCCGGCTATACGCTGAGAGTTTACACCCGGCATCCTGGTGATTCGTTTCCCGGCAATGACACCTTGGAGATGAGGGTGATGTTTACCTGTGATACTGTCCGGTCGTTCTATTTGGAGCTGCGGGCTCCGGTAATAGATGGCAATATTGAACCAGAAGAATGGTCTGGGGCCGGGTTTATGAGTTCAGCAAACTTCGCCCGCCGCGGCAATCCCTCAAGTCAGCATCAGTCCTATGCTTGGTATATGAATAGTGACAGCTTTCTCTACGCTGCGTTTTCTCTACCCGAAATAACCACACGCACACTTGGCGACGAAATCTGTCTGTTTATTGATGAGAATAATAACGGTCGGTGGGAGTCAGATTCTTCAGAAGGCAATTATCAGATATTTGTCGACACAGGCGGTGTTGATCAGGTGTATTACTATTCATGGACATCCTCAGGCCGGTCAGCAACACCTCTGTCGGTTCCCGGTGCCCTTGCCGTTTCCTCGGTCAGTTCCGGAAACCTGCAGTTTGAATGCCGGATTCCGTTCGGCAGTGAACGCTGGCAGTTGAACCTCCATCCTGATGCCGATACCTGCAGGCTGTTTTTCTTCCAGAAAGATGCAGGAGAGTTTCACGGCTGGTGGCCGATGATGGTTGATGATACCGCCGGCTGGCAGGACCCGGCATTCTACGGCAAGCTTCTACTCACTCCACTCCAGAGCGATTTCGGCTGGCGCCGGATTATTTCTCCTGCCGGCATAGTTGATACCAATATCTTTGTGCTGCCGAGGGCGGAGCTGGCAGGTTTTGGCAGCGGCGGCAGGGTGAGGGTCTGGTTTTATATTTACACTCCAGATAGTGCCCGGGTTTATGCTGATTCGGATGAGGTGTTTTTCCCTGCTGGAGGGGGCGCGATAATCGTGGATTTTGACAGCTTTTATGTAAACAACCGCACCGGCATCTGGACTACCAGGTGTTCCCTTTACTCCCGCTACGATATCAATTCCCAGAACGATGTCCGCACCGGTTATTTTATTGTCGGCAGTCAGGGGGTGACAGAAGACCGGAATTGGGGAGATAATACCGGGCTGGCAGTGTTCCCGCTGGTCGCCAGTAAGCGGGTACGGGTGCGGAATACGGAGGCAGGCGGTCTTCTTCTTTATGATGCAACCGGGCGCCTCCGGCTTGAACAGTCACTGCGTCAATCATCAGCAGGGGAGGTTGATGTTGATCTGCAAAGCCTTGAACCCGGAATATACTTTATCCGGTTGCCGGGCAGCAGAAGTGTGGTACGAAAACTGCTGTTCGTCCGGAAGTAAAATTCGGTAATAGGCTTTTTTTACTGCCCCAGCGACCGGCCGAGATAATAGGGCCAGATAAGAAGGGCAAGCACACCCTTCCAGAAAAATGGCAGGTGGAGATAGCCGATGGTGAACAGCCACCCAATAAACCATACCGGTCCCATAATGTCCGGACCGCGCCATTTGTGCACTATTTTCATTCTGCCTCCATTCTCACAACCGGTTTTATGTTCTCTGTTATCTTCCGGCATCAAACCTCCTCTGAATACAAAAAGAAAGAAAGTAGCGGGGGCTGGATTCGAACCAGCGACCTTGAGGTTATGAGCCTCACGAGCTACCAGGCTGCTCCACCCCGCAGTTAACATAATATCTTACCAACGCTCTGCCGGCTGTCAATATCTGTGTGCAGTGAAATTTTAAGGATTGACTTTTTTAAAAAGTATGGTATAATTCATGATTGTATTTAACAGGTCCGAATAGCAACGACGAAAAACTGTATTGATTTATTTTTTATCAAGTAAAATGGAGGCAGAATGATTAAGATCTTGAAAAAGAAGCTGCTTGCACATGGCGTTAAACGCCTAGAGCTTGATGCGCCTGAAATTGCCCGTAGAGCCCGGCCCGGGCAGTTTGTAGTTTTACGGATTCACGAGGAGGGAGAGCGGATTCCGCTGACGATTGCTGATGCCCGGCCTGAAGAAGGGGTGCTTGTAATTGTATTTCAGGAGGTGGGTAAATCAACTATGCTCTTGGGTACGCTGAATGAAGGGGATAGTATAATGGACCTTATTGGTCCGCTGGGCAAGCCGACGGAAATTGAGCGATTCGGTACGGTGGTGTGTGTTGCCGGTGGTGTCGGCACACCGGAAATTTATCCTGTTGCCCGGGCGTTGCGCCAGGCAGGTAACAGGGTGATCGGGATCATCGGTTTCCGGAACCGGGAGCTGATTCTGATGGAAGAGGAGATGCGACGGGTGGTGGACGAGCTCATCGTCTGCACCGATGACGGCTCGAATGGTAATAAGGGGCTGGTAACTGATATGCTCCAGCGAGTAATTGACCGGGGGGAGAGGATTGACCGGTGTTTTGCGGTTGGTCCGGTAATTATGATGAAGATGGTTTCCCTGTTGACGAAAAAGTATGCCATTCCGACGATTGTCAGTCTGAATCCGATTATGCTTGATGCAACCGGGATGTGCGGTGTGTGTCGGGTGGAAGTTGACGGTGAAACCAAGTTTGCCTGTGTGGATGGTCCGGAATTTGACGGTCACAAGGTGAACTTTGATCTCCTGATGGCACGGCTGAAAACCTATGTGAATGAGGAACGGCAGGCGCTGGAGCTGTTCCGGCAGGCACAGACCGGCTGCGGGTGCGGCCGAAGGGAGGCGTAAATGGCAAAAGTCAGTCCCAAACGCACGCCGATGAAGGAGCAGGCGCCTGAGGTGCGCCGGCACAATTTTGACGAAGTTCCGTTCGGATACACTCCGGAAGAGGCAAAAGCGGAGGCACAGCGCTGTCTTCAATGTAAGAAACCCGGCTGTGTTGATGGCTGTCCGGTGCAGGTTGATATTCCCGGTTTCATCCGGCACATTGCCGAAGGCAACTTTCTTGAGGCGATGAAGGTGATGAAGCGGACAAATGTTCTGCCCGCGATCTGCGGTCGCGTCTGTCCGCAGGAGACTCAATGTGAGGGTGCATGTGTTCTGGGCCGGAAGATGGAGCCGGTGGCAATTGGTAATCTGGAACGGTTCATTGCGGACTGGGAGGCAACACAGCCGGAGTGCGTGATGTGCGAAATTCAGCCGGCAACCGGTAAAAAGGTGGCGGTAATCGGTTCCGGACCGGCGGGACTGACCCTTGCCGGAGATATGCGGAAGTTAGGGCATGAAGTAACAATTTTTGAAGCACTGCATAAGCCTGGCGGAGTGTTGATGTACGGAATCCCGGAATTCCGTTTGCCCAAGGCGATTGTTGAGCGCGAGGTGAATTTTGTCCGCTCGATGGGCGTCCGGCTGGAGCTCAACTATGTCGTAGGCAAACTTAAGACCGTTGATGAGCTGCTTGAGGAGTTTGACGCGGTATTCATCGGCACCGGTGCCGGACTGCCGCTGTTTATGAATATCCCGGGCGAAAACTATCTCGGGGTCTATTCCGCAAACGAGTATCTAACCCGGTCCAATCTGATGAAGGCATATCTGTTTCCGAAATATGATACACCGATTGTCAGAGGAAAGAATGTGGCGGTAATCGGTGGTGGTAATGTGGCGATGGATGCTGCCCGGACCGCGCTGCGCCTGGGAGCAGAGCGGTCAATACTGATTTACCGGCGTTCCCGGGATGAGATGCCGGCGCGGGCAGCGGAAATCCATCATGCGGAAGAGGAGGGTGTGGAGTTTCAGCTTCTGACCAATCCGGTGCGCTATATTGCGGATGAAAATGGCTGGGTCAAGGAAGTGGAGTGCATCCGGATGGAACTGGGAGAGCCGGATGCTTCAGGCAGACGCCGTCCGGTGCCGGTTCCGGGAAGTGAATTCCGTATTCCGGTAGACACCGTGGTGATTGCGATCGGCAACAGTCCGAATCCGCTGATTCCCCAGACAACACCCGGGCTGGAGGTATCAAAACGGGGGACGATTGTAGTGGATCCTGCTACTGGCAGGACTTCAAAGCAGGGTGTGTTTGCGGGCGGTGACATTGTAACCGGTGCGGCAACGGTGATTCTGGCAATGGGTGCGGGTAGGATTGCTGCCCGTTCCATGGATGAGTATCTGCGGACCGGCCGGTGGTGAGCCGGGAAAGGAGCGTGAGAATGAGCAGAAGTGATATCGTCCGCCGCCTGCGCAAACGCAGGATCGGTGTGTTGATGGGCGGCTGGTCGAGCGAACGGGAAGTTTCACTCCTTTCAGGCCAGCGGGTGCTGGAGTCGCTGCGGCGGCAGGGTTATCAGGCGGTCGGGATTGATATCAATCGCAGTTTTGTTGATCAGATCCGTCAGGCAAAGATTGATATGGCATTCATCGCCCTGCACGGCAAACCGGGCGAGGATGGGACAATGCAGGGATTTCTGGAACTGATGGGAATACCGTATACCGGTTCCGGTGTGACCGCATCAGCGATTGCGATCGACAAGGTGTTCACTAAGATGATCTTCCGACAGACCGGAATTCCGACCCCGGATTTTGTGGCGGTTGGTGCGGATGACGATGTGGCTGAAGGTCTGGCGGAAGCGGAGAAGCGGTTTGGTTACCCGATGATTGTCAAACCGCGGTGCGAGGGATCGAGCGTTGGCATCGAGCTGCTTGAGGGCCGGAGGGGGGCACTGGATCACTGTGAACGGGTATGGCGCGGTTTTGGTGATCTGCTGATTGAGCCTTTTGTCCGGGGGGTGATTGCTACAGTGGGGATTCTCGGGCAGGAGGTGCTGCCGATTCTGGAGCTGGTGCCCAAGAGCCATGATTATTACAGCTATGAAGCCAAATATACACGCGGAGAGACTGAGTTCATCATTCCGGCACGGCTGGACAGCCGAACCGAAAAGAGGGTCAAGGAGCTGGCGCTCAAGGCGCATAACAGTCTGGGCTGCAAGGGGTTTTCCCGGCTGGACCTGATTATCAAGGACAGCCGTTACCCCTATTTTCTTGAGATTAACACCATTCCCGGGCTGACCGACCTTTCTGACCTGCCGGCTCAGGCTGAGCATGCCGGAATTTCCTATGACGAGCTGATCTTCCGGATTCTGGCTGATGCGCTGGTTTGATGATGTTATGCGTTTTCTTGACAGGGGAAAAATAGTGAATAGTATTGAAGGCTATGATTCGTGATCGCAGATTAAGACGGCATCTGAGTATCCGGCACCGGATCAGCGGAACCCCGGAGCGGCCGCGGCTGTGTGTGTTCCGCAGTAACAAGCATATTTACGCCCAGCTGATTGATGACACGACCAGCCGGGTGCTGACGGCAGCCTCTACGCTCGCACCCGAGTTGAGAGACAAGAAACTCAAGCCGGTTGAGGTTTCTGCCGAGGTGGGCAAGCTGCTTGCTCAGAAGGCGCAGGCACTCGGGGTGAAAAAGGTGGTTTTTGACCGTGCCGGTTATCGCTATCACGGCCGGGTGAAGGCACTGGCAGAAGGTGCCCGGCAAGGAGGGCTGGAATTTTGAGAGACATTACCACTGTTGATACCGAAACGGTTCAGCCTGAACCGGAACTGATTGAGCGGGTAATCAATATTAAGCGTATTTCCAAAGTGATGAAGGGCGGGAAGCGGATGCGGATTTCAGCAACGGTTGTGGTCGGCGATGGCAAGGGGCAGGTCGGGGTCGGCCATGGCAAGGCGGTTGAGGTGGCGGCGGCGGTGCGCAAGGCGGCGGTGCAGGCGCAGAAGCAGATGGTGAAGATTGCCTTCCGGGGGCACACGATTCCGCATGAAACCTGGGGCAAGTTCGGTGCCAGCAAGGTGCTGGTGAAGCCGGCAGCGCCGGGAACTGGCCTGATCGCCTGTCCGCAGGTGCGGGCGGTGCTTGAGGCGGCGGGTTTAAGCGATGCCCTGAGCAAGGCGTTCGGATCCCGTAACCACTACAATACCGCCAAGGCGACCATTCTGGCACTGCAGAAACTGCGGACGATTGACATGACCGCTCAGGCACGCAACAAGCCGATCCGTCATTTTGTGGAAAGAAGGCAGGATGAAAAGGTTGAAAGTCCGGCTGGTTAAGAGCCTGATTGACGAGAAGGAAGAGCACAAGCGCACCGCCCGGGCGCTCGGTCTGCGTCGGGTTGGGGCGGAACGGGAGCATGAGGATACTCCGGTGATCCGCGGGATGATATTCCAGATCAGGCATCTGGTGGAAGTGGAGGAACTGTGAAGTTAAGTGAGCTGAAACCGGCACCAGGGGCAAAAAGGCGCAAGAAACGGGTAGGTTGCGGTTCGGGCTCGGGGCATGGCAAGACCTCCTGCCGGGGGCATAAGGGTGCAGGCCAGCATTCGGCTCCGGAGTTTGATGCCCGGTTTGAAGGCGGACAGATGCCCTTCTACCGTCGAATTCCGAAGCGCGGTTTCCAAAATCCGACCCGGGTGGAATACAGCGTAGTTAATCTGGATGATCTGGATGAACTTGGTGCGGATAATGTTACGATTGAACTGCTTCTGGAGCGGAAACTGGTGCGGCGCGGCATGCCGGTAAAGGTGCTCGGCAGGGGGGAAATCAGCCGCCCGATTACGGTAACTGCCCATGCCTTTTCTGAATCAGCAAGGCAGAAGATAGAGGCTGCCGGCGGCAAGGTGGTTCTGTTGCAACCGGAAGGGACCGAGGAAGGAAAGTAAATTGACCGGCGGTGTAACTGGCGTCTTCAAAATTCCCGATCTGCGGAAAAAGATTCTCTTTACGCTGGCAATGGTGGTGGTATACCGTCTGGGTACCCATATCCCGGTTCCCGGAATTAACGCCCAGGCGCTCGGCTGGGTTCTTTCCCAGCTGCAGGGTACGGTCTTCGGACTTTACGATATCTTTGTTGGCGGTGCTTTGTCCCGGGCATCAGTGTTTGCCCTCGGGGTGATGCCCTACATTTCGGCGTCAATCGTATTTCAGCTCCTCGGTTCGGTCTTCCCGTTTCTGGAGAAGTTACAGCGGGATGAGGAAGGAAGAAAGAAACTCAATCAGTATACCCGCTATGCCACGGTCGGTCTGGCGATCATTCAGGCTGCAAGCATTGCGGTCTATCTTGAGTCTCAGCCGCCGACCGAGTTCGGGCCGATTGTGCTTCAGCCCGGGCTGTTTTTCCGGCTGATGACGATCTTTACCCTGACCGCGGGGACGATCTTTGTGATGTGGCTCGGCGAACAGATTACCGACCGGGGTATCGGCAACGGCATCTCCTTCATCATTCTCATCGGCTGTCTCGACAGCACCCCGCAGGATTTCGCCCGGACCTTCCAGCAGGCGCGCATCAGCTCCTGGCTCTGGCTGCTGATTGTTGCGGCACTGGTGTTTGTGGTTTATGCGGCGGTTGTGCTGATGACGATGGCGATCCGCAAGATTCCGGTTCAGTATCCGAAGCGGATTGTCGGCCGGCGGATGTACGGTGGTCAGAGCACCCACATTCCGCTGCGGCTGATCACTGCGGGCGTAATTCCGATCATCTTTGCCCAGAGCCTGATTGTCTTTCCTTCGACCTTTGCCACATTTCTGAAACTGCCCTTCCTTGAGTGGCTGCAGCGTTATCTTTCACCGGGCGGCTGGCTCTACAACCTGCTTTATGCGGTGCTGATTATTTTCTTCACCTACTTTTACACCTCAATTGTCTTCAATCCGCGGGACCTTGCGGACAACATGCAGCGCTATGGCGGTTTCATTCCCGGTATCCGGCCCGGGGAAAAGACCGCTGCCTATATTGACCGCAGTCTCTCGCTGCTGACCCTGCCCGGGGCGCTATTTCTGGTGGTGATTGCTCTGCTGCCCTGGCTGCTGATGAGCGCCTTCCGGGTGCCGTTCTACTTTGGCGGCACCACGCTTTTGATCATCGTGGGTGTGGCGCTTGATACCCTCCAGCAGATTGAAGCCCATCTGGTGATGCGGCACTACGAAGGGCTGGTCAAGGGTGGCAAGTTTCTGGGCAGGCGCTTCGGTTAATTTCCCTTTTCCAAAGTGGACTTTCTGAGTCTGCTCCGGCGCAAACAGGCACGGGGCAGACTGCGAGCGGAGGAGATTGCCTGGCTGGTGGACAGCTATGTTAAAGGTGAAATTCCGGACTACCAGATGGCCGCCTGGCTGATGGCGGTATATCTGCGCGGACTGGATAAGTCGGAAACGGTTGCCCTGACGCGGGCGATCATCAGTTCGGGTCTGGTTCTGGATTTAAACGCCATTCCGGGGCCGAAGATTGACAAGCATTCCACCGGCGGGGTCGGAGACAAGGTTTCGCTCGTCCTGGCACCGCTCGTTGCTTCCTGCGGCGTAGTGGTGCCGATGATTTCGGGAAGAAGCCTCGGGCACACCGGGGGTACGCTGGACAAGCTGGAGTCAATTCCCGGATTCCGGACCAGTCTTACAGTGGCAGAGTTCCGGGCGGCGCTGGAGAAAAACGGGGTGGCGCTTGCCGGGCAAACTGACGAGCTCTGTCCGGCGGACCGCAAGCTCTATGCCCTGCGGGATGTTACCAGCACGGTGGATTCAATACCGCTGATCGCTGCCAGCATCATGTCCAAGAAACTGGCAGAAGGAATTGACGGGCTTGTGCTGGATGTCAAAACGGGCCGGGGGGCATTCATGCCTGCCCGGCGTCAGGCGCGCAAGCTTGCCCGGCTGATGATTGAGATCGGCAGTGCCCTGGGGTGCCGGGTGCGGGCACTCCTGACCAGCATGGCTCAGCCCCTAGGCCGGGCGGTTGGCAATGCGCTTGAGGTACGGGAGGCGATCGCCACGCTCCGGGGTGACGGTCCTGAAGACCTGCTGGAGGTGACGCTGGCGCTCGGCTGTGAGATGATGCTTATGGCTGGTCTGGCTCAGAAACCGCAGCAGGCGCGACGGCTGCTGCTGCGGGCGCTGCACCAGGGCAGGGCGCTGGAAAAATTCCGGGCGGTGATTGCGACGCAGGGCGGTGATCCGGCGGTGGTGGACAATCCTGATCTGCTACCCCAGACCCGATATCAGCAGCCGGTATATGCCACCGGTTCCGGTTATGTCAAGTCAATCGATGCCCTCGAGGTCGGACTGCTGGGGCTGGAGATCGGGCTTGGCAGGAAGAAACTTGATGATGTCATCGACCCGGGAGCGGGTTTTATCTTTCTCAAGAAGGTTGGCGAACCGGTGAAGAAGGGTGAGACGGTGGCAGTGGTGCATGCCAGCTCCCTGCAGTTGGCGGAGAAGACCGGAGCGGCACTGGCACAATGTTTCACCTATTCTGACCGGAAGGTGGAGCCGGAGGAACTGGTGCTGGAACGGCTGGGGGATGTGGAGGAAAGGCGAAAGGTGAGGAAAGTGCTCAGACTGCGCCAGCGTTATTCCGGATCACAAGCAACTTCCCTTAAGGTTCAGGACCAGAGACCGGATTGACACCCGGGCTAGCAGTTATCCCTGGCTATACCCCTAAAATCGGAAGTGTAAAAGGAGGCGAGTGTAATGATTCTGATGGCACTGTTACTTCTTTTTAGCGGCTATGGAGTGGAATGGCAGTTTCCGGTCCGGAACGGCTGGGTCACAATGGCACCGGATGTTAATGGTGACAGTGTGCCCGAACTGCTGGTGCAGTATGGCAATGAGCGCAGTGATTCGCTGGTCTTTATCAGCGGTGTAACCCGGCAGCGTTTCTGGACCATCCCTAACCCCTATGCCGGGTATACCAGCTGGAGTGTAATTGCTGCTGTCAACATGGATAGTGATGGTAACGCCGAATTGGTGGTGCACGGATACCAGTATTCCTATCCCTGTTATTCCGCCCGGTTTCTGATCTATGACTGTACCAGCCGGACGATGGAGTTTGAGAGTCCGGAGTTCAGCAGTTACCAGTTTCCCTACCCGTTTGTTGCCGATATTGATGGCGACCGCCGGACAGAGCTGATCATCAGCTATGGTGATACCTCAAGCATTACCTGTCTCGTCTATGGCTGGAGCGGAAGCGGTCTTGGCAGTTATGAAGTCCGGACGCCGCTTGTGATTTCGGCACAGCCGGTGCCGGCGCTGCGCCGGGTCCTGATTCCGGTGGTCAAGGGTTATCCGGTGATCATCCGGGATGCGGCGGGCAGGGTGATCAGGACATTGACCGCGGAGCAGGAGTTCCTTTTCTGGGACGGAAATGATTCCGGGGGTCAGCCGGTTGTGCCGGGAACCTACTTTTATGACAATGGAGTGGCGCGTGGGAAAATTGAGCTGATACAGTGAACCGGTCAGCCCGTGATTTTGATTGCCTTCTGACAGCGGTTTATTATATTGCCAGATGGTGAAAGAACTGGAACTGGTTGCCGATCCGACGATTCAGAGCCGGGTGCAGGAGTTACTCCAGCCCCGGTTTTACGGTTCCGGGGTCCGGCGGGTGAAACTGATTCAGACCCACACCTCCTGGGTTTTCATCGCCGGCGAGTTTGCCTACAAGGTGAAGAAGCCGGTAAACTTCGGGTTTCTGGACTATACCACCCTTTCAGCACGGAAATTTTTCTGCTACGAGGAGCTGCGGTTGAACCGGCAGCTGGCGCCCGAGCTTTACCTTGATGTTCTGCCGATTAAAGAAGAAAGGGGAAGATTGAGGCTGGGCGGTCAGGGAAAGGTGGTTGACTACTGTGTGAAGATGCGGGCGCTGCCCCAGTCGGCAATCATGACTGAAAGGTTGAAAAATGGTCAGGTGACCTTTGAACAGATTGACGAAATTGCCCGGCTCGTTGCCCGCTTTCACCAGCAGGCGGAGCGGGGCGAGGAGATCAGCCGTTACGGTTCAAGCGAGATCATCAGACTGAACTGGGATGAGAACTTCGCCCAGACACTGGATTTTATCAGCAGGACGATCAGCCGGCAGGCTTTTAACGAAATCAGAAGCCTGGTGGAGCGGTTTATCAGTGGGCACCGGGAGGTTTTTCGCCAGCGGCGGCGCCAGGGGTTTGTGCGCCGGTGCCATGGTGATCTGCACTCGAAAAACATCTTTCTTGCTGACCGGACCTACATCTTTGACTGCATTGAGTTCAACCCCCGGTTTTCCTGTTCTGATGTTGCGTCGGAGGTCGCCTTCATGGCTATGGACCTGGACTTTCATCAGCGGCATGACCTGGCGAATTTCTTTGTTGAGCGCTACTGGGCGCTCACCGGGGATCAGGGCATGCTCGGTCTGCTCCGATTTTATCAAAGTTATCGTGCCTATGTCCGGGGCAAGGTTACCAGTTTTCAGCTGAATGACCAGGGTGTGCCGGCTGATATCAGGCGGCAGGCGCAATTAACCGCCCGGCGCTATTTTGACTTGGCGCTCCGCTATGCGCGGCTGCTGAAGGCAAAACCGTTTCTGGTTGTTTTCGCCGGTCTGCCCGGTGTGGGCAAGAGTTTTCTCGCCCGGCACTTTGCCGCCCGGACCCTGGCGATGCATCTGCTTTCTGATTCAATCCGCAAGCAGCTTTGCGGTATTCCGGTCAGCGCACGCCGGTTTGACGGCTACGGCCGGGGGATATATGCGCCCGAGGTGAGCCAGCGGACCTATGATGAGCTTTTCCACCGGGCTGAGGTATTTCTCGGTGGAGGAATCAGTGTGGTGCTGGATGCCACTTTTACCGGAGAAGAGAGCCGGCAGCGCTGCCGGGAACTGGCAGACCGGCTCGGGGTTAAGCTTCTAATGGTGCTCGTTGACTGTCCGGAGCGGACGGTAATTTCCCGGCTGCGACGCAGGGCAAACCAAGCCGGATTTTCTGATGCCAATCTGGAGATTTACCGGATTATGAAGGAAAGGTTCAAGCCACTCCGCTCCGGTCCGGGGCTTCTGAGGATTGACAGCCGGCAGCCGGTGCGCCGGTCACTTGAGCAGATTGAGCGCCGGCTGAACCGGATTTGATATTTAATTAAAAAAGGAGGTTGTTATGAAGATGGCGGCAGTTTCCTATTCATTGAGTGGTAACAATCAGATGGTGGCGCAGAAGGTTGCAGCCGGGCTCGGGATTGAACATATTCAGCTTAAGGAAGGCAGGAAAAGGCGTGCCTTTAATACACTCGTGGATATCATTTTCAACCGCACTCCCAGGGTTTCTCCTGAACCAGATGTGCTGGCAGGTTGTGATTTCGTCCTGCTGTTTGCTCCGGTCTGGATGGGGCATATTGCCACTCCCCTGCGGTCCTATTTGAAATACATCGGTGAGCAGCGGAAGCAATACGGACTGATTGCGGTGTGTGGCGGGGTTAATCGCAATCTGAAGGCGAAGGTTACGGGTTATGCCGGTGTTGAACCGGCGGTGTTCATGGAGCTGGCGGTCATGATTGAACTCGGAGCCAAGATGCCGTTCTACCGGTTGAATTCCGCTGAAGCGGAACGACTGGCAGACAAGGTTCTGACCGGGGTGCGGGATTATTTCAAGTTATAGCCGATTAATGAGCCGAATGCGGGGCCGATGAGGAGCGGAATCAGGAGTGTTGTTGTAGTTACGTGCCCGTGTTTTGACTGGATGGTGCTGACCGCATACATGCCTGCAATGCCGGCAAGAGTGCCGATTGCACCGCCGGCAACACCGTTCCAGTAGCTGCCATTCTGTCGGCAAACTTTTCCGGTGAGATGCACACCGGCACTGGAAAGAAACGGGGTGGTGATTAAATATGAAACCAGTCCAGTGAACAGAACCGGTCCCATAGCCAGATCAATATCATCGTAATTTCTCACGACAAGATGCATGGCAACCGCGGTTGCAGAGAGCGCAACTGCCAATCCCAGCGCTGCACCAACAAGTTCGGCAGCGCATGCGTTAATGATTCTATCCGTAGCAGGGTTTAGTGCTTCAGGCTGGGGTGGTTCATAGAGCAGAGCAGCGGAAAATCGAGTGTTGCGTAAGGGGAATCCGGTTGTCTGCCCGCGGACATAGGGCCGGCAGAATCCCGAGCCGGATAGAATCAGCAGGCAGCAGGTCATAAGCAGGGGAAGGAATGAGTGCCGGCGCAGTTTGCTCATTACTAAAAGCATATTGGAATACTGGTGGTTGTCAACCGCTTTTCTGTTGATAAGCCGGAGAATTTGCCTATAATGTTTTTTCTTGAGCGGCCATTACTTCATCTCGGACGCCCATGTGGGTTCGCGTCAGCCCGAAGCCGAGCGCCGGCTGGCTGAGTTTCTTG
>VSSL01000072.1_pt1 | contig 22939 bp, 19 predicted proteins | sample 4557531 | NCBI WGS metagenome assembly VSSL01 (sample SAMN10986726, study PRJNA523729) | hot springs metagenome | isolation source: hot springs | place: India:Timba, Gujarat | collected 2018-05-31 | reverse complement strand
GGCGCCACTGCCTCTACCGCCAGTGTGTGTAGCCAGGCGTTGCCCAACCAGCGGCGGAAGGCAGGCACCTGTTGTGCGGCACGCGGGAAGCGTTTGCGCAGTTGCTCCGCATCCTGTTGGCGCAAAGCCTCCAGCACCGCCTCCCCTCGCTGGTATCCTGCGGGCAGAACGCCATCGGGGAAGACACGTACCTTCTCCGGGGGGTCTACCTGGAAGGGCGGTTCATGTTCGGGCGCGTGCACGCCCAGCCACTTCCCGAAGAAGGCATACACCGCCTCCCGACTGGCTCGGTTATAGTTATGGTCCGCTTCATAGCGCACGGCGGAGATGCGCGACTCCGCCCCCAGCAGGGCGTAGATGGCTCTGGCGGCGGGATACTCCTCTTCCATGGTGTTCCTGGTCCAGTCGCCTGTTGCGGCAACCAGCAGCAGAGGGCGCGGCGCAGCGAGCGCGGCGATTTCCACGTTGTTCGTATCCAGACGCAAACCGGGCGCGTTCTCGCAGAAGCAGCCTCCCTGATAATGCGCGGAGACCATGCATACAGGCGCGGCGGCGGCAACGCGGGGTTCTACCGCCGTCAACAGAAAGGTCTGGGTGCCTCCCCCAGACGAGCCGGTGCAGCCAATGCGCCGTGTATCTACCTCTTTCAACGTGTGCAACAGGTCCATCGCCCGCAGGCTATTCCACAGCTGCAGGCGCAGCAGGTGAATCCCCCACAGCTCCCACTCTTTGCTAACGCGCTGATGCGGCAACTGCAGGCTATCGTTGTAGCCAATCATGTCGTAACTGAGCGCGATGTAGCCCTGTCTCGCGAGGTTCACACAAAGCCCCGCATACGAGGTAGCGCTGTTGTCGTTGGGGTCATCCGTCAACCTGCCATCCCGGGCGTGACCATGGGGACACAATACTGCCGGGAACGGTGGCTTCTTGCCCAGTGGGCGGTACAGGTTGCCGGTACACAAAAAGCCCGGGAAGCTTTCAAAGTACACCTTCTCCACACTGTAGTCCTCGTGCTCGATGCGCCCGAAGAAGCGAGCTTTCAGGGGAGTGCGCGGCGGTAACGGCAGTAGCCCTGCGCTGTTCAGGATGTGCTCTCTCAACCACTGCGCCCGCATCTCCCATTGCTGGCGCGAGGAATAAGTGGGCGTGGGCAAATGCATCTCTCCATGCCGAACGGTGCTCACGCGCTCGTCGCGAGAAGGAATCTCCATCTTGCGCCCTCCTGCCGGGTTATCGTTCTCTTACACTCTACGCCAGTGCGTTCACGGTTCCTGCTTCCCGCGATGCTCGCCCGCGTATGGTAGAATAGGAGTAAGGGCTGAGCAAGGAGGGAAAGACATGAGGAACCTGTATCGGTGGATTCCGCTGGCAACGATACTATCCGTTGCGTTGCTGGCGTGGGCGGAGGGCGAAAACAGCCCCTGCGCCAAACTGCTACCTGCCGCCCAACTAAAGGGCTGGAAGGAGATCAGCGGTTCCTACCTCTACGGTAAAGGCGACGGCTTGACCAGCATCTACAATGGCGGCTATCAGCTCTACGTGAAAAACGGTGTGCAGGAGGCGGCGCAGAAGCTTTACCAGCGCGGTAACCTGTACGCCACCGTCACCACGCACACGATGAAGGATGCTACCGCCGCGCGTCAGTTCGTGGAGTACTGGCGCACCGCACATCGCAAACAAAAACCTCAACCGCTGAGGCTGAGCGGAACAGGCTTCTGGATACAGGCAGACGGCGCAACCACCCTCTACTGGGCAAAAGGGCGGTTCTTTGTCACCGTGATGGTCACGCGCGATGACCGGCAGGCACTGGATGCGGGTCTGGAGGTCTTGCGGGCAGTGGCTGGTAAGGTGAAGTAGGGAGCACGGCTGTCCGTGCCCCCCCCGTTTGATGCGGGATTACGTATCGGGCGTGCCGCCTGGGATGCCTGACAGGTCGCAGGGCAGGGTATAGGTCGGTACCCATCCAGAGGAGCGGGGCGACGTACCCGGAATACTTCCCTTGCGTGGATAGTACTTGGCGTGTCCGTCTGCAAAGTTCACGTTGAAGCCGTCGGAATGGCGCGGGTGCCCTGGGAAATTGCTCCATTCGAACGGACCGGACGGGAGAGGACACATGGGGTCTACCTGAGGACCAGTCATGGGCACGTAGGTGCTGTCGTAGAACATCGTGGTATTCGCCGGTTCATTGACTGCTCCCAGGCTCACCACCGGGTCGTTTTCAAACAGTCCCGGCGGCAACGCGGGGTCCTGGAACAGCGCAAAGTTGTAGGCGTACGAGCCATAGCGGAAAGTGCCGCTGGTGCGCAATCCCAGGGGGCGCAAAAGGGCTTCGAAGTCGATGCCAGGACGTTGGGACGGACACACAATAATCTCCACGTTCTTCATGTAGGGCATGGTTGCGTCGAATACGGTAAACACACGGTCGCCACTGCCCGGCATCAGGATGCGGTTGTCCATGCTGTAGACGCTCTGCGGAAAAGTCTCATCGTAATCCTGCACATAAGCCAGTGTTGCCAGTGCGAACTGGCGCAGGTTGCTCAGACACGAGGCAGTGCGCGCCTTTTCGCGAGCCTGGGCAAAGACGGGGAACAGGATTGCTGCCAGTATTGCGATAATCGCAATAACGACAAGCAGCTCGATGAGGGTGAAAGCACGTTTTCTGGACGGCATAGTGCACCTCCTAATGAAGGGTTACCTCTGCTATTCTAAATGTTTGCACAGCCAAACACAAGCACCTTTCGTTATGAGTTTGTTAAGCCTGTCCCTCCGCTTGACAATCGCCCCTGAAACGTTTACAATCTATCCCTGCAGGGCGTAGACGTTCGCAGGGATGGGAAGAATGGACGGCATCACTTCCGCCAAAAGTGGGACACCGCGAGCATCCGCCTCCCCTGCCTTTGTGCGTCAGAAGAGTCTGGACGATGAAGTGCGCTTTGTGAAAGGGGTGGGCGAGGCTTTAGCGCAGGTGCTCGCCAAGCTGAACATCTATACCGTCTTCGACCTGCTCATGCACCTCCCGCGACGCTACGAGGACCGCACGCACTTTCGCACCCTCTCGCAGGTTGTACCCGGCGAAGCGGTGACGGTTCACGGCACGATTGTCGCTGCGGATAACGTCTCCCCGCGCCCCAAAATGACCATCACGAAGGTCATTATCGACGACGGTACGGGCACGTTAGAGCTCGTATGGTTCAACCAGCCCTATCTGAAGGACAGGTTCCTGAAGATGCGCGGGCAGGACATCGTAGCGTACGGGGTGGTTCAGAACGCGCCCTATCACTACCAGATGCAGACGCCCGAATGGGAGCCGTTAACGGACAGCGACCCGCTCGCGGCACACCGAATCGTGCCGGTGTACCCGTTGACGGAGGGGCTACCGCAGTCGCGTCTGCGCCGAGTCATGTACAACGCCCTGCAGACCTACGAGCCGGTGCTTATCGATTGTCTGCCGCCCGACCTGCGCCGCCGACTGAACCTGATGCCCTTCGCGGAGGCAGTGCGCAATGCCCATTTCCCTGAAAGCATGGAACATCTGGAGCAAGCGCGCCGACGCCTGATTTTTGAAGAGTTCTACCTTCTGCAGTTGCACATCGCCCAGCGCAAAATCGCCGAGACCACCGGCGCGCCCGGTATCCGCTTCCGCATCGACAAAGAGGTGCTATGGCGTAAACTGCACGAGATAGTGCCTTTTGACCTCACCAACGCCCAGCGGCGCGTGATCGAGGAAATCTGGGGCGACATGGCACGCGACTACCCGATGAACCGTCTGTTACAGGGCGACGTTGGCTCGGGCAAGACTATTGTCGCCGCGGCGGCGATATTAGCGTGTGTGGAGAACGGCTATCAGGCAGCGGTGATGGTTCCCACCGAAATCCTGGCGGAGCAACATTTCATCGTGCTCTCGCGCCTGTTCCGACGGCTGGGAATCATCGTAGACCTGGCAGTGGGCAGTCTCACCCAGCGCGGCAAAAAGTCGGTGCGCGAGCGTATTGCCACAGGTATCACGCAGGTGGCGGTGGGCACACACGCGCTGATTCAGGAAGGCATCGAGTTCCGTAAATTGGGTCTGGTGATTATCGACGAACAGCACCGCTTCGGAGTGTTACAGCGCGCCGCCCTGCGCGAAAAGGGCGAAAACCCCGACGTGCTGGTGATGACCGCCACGCCCATCCCGCGCACGCTCACCATGACGCTGTACGGCGACCTCGACCTCTCCATTATCGACGAACTGCCGCCCGGGCGCAGACCCGTGAAAACGCACCGTAAACGCGCCCACCAGCGGGCACAGGTGTACGAAGCGGTGCGCAAGCTCATTCAGCAGGGACAGCAGGCGTACATCGTCTGCCCGCTTATCACCGAGTCCGAGAAGTTGCAGGCGAAAGCAGCAGAAGACCTGGCAAAACATCTGCAGGAAGAGGTATTTCCCGACCTGCGCGTGGGATTGCTGCATGGGCAGATGAAGCCGATGGAGAAAGAGGAAATCATGGAGCGGTTCCGTGCGGGGGAAATAGACATCCTCGTCTCTACTACCGTTATCGAGGTCGGCGTAGACGTGCCCAACGCCTCGGTGATGGTGATCGAGGATGCCGAGCGGTTCGGTCTGGCACAATTGCATCAGCTGCGTGGACGAGTCGGGCGTGGGGCGTATCAATCCTACTGCATCCTGATCAGCGACTCCAACGGCGAAGACGCCAACCGTCGGCTGGACGTGCTGGTGCGCACCAACGACGGTTTTGTCATCGCCGAGGAAGACCTGCGCCTGCGCGGTCCCGGCGAGATTTACGGCACAAAGCAAAGCGGAGTGCCTTCCTTGCGCGTCGCCGACATCCTGCGTGACGCGGAACTTCTGGAGCTGGCGCGAGAGGAGGCGTTCCACACCGTGCGCTCCGACCCTGAACTAAAACAACCTCAACATCGCCTGCTGCAGAGCGCGATGCAGCGTAACATGCCGCGAGCGGTACTGGCAACGGTGAGTTGAGATGGCACAGTGCAGAACAGCTATCTATCCCGGTTCCTTTGACCCCGTCACCAGCGGGCATTACGATATCATCGTACGGGCATCGCGCCTGTTCGAGAAGTTAATCGTTGCGGTTGCGCCCAACCCGTCGAAACAGCCGCTGTTTACCGTGGAAGAACGCATGGAGATTTTGCAGGAAGTTTGCGCCTCTTTGCCTAACGTGCAGGTAGAGAGCTTTGAGGGGCTTCTGGTCGATTTCGCCATGAAGCGCGGTGCGCAGGTGATCGTAAAGGGGCTGCGCGCGGTGAGCGATTTCGACTACGAACTGCAGATGGCGCTGACTAACCGGCGTCTGTGTCCCCAGGTAGAAACCATTTTCATGATGACCAATTCCGAGTACGTGTTTCTGTCTTCCAGCATGGTCAAAGAGATTGCCCGGCTGGGAGGTAGTGTGCAGGGGCTGGTTCCCAAAGCAGTGGAGCCATATCTGTATCGGAAGCTGGGTAGAGCGTTGCCGAACCGAGAAGCCAACAACAGGGGGTGATACCAATAGAAATTCTACAACTTCTGAAACAGTTAGAGGAACTGGTAGAGAACACAAAGTACATTGCCCTGCTCAAGCTCACTATCGGGCTGGACCACGATGAGTTTTTTGTACTGGTCAATCGCATCCGCGCTTCGCTGCCGGAGGATGTGAAACGTGCCAGTAACGTCACCCGCGAGCGCGACCGCATTATCGAGACCGCCCGCGAGGAGGCAAGTCACATTATCGAAGAAAGCAAAGCGGAGGCGGCGCGCATTCTGGAGGAAGCACGCCTGCAAGCACAGCGCATGGTAGAACAGAGCGAGATTGTGCTGATGGCAAAGGAGCAGGCTCAACATATCGTTGCCAGCGCCCGAGAGGACGCCAGGCAGATTCGGCGCGGTGCCGACGAGTATGCTCGCGATGTGCTGAACAACCTCGAAGCGGTGCTGACAAAGGCGATAGGAACCATCCAGCGGGGCAAAGAGACACTGGAGGAATCCCTGCAGGAGGAGCGTGTGCCCGCGGGGGCAGGGCGAGGGTAGGCTTCACTTCTTACAAACAGAACATCCCGCCGGTTTTCCGGCGGGATGCTTGCTTTGCGCCTATCCTACCCCTGCGGGTTCCGGTGGATTCTCCGCCTCAGAGGTTTCCTTCTTCAGGAATACCAGTCTGCCGTCCTCATCCAGCGAGGCAAGCACGGTATCACCTTCGCTGAAGCGTCCCAGCAGAATCTCCTCCGCCAGCGGGTCCTCAATCAGTCGCTGCACCGCACGACGCAGCGGGCGTGCGCCGAATTGCGGGTCGAACCCTTCGCGGGCCAGCATCTCGCGTACTTCCTGCGTAATCTCCAGTTCGATGCCCTGTGCGCGCGCCTGTTGCGCTACCCGACCAACCATCAGGTCCACAATCTGCAGGATTTCAGCGAAGGTCAGCGCGTGGAACACCACAATCTCGTCGATGCGGTTGAGGAACTCGGGGCGGAAGGTGCGCTTCAGCTCGTCCATGATGCGCCCCTTCATGCTTTCGTACTCGCGCTCGGTTTCTTCCTTGGGACGGGAGCTGCTCAGGAAGCCCATGCTGGGCTCGCCCTGAATGGAGCGCGCGCCGAGGTTAGAGGTCATGATGATGACCGTGTTCTTAAAGTCCACCACCCTGCCCTGCGAGTCGGTCAGGCGACCGTCCTCGAAAATCTGTAGCAGGATGTTGAACACCTCGGGATGCGCCTTCTCTATCTCATCCAGCAGCACCACCGAGTAGGGCTGTCGGCGTACCGCTTCGGTGAGTTGTCCTCCCTCTTCATATCCCACGTAGCCCGGAGGCGCACCGACCAGCCGCGATACCGCAAACCGCTCCATGTACTCGGACATGTCGAGGCGGATGAGATTGTTCTCGTTGTCAAACAGGAAGGCGGCTAATGCGCGTGCCAGTTCGGTCTTGCCCACGCCGGTAGGTCCGAGGAAGATGAAGGTTCCTATCGGGCGCTTGGGGTCTTTCAACCCGGAGCGCGCACGACGTATCGCCTTACTCACCGCCACAACCGCCTCATGCTGTCCGATAATGCGCTTGTGCAGTTCTTCTTCCATCTTCAGCAGCTTCACCGTCTCGGCTTCCATCAGACGCGAGACGGGGATGCCCGTCCACGACTGCACGATATGCGCTACTTCGTCTTCGGTGACCACCGTGCGCATCTCCTGTCGCTTCAGGTTCCACTCCTGTTCCAAGTCGGCGGCGCGGTTTTGCAGCACGGTGCGTTGTGAGCGCAGCTCCTGCACGCGCGAGTAGTCGCCCGACTTATGCGCCATCTCCAGCTCTTTCTCTATCCGGGCAAGCTGTTGCTTGACCTGCCGCAGTTCGCGTGGGGGCAGGGAGTACTGCAGGCGCACACGCGAAGCCGCTTCGTCGATGAGGTCTATCGCTTTGTCGGGCAGATAGCGGTCGGTGATGTAGCGGTCTGCAAGGCGTACCGCCGCGATGATGGCGGTGTCCTCAATTTTCACTCGATGGTGCGCCTCGTAGCGGTCACGCAGACCACGCAGGATTTCGATGGCTTCTTCGACGGTCGGCTCGCGTACCTGCACAGGCTGGAAGCGTCGCTCCAGCGCGGCGTCACGCTCGATGTACTTGCGGTATTCGTCCAGTGTTGTCGCGCCGATACACTGCAGTTCGCCGCGAGCCAGGGCGGGCTTCATGATATTGGAGGCGTCGATTGCCCCCTCCGCCGCGCCTGCACCCACCAGCGTATGCAGTTCGTCGATGAACAGAATGACCTCGCCCTGCGCTTTGCGCACTTCTTCCAGCACGCGCTTCATGCGCTCTTCGAATTCGCCGCGGTACTTAGTTCCCGCCACCAGCCCAGCCAGGTCCAGCGCGACGATGCGCCGGTCTTTCAGCACTTCCGGAATATCGCCGGAGACGATGCGCTGCGCCAGACCCTCGGCGATAGCGGTTTTGCCTACTCCGGGCTCGCCAATCAGCACGGGATTGTTCTTCGTGCGGCGGGAGAGAATCTGGATAACACGCTCGATCTCCGTGTGCCGTCCAATCACGGGGTCCAGCTTATCCTGCCGGGCTAACTCGGTCAGGTCTCTGCCAAACTCGTCGAGGGTGGGGGTGCGAGAGCGTTGACGCGGTGCGGGCGCACCGGTATCGCTGGATTGCAGCGCCATCACCTCTCGGCGGGCGCGTTCCAGGTCCACTCCCAATCTTGCCAGAACCCTGCCTGCCAGCCCTTCTCCTTCACGGATTAAGCCCAGCAGCAGGTGCTCGGTGCCGATGTAGTTGTTGTTGAGCTGACGCGCCTCGTCGTAGGCGAGGTCAATCACGCGCTTGGCGCGGGGGGTTAGCTGGGTTTCCTGACCGAGCCTTCCTTCCCCTCGCGACACCTGTCGCTCGATTTCACTGCGCACACGACTGAGGCTAACGCCCATACGCTCCAGGATTCGTGCGGCAACGCTGTCCGGTTCGCGAACCAGCCCCAGCAACAGGTGCTCGGTGCTGACATAGTTTTCACCCAGACGTCCCGCCTCTTCCTGGGCGTAAAAGATAACGCGGCGAGCACGCTCAGTGAATCGCTGCCACATTGCTGACATGGGACCTCCTTGATCGGCAGCGGCGGTGCTTGCGGATGGTATCCCTTTTCCACAGCGCCTGCAAAGCCGACCGTACTCCACAAAAAGGTTCTTCTGTCTATTAGGTTACCCGTTTTGACCCTGCAGATGCAAGCGCGTGGACAAAGGGTGAACTATCCGTTGCGCACTTGCCGCACCAGTGTTCGCATCCTGATGGCGCGCCACTCGGCATCATCGTACTGGGCTTCCCAGCGTACCGCCATCAGCATCTCCTTCCAGACTTCAGGGGTCAAGTGTCCCCAGCCTGCCATTGCGGCAAGGCTGACGACCGACAGCATCTGCAAGGCATCTGCGGCTCTCAAGGTGCGTTCCTTTCCAAGATTATGATACACCCGTTCTGCCTCTTCATGCAACTGTTGCGCTTGAGCTGGCAACAATTGCTCGCGCGCGCGTTGCTCCGCTTGAGCAATGAACTGTGCAGTTCCCGCTACCTGCGCGGCGATAGTCGCCTCGTCAACACCGATGCTGTGTGTATTGGACACCTGAAACAGTGCGCCCGCAGGTGTTCCCTCGCCGTACAGACCGCGGATGGTACCTCCCAGCTCCGCAGCTGCCCGCCACACAGTCTGTAACTGTCCACTCCGCTCTAGAGCAGGTGCATACATCATGACTGAAACCCGCAGTCCCCATCCGATATTGAGAACGGAGGCGGTCAGCCATCCATAATTGTCGGAGAAAGCCAGTTCTTCTTGCAGTGCCAGCGCATCCAGTGCCGCGCGTGCCAGAGCGATACTTTGGCGCACCTGCAAACCCGGCAGGATTGCCTGTACCCTCAGGTGGTCTTCCTCATTCACCAGTACGCTGATAGAGCGCGCTTCGTCCACAATCAGCGAGCCGTAAAGGGCGCTGTCGCGCAGTTGGGGGCTGGCAAGGCGCAGGTCTATCCACCGCTGGCGTTCAGAGGGTTTCATGCGCTGTGTCGACAGAACAGCGAAGGGCCACGGGCTGAGACGTGCTGTCCGCTCCACACGAGCGCGTACCTGTTCCAGTTCCACACTCTCCGCACACCAGGGAAAGCGCGCCCATACGAAGTTGCGGGCGTATCGGGCGCGGCTGCTGATAATCACCTGAAAGGGCTGTAGCGAATGGAGCCAGTAGGCGTCCGGCTGGTTTGGCGTCCCTGAAGCAAGAGGAGCGGGAACGGTTTCCGGCAGAGGGTCGCCGCCGTGGCGTAGGGGCAAAGACCAGCTTTCCAACCACTGGTCTACCGCCTGGGGAAGGTGCTGGTAGCAATTCGCGCAGCCTGCTGCTCCCTGTTCGGCAAGCAAAGACACCTCCGCAGCACAGCGTGAACAGGCGGAAAGGCTTTCCGAGCGTGTATCGAGAACGTCGGCTCGCTGAAGCAAGGTAGAATACGCCGACGCCTCTTCGGGAGCAAACCGGATGAGGTATCGGCGGGTGCATTCAGCGCACAACAGCCGGGTATGACCGTCGGCGTGCACCCGCCATTTTACAGCGAATCGCCCGCAAACCTCGCACCGTTGCTCAGACAGGCGTGCCACTGCTCTGAGTGTGTTCCCGGAACGCGGCAATGATACGATGCGTTATCTCACCCGGTTTACCCGTGCCGATAGGACGGTCGTCTAAGGTGACCATCGGCACCACCTCGGCGGCGGTACCGGTCAAGAACGCTTCATCGGCGGTGTACACATCGTACAGGGTCATCATGGTTTCGCGCACGGGGATGCCTATCTTCTCCGCCAGCATCATCACCGTAGCGCGCGTGATGCCAGCCAGAATGCCTGCGGAAGGCGGCGGGGTGTGCAATACCCCGTTCCTCACAACAAATATGTTATCGCCGGTGGCTTCTGCCACGTAGCCCTCCACATTCAGCATCAGCCCTTCGCCTGCGCCCACGCGGTTCGCTTCCATCTTCGCCAGAATATTGTTGATGTACCGTCCGAGCGATTTAATACGCGGGTCCAGGCACTGCGCAGGTGGAATACGTGTCGAGACGGTGACCACGTGCAAACCGTTTTCGTACATCTCCGGCGGGTAAAGCGCCAGGTCGGCGGTGGAGATAGCGATGGTCGGCTCCAGGCGAATGTGTTTGGGGTCCAGACCCAGCCCCACCCCGCGTGAAACGGTGACGCGGATGTAGCAGTTCGTTTCGCCGTTCTCACGCACCACCGACTTGATACGCTCGGTCATCTCCTCTTTGCTGATGGGGATGCCAATCATCAGCGCACGCGCGCTGTGGTACAGGCGGTCCACGTGTTCCTGTAGCTTGAAGATGCGCCCGTTGTAAACGCGGATGCCCTCGAACACACCGTCTCCGTATAGAAAACCGTGGTCGTACAGGTCAATCTTTGCCTCTGCAGGCGAGACCATCTGTCCGTTCAAGTTCACAAAGCGTCGCATTCTCTTTCCCTCCTGTAACGGTTTCAGTATAACGCGGTAGGGCTGAATGCGTCAATGCTCAGGAAGGTTTCTGTGTGTATACCACGAAAGTAGCACAGTGTGAAAAGGCTCTTTGTTTCCCTTTTGGGTAGCATCTCCAGCGCGTTGCTGCTGTGGCTGGCGTTCCCGCCAGTGGATTGGGGCTGGCTGGCGTGGGTTGCGCTGGTGCCGCTGGGGCTCGTCCTGCGCACCGTTTCGCGACCCGCGCAGGGATGCCTCATCGGGTTGGTTTGGGGAACCTGCTTCTACGGCGTGTTGCTGTGGTGGATGCAGCAGTTTGTGGCGCGGTGGACAGGCAGCTTCTGGCTGGGGTTGGCAGCATGGGGTGCGCTGGTGCTGTCGCAGACGCTGTTCGCGGGCGCGTTTGGCTGGCTCCACGCACTGGTCAACCGGTTCGCGTCCGGGTCCGTGTTGCCGATTGCATGGACGACGGCGCTGTGGGTAGCCTTCGAGTGGCTGCGCGGAGCAGGGGCATGGGGTTTCCTGTGGGGGCAGCTGGCGGTATCGCAGCACCGGAACCTCCTGCCTCTGCAGAGTACGGAACTGCTGGGCGCATGGGGGTTGAGTGCGTGGCTGTTTGCCGTCAATGCTTCTGTCGCCGAGGCGGTCGCACAGCGCAGGGTACGCCCTCTGCTGGGTGTGGCGGAAATCTCCGTGCTGTTACTTCTGTTTGATGGTGGAGGCTGAGCCTGCCCCCTGCCCCAGAAAGGTTGACCGCACTGGTCGTTCAGTCCAATGTCGATACCACCCGCCAGTGGGACGAGCCGATGCAACAACAGGTGAAGGCAAGTATGTCACGTGCGCTGGCGATTGCCGCCCGCGAGAAGGTAAATCTGGTTCTCTTCCCGGAGTCGCTGGTTCCCGACGCGACCGCCTACCCCTTTTCCGACATCATCCGGCGGGCGAATGCGCAGGGGATTGCCGTGCTCATCGGCACTTTTGAGGAAGAGTACGGCAGAAGCTACAACGCGGTAACCGCCTTCTTACCCGATGGTCATATAGATACCTACCGCAAACAGCACCTCGTCCCGTGGGGGGAGTATGTGCCCCTGCGGCGGTGGACGCCCTGGGTAGAGCATTTTGGAGTCGTGAGCGCGGACGTTTCGCCCGGCGAGAAACCGGTGTTGTTAACCCCGTGGCGCATTGGCGCACCTGTCTGCTTCGAATCGACGCTGCCCCGAATCTCCTGCGAAATGGCTCAGCAAGGGGCACGCTTGCTGTGCGTGGTGACGAACGATACCTGGTTTAGGCGATCGCCGGCGGCGGAACAACACCTCGCCTTTTGTGCCCTGCGGGCAGTAGAAACGCGCCGATGGGTGTTGCGCTCTGCGACAACGGGCGTCTCGGCGGTGTTCGATGCACAGGGTCGGTGCCTGCAAAGGGCAGAGCTGTTCACCGAGGCGCACTTGCGGGCGGACGGAGTAGAGCTGAGACAGGAGAGGACGCTATACGTGAGGCTGGGGGATAGCCTATCGGCTGCTATCCTGGTAGCGACGTGCGTCGTGGCAGGAGCACTTCCGCGCTGGATACGGCTTCTGGGAAGGAACAAGAGGAGATAGAGCGTATATTGGATGCGCCGAGCTATGCCTGCAGGCTGGAGGGGACGAACCCATGTCTGAGATACGCGAAGTAAAAACCGTTTGCCCACACGATTGCCCGGACACCTGCGCGATGATTGCCCGCGTGCAGGGCGACCGTCTGTTGGGCGTGCGTGGCAACCCTGACCATCCCATCACACGCGGCTATCTGTGCTGCAAAGTGACCCACTACGAAGAGCGCGTGTACAGCCCCGACCGGGTACTCTACCCGTATAAGCGCGTGGGCGCAAAGGGCGAAGGAAAGTTTGAGCGCATCTCGTGGGAGGAAGCGCTGGATACCATTGTCGCGCGATGGAAAGAGATTATTTCCCGATACGGCGCGGAGGCTATCCTGCCGTACTCCTACGCGGGCACGATGGGCGTGGTGAACATGTCCGCCTGCGACGGCAGGCTGTGGAATCGCATGGGCACAACCCGCCTTCTGCGCACGATATGCTCGTCCGCCGCCGAGGCTGGCTACCATTATACGATGGGCTGGTCAGGGGGTATTGACCCCGAAAGCCTGATATACGCGAAGACCATCATCGTGTGGGGAATGAACCCCGCCAGTACCTGCACCCATCAGATGGCTATCCTGCGTGAGGCACAGAAACGGGGGGCAACGCTCATCGTGATAGACCCCTTCCGCACGCGCACCGCTGAATGCGCCGACTGGCACGTGCAGATTGAACATGGCACGGATAGCGCACTGGCGCTGGGTATGATGCATGTCATCTTTCGCGAAGGATTGCAGAACGGCGAGTTCTTGAAACGCTATACGCTGGGATGGGAAGCCTTGCGCGAGCGGGTGTTGGACGAGTATGCTCCCGACCGTGTTTCGCGCATCACGGGTATACCTGCCGAGGACATCGAGCGTCTGGCAATAACTTATGCCACGCAACGCCCCTCCGCCATCCGCCTCGGTTACGGCATCGCCCGCAACACCAATGGCGGAATGATGGTGCGCACTATTACCTGTCTGCCCGCGATTATCGGCGCGTGGCGCGAGCTGGGTGGGGGGCTGTTGCTTTCTACCAGCGCGCATTTCCCGCTGAATATGAAGGCAGTGGAGCGCCCCGATTTGCTACAGGGCAACCCGCGTGCAGTGAATATGAATCAGCTCGGTGAAGCGCTATTCACGCTGAAGGAACCGCCGATTATGGCGCTGTACGTGTATAACTGCAACCCTGCGGCTGTTGCACCCAATAGCAACCGGGTGATAGAAGGTATGCTGCGCGAAGAGCTGTTTACCGTGGTGCACGAGCAGTTATGGACGGACACGGCGCGCCTGGCGGACATCGTGCTTCCTGCAACCACGCAGATGGAGCATCTGGACCTGCATAGCTCATACGGGCATCTGTACTTGCAGTTGAATCAGCCAGCCATTCCACCACTGGGCGAGAGCCGTCCGAACTGGCACGTGCTTTCCGAGTTGGCGCAACGCATGGGCTTCGAGGAGGAACCCTTCCGCGACACCGCTGAGGATATTATCCGACAAGCACTGGATAGTGACCATCCCTACCTGCAGGGGATTACCTACGAGTACCTGCTGGAGCACGGATTTGCCAAACTGAAAACCCCTTCCGACCCATTCGCCCCGTATCTGTATGGCGACTTGCGCTTTCGAACTCCCTCGGGCAAAATAGAACTCTACTCGGAGCAAGCAGAACAGGATGGCTACGACCCCCTGCCCGCTTACAGCCCTGCGGAGGAGCCAGACGTAGACAGAGAACGTTACCCTCTGAAGCTGATGTCCCCTGCCGCGCACTATTTCCTGAATACCTCTTTCGCCAATATAGAGCGGATGCAAAAGGGCGAGCGAGAACCGCGTATCTGGATGCATCCACAGGATGCGGAGGTGCGTGGTATCCAGCAGGGCGACTGGGTGCGCGTTTACAACGCCCGTGGCGAGGTACTGCTGCGGGCAATGGTAAGCGCAGAGCATGTGCGTCCGGGTACCACATGGTCCCCTTCGCTGTGGTGGCATAGAGACAGCCCCGGCGGACGCAACGTCAACGCATTAACCTCTGACCGTTTAGCGGATATGGGGGGCGGCTCCACGTTCCACACCTGCTATATTCAGGTCGAGAGGATGGAGACGAAGGTCGCTAACGAACAATGAGCCTACCCTCTGCCACCTCGCCTCGCGAAGTGACCAGCCCGATACCGACTTCGTTGGCCGCCTCTATAGCAGCAGGGTCAGGGCGCATCGCGAAGAAGTAGGGTAAGTACGGAGGGGCGAAACCGAGAGCCTCCATGCGGCTGCGAAAGCCTTCCGACTGCACTCGTTGCTGCCAGGCGAAGACATCACCTCTGCCTAAACGGGTTTTACTCTCGATGACTACGGTAATGTTCTCGCCTTCAGGGGTCACGCCGATGAGCGCAACGTCCACTTCTCCATCATAGACCACAGACCGGTATCCCGCCGAAAAGCGATACCCCTTCTGCTTCAGCACCCACCACACCATGTCCTCTGCTTCCTCTTCCAGGCTCATCCCCACATGCGAGGCGAGATTGCGCAGCTCTTTGCTAATCTCGTCAAGGCGGCGCTCTGTGCTGCTCCGAAAAGCGGAAAACTCTTCGTACATCTGGCGCTGGGCTTCGGCAAGCTGGCGATTCGACTCCGCCAACATCTCCAATTTCTGGTCCGTACGTCGCTGGGCTTCCGCCAACGCCCGTACCTCGGCAGCTAACTGTTCCAATCGCTCGTCCGTACGACGCTGAGCCTCTGCCAGCGCTCGTACCTCGCAGCTAGCTGCTCCAGTCGCTCATCCGTACGACGCTGAGCTTCCGCGAGTTGCCGTTGCTCCTCTGCCAGCGCTCGAACTTCAGCAGCAAGAGCAGTCAGTTGCTCGTCTGTGCGTTGCTGCGCCTGGATGAGCAGTTGCACGTGATGGGGCAGAGTAAGAAACTCTTCCCCCAACAGGGTCTCCAGCAACCTGGTACGCCATTCCGGGTGCTGCTGCAGGATTTGTAGCAAATCTTCAAACTCGCTGATAGTAAAAGGCATCTTCGGTCCACCCGAGCCTATTATACCATACCAGTGCCTGAGCGCGTTTTGCCCGTAAATATGCCATAATCTATACCGTAACTCCACTACCTTTCGCAAGGAGAGGAAGCATGAAGCGGACGTTCGCTCTGGCAGTGCTTGCCGTTCTCTGGCTGTTGCTTGCTGTCGCAGTAACGGCGCAGGAGAAGGTCACCCTGCAATACAAAGCACAGAAGGGTCAGAAGATGACCTACCGCCTGGAAGCCGACCTCAGCAGTGAGTTCGGTGGGCAAAAGATAAACGTGCTGATAAAGCAGACCTCTGTGGACGAGATTCTCGATGTCTCTGCCTCGGGTGAAATCACACGCCAGTCCGTAGATGAAGAGGTAGAGATGACTGTCAACGGTCAGAAGATGCCCGCTACCGAGGAGTCGAGCAAGCGGCGCACCATTACCGTGACGAAGCCCGACGGAACGCTGGTTTCCGTCAAATGGGAAGGGGGACGTGAACCCACCGAAGCCGAACGTAAGGCGCAGATGCGCCTGATGCAAGCCACACAAATCGTATTCTCGCCGAACCCTGTAGCCGTCGGCGACAAATGGACACGTGAGTACAAGGAAAACGCCGACAAGGGCACGCCCGGCGCGGTTGCGGAGTATGAACTGCTCGCTCTGGAAAAGGCGAAGGGTGTGGACACCGCCAAGCTGCGCTACACCTATCGCGAGACAGGCAGGGAAAAAAACATGAGCCTGCAGGGCGAGGTGTGGGTAGAGGTTGCCTCTGGCGATATCGTGGTATTGAACCTGGATGTGGAAAACTTCCCCTTCGCGCCATCCGAACAGGCTCCTACCTTCAGCGGCAAGCTGCGTGCAGAGCGCACGGGCGGTAGCCCCATCGGAGGCGCAGCAGCCGCCGCTCAACCTGCTGCGGAAGCTCCTAAGAAGAAGGAGAAGACCATCGAAGAGGTGGTCAAGGAATACGAGAAGATAGAAGGTCTCTTTACTTTGTACCGCAAGAAGGAAACGGGTAAAGAGACCATCTATATGGAGATTCGCGAGGACCAGCTGGATAAGCTGATGCTGCTGCAGGTGACGCAGAGCACCGGCACCGGCGGCTATTCGCTCGCGGCAGGCAACCCGATTGACGACATCCTGTTCAAGTTCGTTCGGCGCGATGAGCAGATTCTGATGGTGGTGCCCAACATCCGCTTCCGCGCCGACGAGCGACAACCCATAGCCCGTGCGGTCAAGCGCTCTTTTGCGGATGCCTATCTGGAGGCGTTCCGTATCGAAGCGCGCAGCGAGGAACGCAAGAGCCTGCTTATCAACATCAGTGACCTGTTCCGCTCAGACATCGCGCAGATTACCCGCCTGGCGCAGGCGGCTGGCGGCGCATACAGCATCGACCGTGAGAAGACGGTAATCAGCGCTATCAGGAACTTTCCGAATAACCTGGTGGTGCAAACTGCCTATCATCTGGTGCGTGCAGGAGGAGGCGGTGGCGGACCGTCGCTATCCATTCCGGGAATGAGTGCTGGAGCACCGCTCGCCGACCCTCGTAGCCTGCCCCTGGAGGTAAACTACAATCTCTTCTTCCTGCCCGAAAACGGCTATCGTCCCCGATTGGCAGACCCGCGCGTAGGTTACTTCGTCACCGAGTTTCAGGACTTCACGCAGGACAAAGACGACCAGACCACGCGCTACATCCTGCGCTGGCATCTGGAAAAAGCCGACCCCGATGCGGCGCTTTCGCCACCCAAGGAACCCATCGTTTTCTGGCTGGATAACGCGATACCGACGGAATATCGCGATGCGGTGCGCGAGGGCATTCTGTGGTGGAATAAGGCGTTCGAGCGGGTTGGCTTGAAAGACGCCATCGTCGTGAAGCAGATGCCGGACGATGCCGACTGGGACCACGCGGATATGCGCTACAACGTTATCCGCTGGGTGACCTCGCCGTCGTCGGGATACGCCGTGGCGCTGTTCCGCGCAAACCCGCTGACCGGGCAGATACTGAACGCCAGTATCACTGTGGACGCCAACATGACTCGCTTCGCCCGCACGGAGTTCAAGCGGATGATTCATCCGCTGAGTGCGTTTGACCCCGAACCGCTACCTCCCAGCCCCTTCCTGTGCAACATGGCGGAAGAGGCAGCGTACCATGCGTGGTTCGGGGCAACGGCGATGAAGCTGATGCAGTCCCCGAGGTCTACGCGCATCTCCGAGTCGGAGTACGTGAAGCAGTATATCCGCGAGGTAGTAGCGCACGAGATGGGGCACATTCTGGGGTTGCGCCATAACTTCGTCGCCAGCACGCTGCACTCTACTCAGGAGCTGGCAGATGCTGACAGAATCAACCGACTGGGACTGGTTGCCTCCATCATGGACTACACGCCGGTAAACATCGTTGCGCTTCACTCTCCACGTTCCGCCTACTGGGCGCAGGGACTTGGCGTGTACGACTACTGGGCGATAGAGTATGGCTACAAGCCCAGTAAAGCGCGCACACCGGAAGCGGAGCTGCCCATGCTGCGCGTCATCGCCCGTCGTTGTACGGAACCCGGTCTGGCATACATGGGTGATGAGTTCGCGGACAGCGTAGACCCCTACATTACACGGTTTGACCTCGGCAAGGACCCGCTGGGGTACTGGGCGACCATCTTCCGCGACGTAAACGCGATGATACCTCAGCTGCCCGCGAAGGCGGTCAAGCCCGGCGAGAATTACTATGAGTTGACCCGCAGCTTCAACGGGCTGCTGTCCATGTACGCCCGCGCTGCCAGCAACGTCGCCAGATACGTCGGCGGCGTCCGTTTGCGCCAGACCCACCGCGGGGACCCGAACGAAAAACCGCCGGTAGTGCCTATCAGCGCCGCTGAACAGAAACGCGCGCTGGCGCTGTTAACGCAGTACGTGTTCTCGCCAAAGGCTTTTAACTTCCCGAAAGAGGTCTATCTCAAACTCGCGCCGGATCCGTTCCCGGATTATGCGGCGATGCTCACCAGCCGTCCTCGTCTGGATGCTCCGGTGCGGGATACCATCTCCGGCATTCAGTTGCGCACCCTGCGTCGGCTGTTCAGCGAGCAAACGCTCAGCCAGATTGCCAACAACGAGTTCAAGGCGCGCAAGCCGGAGGAAACGCTGAGCATGACCGCGCTCTTTGAGCAGGTCAGCAATGCGATAAACGCTGAAATCATCAATGGCACCAGTGTGCCCGCACTGCGTCGGCTTTTGCAGAGAGCATATCTGCGAACGCTGGCGGATATGCTGGTGAACCCCGATTCGGAAGCACCAGACGATGCAAAGATGCTGGCTCGGTATCATTTGCGCCGCCTTAAGGGGCAGATACTGGCAGCCCGCAAGAAGCCCTTAGATACCGCCACGCGCGTGCATCTGGACGAAATGCTGAGCGAGATAGAGCGGGTTCTGCAGGCGCAATATACTATCGGTGCAGTGCCTGAACCCGCGTCTACCACCGTTCTTCCGCGCCGGTAAAGTCAACGCAGGAGGGTTGTCTGGCGATAAAGTGCCTGTACAACCCTCCTGTTCCCTCTACAAATAGCTTTTTGCACAAATAGTCGTGATTCCGCATACAAAATTGTCCTGCTCTACCAGTTTTTCATCCGACCTGCAGAAATTAGCGGTTTTTCTGCTTTCGCTGAGTTTACGCACTTGACAAAATCCGAAGATGCCATTAGAATCATAGCAAGGGCTAAAGCGTTTAGGGTACACTGTGTTTACTACCTGCTATGCTGCGGGAGCGTTTCCCCAACGATGGAGCTCTTCCTTTCAGGCATCATCCCAACGGTGCAGATGTAAATCCTGAGACTTTTGAGGAGGTCGAACCGATGCATCACGCGAGACGTTTCGCGTTCACGCTGATTGAGCTGCTGGTGGTCATCGCGATTATCGCGATACTGGCAGCCATCCTGTTCCCGGTCTTTGCGCAGGCACGTGAGAAGGCACGCGCAGCCGGATGCTTGAGCAACTGCAAGCAGATGGGTACCGCGGTGCTCATGTATGCTCAAGACTATGATGACGCTATCGTGCCCTGGCTGCGGCGGGCTAACTACTCCGGCGAGCCGCGTGCTGACCGCTTGTGGACCGGTTTGCTACAACCGTACGTGAAGAACGGTGGCACGAACCCGCCCTCCGGCGTGTTTGCCTGCCCTTCCGGCAACCCCGAGTCCATCAAGAAGGGTGCAGATGCTCCTGACTGCTACCCGGGCGAACTGGACGACTTCTGGCCCCCGCTGGAGGTATGGTCGCACTATGCGATTACCTTCCAGATGGCGGAGCGAGCCGGTAGCGGCACCCAGCAAGACCCCTATTACCAGTATGCTGGTAGCCTGGCATACCCGGCGGACATGGGCGGTTTAACGCGCTATATGCCTGAAGTAAGGCGCCCCGCTGAGACCGTTCTTATTGGCGACGGCATCACGATGGTGGGCGGTGGTTACTTCGTCATCGTGCTGGGCTGCGAATCGGCGTTCGTGCATCAGGACGGCGCGAATTACGTCTTCCTGGATGGACATGCCAAGCGCATCGCCCGCAACTCGGAGCGCTATCTGTCCTCGACCGTTGAGAATGGGCAGACCGTCTATTACAAGACCTACTACACCTTCTCGATGGAGTAAGAGACAATGCGTGGCGTAGCCCGGCGCTTTCGTAGCGCAACCTTGCTCCTGCTGGCGGCGGCGATGCTATTGCCGGTATTGCTGGCGGGATGCGGCAAGAAAGAAGAGGAGCTTCCGCCGAACTACTATACCGGTCCCATGAAGCCCAAGGGTACCGGTGCGGCGGGAGCCAATAACTAACCTCACCATGAACCAGAGAGCGGTTGACCCCGCTCTCTGGCTGTTTTTATCCCTCTGTTCCCCTTTCTCTCCAAGCCCATTGCGGAGTATCATCAATACAGAGACCAGAAAAAAGGAGGTGCTACCCATGTGTGGACGCTTTACCCTGGCGCAACCCGCGCAGGCTGTAGCGGAACGGTTTGGGGTGCAGCTGGTGCTCTTCAAGCCCTCGCCGCGTTACAACATCGCGCCATCGCAGCCGGTCGCAGTGGTCATGCAGAACGGCGAGCGCAGGCTGGAGGCATGTCAATGGGGTCTCGTTCCCTTCTGGGCGAAAGACCCCGAGATAGGCAACCGTCTGATTAACGCCCGAGCTGAAACGCTGGCAGAGAAACCCGCGTTTAAGTACTCGCTCACGCGACGGCGCTGTCTGATACCTGCCGACGGCTTCTACGAATGGCGCAAGGAGGGCAATCGTCGTGTGCCGGTGTACATCCGCAGGCGTGATGGTGGGCTATTCGCCTTTGCGGGGCTGTGGGACGAGTGGCAGTCGCCCGACGGCTCTCCTCTACGCACCTGCACCATTATCACTACCGAGCCGAACGCGCTGATCGCGCCCATTCACAATCGGATGCCAGCTATCTTGAAGCCAGAACACGAGGCGCTCTGGCTGGACCCCTCTCTGAAAGACCCGACGCAGCTGCTCAGGATGCTACAGGCATATCCTGAGGCGGAGTTAGAGGCTTACCCAGTTTCTCCGCGCGTGAACAACCCTAACAGTGATGACCCATTATGCATTCAGCCAGTGTAAAGGGGAGGCAAAAAAGGATGGCGCGAACCTATCGGGTGGTTATCGGGGTGATGGGAGCAGCCCAGTGCGACGAGCCGACATACGGGTTGGCGAAGCGAGTCGGGACGCTTATCGCCGAGCGCGGCGCCGTGCTGTTATGTGGTGGGCGTGGAGGTGTCATGGAAGCCGCTGCACGCGGGGCGAAAGAGGCAGGAGGTCTCACTATCGGCATCATGCCGGGCATGAACGCCAGCGAGACCCCGCCCAATCCCTACATCGACGTGGCGATATTCACCGGACTGCGCGATGGGCGTAACTGGGTAAACGTGTGCGCCAGCGACGCCATTATCGCCATCTCTGGGGGATACGGCACGCTCTCCGAGATCGCACTTGCGCTCAAAATCGGCAAGCCAGTGGTGCTGTTGCACTCCTGGGATGTACCCGCACGTGATTTCGCTCCCCTGTACGTCGCCGAGACCCCGGAGCAAGCAGTGGAACTGGCGTTCCAGTCTGCGGGAGTGGCTACCGCTTCGGCGGTGCAGACGGAATCTTCATAATCTTCTTGCCGCACATCGGGCAGTAGTTCCAGTGTGGCTGAAGTTCCGCACCGCAGATGCACTTGAGCACGGGAGCCTGCGTTCCCACTCCGGCGCGCCTGGTTGTCATCGACGGACCTGGCGCACCCTGCATCTGGCTGGTCAACGGCGCGGTTCGCTGTATCGTCGGGTCCACAAATTGCCGTGTGCCCGCGGCTCCGGGAGCGGCTTTGACCTGTATCTGCGGAGCGGGCACCAGCAGTATAGAACCATCCGGCTGAAACTGATACTGCGTCTGGGTGGCTTGCGCAATCACATTGAGTGCGTAGCCCAGGGTCACATTGCTGAGCACCAGCCGGGTGACCTCCAGGTCGGGCACCTCGGGCACCGCGGTGATAGGCACGCCCGCCTGTCGGGAGAGCATGTTCAACACGTTGCGCAATTTGGTACTCGCTACCATATTCACCGGTCGCGAGAGAATGTCCACTGGAGCCTGCAACGCCAATGGCTCCGCGAGTTGCACTGCAGGACGCGCCCGCACCACGTACGTTTCTACCAGACGCCCCTGACCGGTTTGCGAACGCTCTATCTGGCAAACAAGCCCTGCGCTTTGCAATATGCGGTTCAACGCCTCCTCAAACGAGTCGGTGGCGATGCGCAGAGAGACGTTTCCCTGCACGCCGGGCTCGATAACATACTGCTTGCCTGCTTTCTGGAATAAGTCGTCTAACACCTCGCGCACATCGCGATTCACCGCCTCAATCTGATAAGCCCGGACGGGTGCCGGCTGTCGGGGTTGGGCTGCCAGCGGAATCGCGATTATCGCCGCGAGTATCAGGGCTATCCATCGGTTCATCATTGCTCTCCACCTCCACGGCTGTGGGTGTATCACACTCTATCTGTACCGTTCTCGGTTGTCCGTTTTCATCGTAGGTTGTTTGCACCAGTACCTTTCCTACCAGCTCGCCCTGTTCGTTACGTACCTCCGCGTACGCCATGCTGGCAACCAGCAGGGGTGCGGACGCTGTTCTCTCCTGCACCGGCTGAGCCTGCGGCTGTGCAGTCTCTCGCAGGGGTGCGGATGGTTCTTCGGGACGCCTGGCTGGATGCGCCTGCGCCGTCTGTACCGGCTTGACGGTAAGCGAACGTACCGGTGGCGCGGTCGGAGAAGGCGCAGAGTTTTCTGCTCCTCCCCGTTTCAGGTGTCCCCCCCCTGCGGAAGCCCGGAGGCAATGCCTCTT
>VSSL01000071.1_pt1 | contig 22943 bp, 18 predicted proteins | sample 4557531 | NCBI WGS metagenome assembly VSSL01 (sample SAMN10986726, study PRJNA523729) | hot springs metagenome | isolation source: hot springs | place: India:Timba, Gujarat | collected 2018-05-31 | reverse complement strand
GGGGTTTCGCAATCGCTGAGGTGCCGGTCGAACTCAGACCCAGATATGCAGGTAAACCGAAGTACTCCAGCCCGTGGCGGATTGTAATTGGATTTCTCGACCTGCTGGCGGTTGCGTTTCAGGTTTCATTCATGCGCAAACCGATGCTTTATTTTGGCACCCTGGGATTTGTCTCCCTTTTTCTCGGATTTATCACCGGCATACTGGCGATCGTTCTGCGTCTTGCGGGTCACGGGTTCCGTCCCCTCCTTTATCTCGTCATTCTGTTTGTGCTTTCGGGTCTGCTCTTCTTTGCCGCCGGCTTTCTGGGTGAGTCCATCGCCTCGGTTAATGACCGGCTGGAAAATATTGAGCATCAGCTCCGACAGTCCGGGGACCGTCGAATCCCACCGGACACCGAAGAGCGTGCGGGGTGAAGCACCGGGTTCAGAACATCATCCGGTTTCTTGTTTCATTCGGTCTGCTGGGACTCCTGGGTTATCTGTTCCGGCACCAGCTTGGTGCGTCTATTTCCACCCTCAGGGAGGCAGACTGGCGTTTTCTCCTCCTCGCCGGCCTGATTTATCTCCTGTTTATTCTTATATCTGCCTGGCGCTGGCAGGTTCTGCTCCGGGCACAGCGGCTTTACTTTACCACCTGGTATCTTGCCCGGGTATTCACCCTGGGACTGTTCTTCTGCAAACTCCTGCCCACCTCAATCGGGGGTGATGTTATGCGCATCGCCTATACCACCAGACCGGGCATGGGACCTCAGGCATTTTCCGCCACCCTGCTGGACCGGCTGCTCGGCTTTCAGAGTCTGACATTCCTTGCCATAATTATGGGTGCAGTTATATCCTTACGTCAGGCATCGGCACTGAGCCTGGGTTCAGGCAGGTTTACCGGCTTTGGTGTTGTCCTGCTCCTTTTTGCCATCCTTCTGCTCCTTGTGGCGGTAACCCTGCTTTTCTTCAACGACCGCGTCTACCTTTCCGTGCATCGCCTGCTGAATTCTTTGAGCAGAAAATTTGCCGCACTGGGACGGCTGAGCGGACTGGTTGAACGGACCTACCAGGCAGTTAAAAACTACCGCCATCAGCCGGGAGCACTGGTCATCAGTTTTCTTTCGGGCATCGGTGTCCAGGCAGCGCTTTCCCTTGCCTGGTTTTTCACCGCCCGTGCGGTCGGCGCCGGTGTAGCGCCCGTCTATTACTTTATTTTCATCCCGGTGCTCAACATCGTCGTCAATATTCCGGCAATCGGCGGGCTGGGGGTGCGGGAGGCTGCCTTTGTCCTCTTCTTCACCCCTCCCTGGCTTCCCAACCGCCTGAACCCGGAACAGGCATTGTCCACTGCTCTGCTTTTTTTAGTGCTGGATCTGTTTTTTGCCCTGATCGGGGGTGTGCTTTTCGCCTTTATGAAACGCACCCCAAAAGGTATTACAGAAGAAAAAAAGGAGGAATAAATGGCATTACCTTTACCCCGGCCGAATCTGGAGCGGGTCGTTCCCTACAAGCCGGGCAAACCGGTTGAAGAGGTGGTGCGGGAACTCAAGCTCAAAGGACCGGTGATTAAACTCGCTTCCAATGAAAATCCGCTTGGCCCATCGCCCAAAGCGCTAGCCGCCCTGCGCAAGGCGCTGCCCCAGCTTCATTATTATCCGGAAGATACCTGCTACTATCTGCGGCGCCAGCTGAGTGAACTCTACCGGGTTGATTATGATTCGATCATTGTCGGCAATGGCTCGGTGGATCTGATTTATCTTGCCTGTCTCGCCTATCTTGACCCGGGCGACGAGATGATCATCAGCGCCGGCTCGTTCATCTCCGCCCGGATTGCCGGCACAATTATGAACGCCAACATCATTCAGATTCCCACCCGGGACTACCGGCACGACCTCGAACGGATTCTGGCCAGTATCACACCGAAGACCAAGCTCATCTATCTTGATAACCCGATCAACCCGCTGGGAACAATCGTCAACCGCAAGGAGCTTGCCGAATTCATGGCGCAGATACCGGAACATGTCCTGGTTATCCTCGACGAAGCCTACGCTGAATACATCACCAGCCGTGACTACCCGCGGGGGCTGGACTTTTACAATCAGAACTACAACATTCTCGTCCTGCGCACCTTCTCAAAGATCTACGGCCTTGCCGGTCTGCGCATCGGTTATGGATTCGCCCGGCCGGAGATCATCCAGACGCTGATGAAGGTCCGGCTGCCGTTCAATGCCAATCGCGCCGCCCAGGTTGCTGCCATCGCCGCCCTGAGCGACACCCGGCATGTGAAACGCAGCCGGCAGGTGAACGAGGCGGGGAAGGCGATGTTTTACCGGGAGTTCAAACGGCTCAAGCTGTTTTATCTTGAAAGTTATGCCAACTTTGTCTTCGTCAACTTTACCGTTGATTCCTCGCTCATATTTGACATCCTCCAGCGCAAAGGGGTAATAACCCGCACCGTCAAGGAATACGGTTTTCCTACCGCCCTGCGGGTCTCGGTAGGACGGGAACCGGAAAACCGGCGCTTCCTCAAAGCGCTGAATGAGACCCTCGCCTATCTGCGCATCAGCACACCCTCAGCTGATTAGCACCGCCTGAATATGCTCCCACGGCTGCGCCGCTACTTCATCACCGGGCTGGCAGCAATACTGCCGGTCGGTCTGACGGTCTTTGTCCTCTGGTTCATCATCTCCCACCTCGGCAGCATCCTCCAGCCCTTGCTGCGCCACCTGCGCTGGCTTCAACAGCTGCCCTCGGTCCTTTTGACCCTTATCGGTTTTCTGGTGCTCATTATCGTAATAACGCTCCTCGGTGCCCTGACCTCCGGCTATCTTGGCCGGCACTTTTTGACCTGGCTGGATCGCTTCTTCCGCCAGCTGCCGCTCGCCAGCTCAGTTTATACATCAGCCCGTCAGCTTACCGATGCGGTCTTCATCAAACGCTCATCACTGCGCAAGACGGTGCTGGTAGAGTATCCCCGGAAAGGGCTTCTTGCACTCGGTTTCCTCACGGGTGAAGAACCGGTGGAACTTGCCGACGGCCGGCGGGCATTTCTGGTTTTTTTCCCGACCGCACCCAATCCTACCAGCGGCTGGCTGGCAATCGTTCCGGAAACCGATATTACGGAAACACCTCTCAGTATTGAAGAAGGACTAAAGTTTGTCGTCTCCGGCGGACTGGCGCGGCCCGCTGACTTTCGTGTCTTCGGCTCGAAACCGCCGGAAGAGCTCAGCCAGCTCCCTTAAACGTGCCTTCACCCGGCCGTTAACGGTGTCCGGCGGATAATCGCCATTGCGCCCGGGACTTCCTGCCGGCACGCCGGTAAGCAGCTCAATTCCCTGGTCGATCGTCTCAATCGCATAGATATGAAACCGGCCCTTGCTTACCGCCTCAACCACATCCTCCCTCAGCATCAGATCACCCAGGTTTGCCTTCGGAATCAGAACCCCCTGAGAACCGGTTAAACCCTTCTGCCGGCAGATATCAAAAAACCCCTCGATCTTCTCATTAACCCCGCCGATCGGCTGAATCTCACCCTTCTGGTTCACCGAACCGGTCACCGCCAGATCCTGACGCAGCGGCAGTCCGGCAAGCTCGGAAAGCAGCGCATAGAGCTCGGTCGAAGAGGCGCTGTCGCCGTCAATCCCGCCGTAAGACTGTTCAAATGTGATCGATGCCGAAAGCACCAGGGGCATATCCGCTGCATACTTGTTCCGCAGATAACCGGTGATGATATAAAGCCCCTTGTCATGGATCGGACCGGACAGCTCCGCCTCCCGCTCGACGCTGATGATTCCGGCGGTTCCGACACCGACCTTGGCGGTAATGCGCACCGGGATTGCAAACGAATGTTCAATCAGATCGTAGACTGCCAGTCCATTCACCTGCCCCTGAACTTTTCCTCTGACATCAATAAACAGAAGCCCTTTGCGGATACTCTCCTGCAGTTTCTCTTCAATCAATCGGACCCGCTCCCGGCGTTTTTCTATTGCGGTCCGCACATGTTCTGCCTTCACCACCCGGGACTGTGCCTTGCCTGCCCAGTAGTTTGCCTCCTTGAGCACATCGGCGATAATATTGAACCGGGTGGTCACCTTGTCCCTTCGCCCTGCCAGCCGTGCGCCATACTCAATCACCCTCGCAACTGCGGACCGGTCAAAGGGCCGGAGATTTTCCTTTTCACACAGCGCCCTGATGACCTGACTGTATTCGGCTGCCGAACTCCGGTTCAGATCCATCTCCCAGTCAAAGTCCGCCCGGACCTTGAACACCTTGCCAAACTCCTCATCATAAGCGGCCAGGAGATTGTAAATCCAGGGCTCACCGATCATGATTACCTTCAGATCCAGGGGAATCGGTTCCGGTTTGAGCGCGGTTGTGCCGAACAGCGAGACAAACGGGTCATAAGCAGAAATCTCCAGCTGCCGGTTGCGCAGTGTCCGCTTAAGATTGGGCCATACTCCGGGCTCAAGCAGCAGATCAAGCGCATTGACGACCAGGAACCCGCCGTCCGCCCGCACCAGCGAACCGGCCTTAATATGGGTAAAATCTGTCCGCCACTGCCCGGACCGGTCCCAGATCCGCTCAATTGAACCGAAGAGATTGCGATAACTGGGATTGGTCTCAAAGACCACGGGCGCGGTCTTCTGCTCCGAGTTATCAACGAGCACATTCACCCGGTATTTCAGATACGGGTCAATGCCGGCTGGCGGCCCGGCTTCAGCTTCACCACCACGCTGACGGAACAGATCAATATCGGCTAACACCGCGGTCCGCACCTCATCAAGATAACCGGACACTTTGGGGTCCTGATGGTGCTCACGGATTTCCGCCAGCCGCTCTTCCAGGAGCGGACTCACCATCTGCTTGTCCAGCTCGGCAAGATGTTCCCGTGCCTGCCGCTCATACTCCCGCAGTTCCTTGAAGATCGCCATCAGTTCGGCGGTCAGTTCCCGATGCCGGTTTTTCAGCTCATTCGCCCGCTCCGGGGTCAGCTTGCCCTCCTCCACCAGCCGGTCAAGCACATCGACACTCACCGGCTGCTTGTCAACAATCGGCGCCAGCTCCGGCCGGCCCACCGGCGGTGTCTGCACGAGTGCAAACCCCTCGCTTGCCACCTTCTTCTCAAAATCCCGGACCCGTGCCGCTCCCTGCTCCTTGAAGCGGTCGATGATCTCCTGCCGCGAATTCTGATACGCCTCCCCCTCAAACTGCCGTGGTATGTTCTTTACCAGATAGGCAACCAGCTCATCCATCTCCTGGCGGAGCTGCCGGCCTTCGCCCGCAGGCAGCAAGAGCAGATGGGGCTCATCCGGATTCTGAAAATTGTTCACAAAACACTTGTCGGTGAGCGTCTTGACCGGACGCGCCGTTTCCAGCAGCCTCTGAACCGTGCTCGTTCGTCCCGAACCGGCCGGGCCGGTCACAAAGATGTTGTAGCCCGACGCTTCAATCTCCAGGCCAAGGCTGAGTGCTGCCAGTGCCCGTTCCTGCCCAACAATTTCCCTGGAGATCTTCAGATCCTCGGTGGTCCTGAACCTCAAATAATCATCCGGACAGCACCACCGCAGGTCCTCCGGCTTCAGCTCCAGCCGGCGGAGATCAGGCAGCGCAGCAGTCCTGCCCGCTCTCTTTGCCCGCCTTGCTTTTGGCATACTGCCCCCTTACTCCTTGCATGCCACCCGGAAACTGGAAAATTTTATAAACGGGAGATAATAGTCACCCAGATCCCGCTGTGCTGCGCCCACCGCCTCCACCCGCTGAAACAGATCATAAACATTGCCGGCAACACTTACATCCTTGAGTCTGCCGGTGATACTGCCTTTTTCAATCTTGTAGCCACAGCTGACATTCAGCGCCACCTCACCGGCAAGGAGATTGGACATCCCGCCGCCGAGAAAGCCGTAGACGAGAATGCCGGCGGGTATGTCCTTGATCACCCCCTCCAGCTCGGCAGTGCCGGGTTCGATTTCAATATTACTCAGACCGGGCACGGGCAGGCTGGAATAGCTCCGCACCGCCGAACCGGTTGAGTCTGTGCCGCAGGCGGCTGCAGTTGCCAGGTCGTAGATGAAACCCTTAAATACCCCACGCTCAAACAGCACATTCCTGACCGCCGGCAGCCCCTCACCGTCAAATGGAGCGGATGCAGTCCCGAAGGGCCGGAGACGATTGTCCACGAGCGTAATCTTCGGACTCAGCACCGGCTGATTTTCCCGGTTGATCAGGGGCGAAGTGCCTTTCTGCCGGTTTTTACCGTTGACCGCTATCAGCAGTGGCAGCAGCAGCTGGGGCAGGGCAAACGGCATTACCACCACCGGATAATCCCCGCTTTTGAGTGTTGCCTTCTGCTTGCCCAGCCGGGCAAGATTGACCACGCGCTCTGCCACCTGGTCGAGCGGAAAGCTCTGCCCGCCGGAAAGATTAACATAATCATAAACCCAGAAAATACCGTCCTGAACCAGCAGTCCGGCAACTGACAGCTCCAGCTCCACCCGCTCAAAACTGAGGTCAACCCCGCGTGTGTTTGCCACCCCGATCTCACGGTAGCAGCGGCTGAAATGCAGATCAACCTTGAGCTCGGGTATCCGGGAATTCAGCGCCTCAATCAGATCACCACCCCACTCCCGCATCTTCTGGATGTTGACGAGCAGGGTGCGGTTATCAAAGGTCGGAACCGCCGGCGGCTCAGCCGGACCCGGCAGGTCAAAACTGGCGGTCTGCCCGAAAGCAGCGGCATCGATCGCAGCCCGGACCTGCTCTTCGAGACGCTGGGGGTTGGTACTGGCGGCAAAACCTACCCTGCCGTTTTTAATCACCCGCAACCCCAGACCATGGGTCAGCTTGGTCTCCTGAGCAAAAAATTTACCCTGCCGGAAAACCACTTCAGTGAGATCAACCTCACTCTCATACACATCCGCCTGCTCTGCCCGGCTGGCTGCCAGCTCCAGGAGCTCCAGTCTCATCTCCCCCTCCTGCTGGTTAACTTATCGGCCACCGATTACCACATTTCTGATTCTGATGTGCGGGGCACCGGTCGTAACCGGCAGCGGCGACTGCCCATCCTTGCCACAACCACCGAGCCCGCCGTGAATCATCAGGTCATTACCGATGGCATCAATATTCCTCAGGGTCTCAAACACATTGCCGGCAAGGGTCGCATCCCGGACCATCTTCGTCAGCCTGCCATTTTCAATCCGGTAGGCATACTGGGAGGAAAAGGTGAATGTTTCCAGCTCGGTCATTCCACCCCGGCTGCCAACGACATAAAGCCCGTCTTTGACCTCAGCCAGCATCTCATCAAACCGCCGGTTCTGGGGCACGATGTAGGTATTACTCATCCGCACGATCGGGGCAAAGCGGTAACTGATCGCCCGGGCATTACCGGTCGCACCCTCCCCCATCAGATAGGCGGTATGCCGGCTGTGCAGGTGGCTGGCGATCACCCCGTTTTTGATCAGTTCGGTGCGCTGAGCCGGCACCCCCTCATCGTCATAGCGGTAACTGCCGTTTTCGCCCGGCAGGGTCGGGTCATCAACAATTGTCAGCTCATCAACCCCGTACCGGGTTCCGATCCGCATCAGCTGTTTCAGCCGTTCATTTTCGGCGATGTGATCCGCCTCACTCAGATGGCCGAACGCCTCATGGGCAAATATCCCGCCAAGCAGCGGATCAATGATCACCGTATACGCCCCGGCAGTCACCGGCTCCGCCTTCAGCAGGTCAATCGCAATTCTTGCCACCCGTTCAACCATGCCCTCCTTGCCCCAAAGCGACTCAATCCCGGCAGCCCGGCCAAAGGACTCTCCATACTGCTGAATGTTGGCTCCGTCCCGGGCAATCGCCTGACAGGAAAAACCGGTGCGCACAAACTCCTGCTCAATGTAACGGTCCTCGCTCGAATACCAGTAAACGGTCCGGTGGCTGTCAAGGTATGACGACACCGTGCTTATGATCTGCTTCGGCGCCAGAAGCAGCCGGTTGTAATCGTGAATCAGCTGCTGCTTTTGCGCGAGGGGCACCGTCCTCGGGTCCTCATGCCTGGGCAACCGGATAATCTCGTCAAGTGCCGGCAGCTGGATCAGGCCGCCTTCCCGCGGTGGCAGTTCTGCTGCCTGAATCGCCAGCTCATCTGCCAGCTCCTTCAGCGACTCATCCACAGTATTAAAGCTGGCAATCACCCAGTTCCCCCGATAAAAAACCCGCAGACATCCGCCCCGCTCAAAACCGGTGCCGATGTCCTCAAGCTCCCGGCCGCGGTAGACAATCCTCGTGGTCTCACTTTCCTCAACCCGGATATCGGCATAATCCACTGCCAGTCCGGCAATCACCTCTTTAAGAAACGCCTTCATATCAGCATACTCAGAATAAAAAAATATAATGTAATGTCAACTTTACCGGCACTGAACCGCTACAACGAAAAAGGGCGATGCACCGTGGGAACTGGCGCACCGCCCAATTTATCTGTCCCGGCTGCAGATTTCAGCCCGAGACTCAGAGCGCGAACCCCCTTAAATTCCCATTTCAGGCTCGGTCAAAAGGCGACTATGGTTATCATATACAAAAATCATGCCAATGAAATTTAAAAATATAACGCTATTGTTTTCAAATAGTTATAAAATTGGGTTATACTTTTATTGCTTAAAAATTCGGCAGTTACTGCTTATTTATTCTGCAATTTCGCTTAACTGATCCCGTATTCTCTGATTTTCTTTCTCAGGGTATCGCGATGGATTCCCAGAAGCGCTGCTGCCCGGCTCTGGTTGCCGTTGCATTTTATGAGCGCCTCCTGGATTGCCAGCTTCTCCAGCTCTGCCAGTTTGAGCGAACCGGCAACATGCTCAATACTGGCTGAGGTGCCGGATTTAAGTCCGGGTGCAGCCGGGGTCACATGTGCCTGAAACTGGGCGATGGCGGTGGCAATATGTCCGACACCGATTATGCGCGAGTTTTCATACTGTGCCCGGTCATAAGCCTGATTGATAATTGCCCGCAGTGTGCGGACATTGCCCGCAGCAAAGAGCGGTCTTTCTCCGGAAATATGCTGCAGCACAATCTGACTGAGAAACCGGACCGCGGTCAGGTCCGGCTGCAGCTTCTGCCGGACATAGGGATTTTTGTTCCGTTCACTTATAAAGAACTCAAAAAACTCGCCGATATCATCCTCAACCGTCTGCGGCTTTTCTCCGGACCAGCGCTCAGCAACCGAAGGCACCGGAATGCAGTGGTGGACCAGCCGGGTGTAGAAGTCACTCCGAAACCGCTGCTGCAGCTCCTCAATCGTCCGGTTCGTTGCGGTAATAATCCGGACATCAACCTCCTTCTCCACTGAACTCCCCAGCCTCTTAATCCGGTGATACTCAATCACCCGGAGCAGTTTCTTCTGCAGCTCATGATCAATCTCCCCAATCTCATCCAGAAACACGGTGGACCCCCGGGCGGTCTCAAAGATTCCGGCGCGGGGTGTCCGGGCATCGGTGAAGGCACCGGTCTCGTGTCCGAAAAGCTCATCAATGCACAGGTTCTTGTCCATTGTGGTCATCTGCACCGTCAGCACATTCTTCCGCTCCGGCACCCGCTCTGAATAACGGTAACTCAGCCGGTGAATCGCCTGGGCAACCAGCTCCTTGCCGGTGCCGGGCGGACCGATCACCAGCACGATACTGTCGGTTGGTGCGGTGCGCTCAATTTCCCGCACGAGCGCCGCCATCCGCCTAGACCTGCCGACCACCATATTGTGAGTCTCCCGCCAGTAAAACCGCCTGTCATCGGTAAGCGGTCTGAGCGCACACAGATCCAGCTTCTTCAGCACCGTCAGCTCCTCACTCTCCTCACCTGCCGGACCGGTGAAATGACATTCACCGAGCCCGGGGACACGACAGATATCAATATACCGTTCCGGCGACTGCAGCAGGTCAGTGCTCAGGTGAAATACTACCGGTGCGATCTGCTCAATGCTAAGCTGGCGCAGATGGTAATAGATGATAAAACCCTGGAGCCGGCGGACATCCATTGCCAGGCCGGCAGGACGCAACCCCAGAGGGAAAACCGCCAGCTTCTGCTCGCTGTCCACCTCGGAGAAATCAACCCCGAGCACGATGCCGGCAACATGAACCCCTGCATTCTGCCGGTACCATTTTCTAATCGCCTCCAGACAGTCGCAATAGACAAACTCAAACTCCTGCGCCAGTCTGCCGTTGTCAAACTGACGGGCATAATCCACCAAGGTTTGAAACCTGCCCGGTGTGTCATAGACCACAAGCACAACTGGACGCTGTCGCCGGCTGCTCATAACTGTCACTGATATTATATCTGCAGAAAACTCCAGCTCAAGAAAATCTGCACTGCCGAATTTTTCAATTTTTGCTCTGGTTAAAATTGACTTTCTGCCCGCCTGCTGATATTTTAGTTGTGCAAGTATGCCGATTTTTGCGGTAGTCCTTCTTCTAACCGGGCTGATTTCCGGTCCTGGTCTGACCACGACACAAACTGCCTGCACCTCAGCACCGCCCTTCACCGACAACCAGTCCTCATTTGATATGTATCAGGAGGAGATTGTAATTGACACCTGCTCCGTAGTGGTGCTGGCGGGTGCTCAGGACCATGCCGGCAGCATCTATGCGCTCGTCGTCACTCCGGAATCAATTCTGAAAATCTACCGCTCTTCAGATCAGGGAAGTTTCTGGGAGCTGATGCTGACAATGCCCGTGCCGGCTTTGGTCAGTCAGGCAGAACTTCTGATCGCCGGACCGGACCCGGCAAAAATCTTCATATTTTTGCTGACAAAAGATGCAGGCGGAGACCTTTGGCTGATGCGGACCACCTCCGATTTCACTACCCGGGACTGGCTGCCGGTAGCGGTCGGACCGGACACGATCGACCGGTTCACCGTTGCGGTTGACCATAACTCCCGCCCCTATCTCTACTGCCTCTATGTCCGGGAACAACGGACCGGACCCAATGGCAGGTTCACCCGCTCGCTGGACCTGGGCAGCACCTGGGAATCGCCTCAGGATTTCTACAACTGCTCCCAACCATGCCTTTACTTCGGTGCCGGCACCCTCCACTGCGTCTGGCGCTTTGCAATTGACAATCGCCAGCTCCATTACACCCGGAACCGGCACTATGGTGCACCCGGCAGATGGGAACCGCTGCAGGTGCTTTATGCTACCGGCGAACAATGCCTTACCCCTGCGGTGGCTCAGGCGGAAACCACTCCTCCTTGGCGGGCACCGGTCTGGATCGCCTGGAGCGTTGCCCGTCGCGATACCGAGATGCTGGATCTGCTCATCACCTGCTCAACTGACGGTGGCAGCACCTTTTCAGCGCCGGTCAGCCTCGGTGAACCATTTATTGATGAATGGTGGCCCGGCCTCGCCGCCACCAGCACCACCCTCAACCTGCTTTACAATGCGGGTGCCCGCGGTGAAAATGAGCCGACGGTGATTTACTACCGGTATGCCCGCAGTTATGCACCCCAGCTCCTGAGCTCTCCGCTGAAAATTAATGATTCGCGGGCTAATCCAGCGGTCTTTGGTGCCCGGCCCAGGGCGCTCGGTTCGGGCGCACTGTTCAGTCATTATGGAGCAGGCGCAACCGCCCGTGGTCTGTACTTCAGCAAGCTGGTACCACCGCTTGTGTCCCGACCCCGCACCACAAAACGAGCATTGACCGCCACCAGCCTGACCCTTGACCCTGCCGGCAGAAGGGTAAACCTGACCAGTTCCCGGCCGAAAACCGGGGTTTACTTTGTATCCGAAGGGGACCGCTGGCGCAAGCTCCTGATTCTGCGTTAGTTAACACCATCCTGCCCGCAACCGGCATCTTACCCTACGGTAAGGGGAACTGCCCCCAGAGCGGGGTGAAAAGGGGTATATAAATATAACACATTTATAAATAATAACTTATAACAGGGGGATAAAATATGTGTGAATTCTGCCATCTGCGCGGGATCTAAATATTTATGGAGAACTGCGCTGCGGTCCGGGGTAATCGAGTCTGCCTTCAGTCTAAATAATGCCAGTTTTCGCTGTTCGGATTATTTAATCTTCAAGCACCTCCGCATCTGATATTCCGGAATACGATGACTGCCACAGGCACCTGAATTATAAACTGATCTGAACCTGTTTTATTGTTTGACATCCTGAGGGCGGTAATTAAGCTATATTAATTCAAAACAGGAGCAAAAAGTGAAAAAGGGTGTAACCGTTTTGTTTTTAGCGACCGTAATTATCCTGCCGCTGGGCGCCGGTGAACTGCTGGTGCAGTGGTGGCCGGGAATAGGTTCCGCCGGTAAAGATATCAGTCAGCTGCCGTTTCCGGTGGTGGCGGAACTGGAGGACTGCTGTCTGCTCATGGTGGATGAAGCCCGACTGCCCGCGCTTGACTCCCTGCCGGGCTCGTTTTCGGTGCTGAACCTGCCCGCAGATAAACAGCTGTTTTATGTCAAGACCCCGGCCGGTTTTGACCGGCAAAAGCTTGCCCGCTTCGGTCTCGTTGCCGGCGAAACACCAGCCGGCGTTCTGCTGGCAACCGATGAGACGCAGATCCTTGGTCTCAACCGCCTGCCGGTTGAGCTGTGCCATCTGCCCCTTGAGCCGGTTAACCTTCAGCCGGCAGGTCCGCTGCCCGCACCGGTTGCGGTCTCGGAAAGTCTGATTACCGCGCTGGTTGCGCGGGTTAACCCCGATTCAGTGCTTGCCCATATCCGGCGCCTGCAGGATTTCTACACCCGCTACTCCACGACCGAATCCTGCCGTGCCGCGGTTGAATGGATGCGGGAAAGGCTTGCCGGTTACGGCTGTGACTCCACCGCGCTTGAGACCTACCGCACCAGTTATGCCCCGAATGTCATCGGCGTCAAGCTGGGACGGGTCAACCCCAGACCGATCTATGTGATCTGCGGACATATTGACAACACCTCAGACTATGCACCTGAACACTGCCCGGGTTCAGACGACAACGCCTCCGGCACCGCGGCGGTGATTGAGGCGGCGCGGGTATTTCAGGATATAAACTTTGCCTATTCGGTCTATTTCATCGGCTTCACCGGCGAGGAGCAGGGGCTTTTCGGCTCGGACAGCTTCTGCCGCCGGGCTGCCCGGCGCGGGGACTCAATCCGGGCGGCGCTGAACTTTGATATGATCTCCTATGGCCGGCAGAACCTGGACTCCTTTGAGGTGATCGGCAAAACCCAAAACCCTGCCTGTGCCTGGCTCGTGGACTCATTTATCGCCAGTGCCCGCACCTATACCGCGCTCAAAACGGTGCGCCGGCTCGTCAGCTCTGCCCCCTATTCGGACCATCATTCGTTCTGGCAGCGGGGTTATGTTGCCCTGTGCGGGATTGAGCATGACTTCACCCCGATGTATCATACGACTGGTGACACAATCGGTCCGCTCTATTATGTGAACTGCGGAACAAACAACTGGCTGATGGCAACTGAGGCGGTAAAGGCGGCGGTTGCCACCATTGCCAAGCTCGCCGGTGCAATGGAGCCGACCGGAAATGCTGAATCCGGTGACCGCTCATCACTGCTGACCGCCCGCCCTGTTCTCGGCCGGCCGCCATTTTATCTGCCGGTTCGCCCTGCCGGTCAACGCTGGGCAATCTATGATGCCCGGGGTGCGCTGGTAACAACCGGCTCGGGTCCGGTCTGGGATGGTGCCAGTGCTCACGGCGGTCCGGTCCCGCCCGGAATCTACTTCTTCCGTTCCGGCACCCGCACCGCCTGCCGTCTGCTCGTCAGCCCTTGACAAATAACTGACAATGTGGAAAATAAAATCTGATGCTCAGATTTCACCGCCGCCTGTTTCCCGAGCGCCGTTATTCGTTTCCGCTCCGCTGGCTCTTCTGGCTGCTCTGGGGCGGGCTTTTGTTTTTTCTTTTCTGGATTTTACGGCAGTGGCTTAAATAAAAAGAGAGGAGTTGAAGATGGGGGCATTACATTTTAACTACAAAGACATCTTCCGGGCATTGCGCCTGGGTTTCTCCGCCAAGAAGGTCGGCATGATCATGCTCGGCCTCTTATTCGGCTTTGCCGGCTATACACTCCTTACCTACCTTGCCCATCTGATCGCAGGTAACGACTGGGTGTCAATCTGGGAGACCTACCGGCTTCTCCCCTTTCCCGCACCCAACCTCCCCTTCCCCTGGATTTCCTGGCTGATTTATGGCCTGGGTGTCATCTGGTTTCTGATCGTCATGCTCGTTACCGGCAGTGCGGTCGCCAAGGTTACCTACGAACAGCTCCGCGGGAATGAATTTTTTGAAGCGGGCGAAGCCTTCAGATTCGCACTCCAGAACCTCGGGGCAGTTTTGGGCAGCCCCCTGCTCATCATCGCCTTCATTCTGATACTGGTAGTTGGGGGTCTGATATTAAGTGCTTTGGGCTCAATACCTTACATCGGTGCGGTGATTGCCGGCATCTTTGCGGTCCCCGCCTTCTTTGCATCCCTGTTTATTGTTTATCTGCTGATCGTCCTTGTCTGGACCCTGTTTCTGGGACCGGCCATTGTTGGTGCGCTGGGAAACGACACATTTGACACCCTGTTTGAGGTGTTCTCCTGTATCAACGAACAGCCGGCACGGCTCTTCTGGTTCACTGCGGTCATCGCCTTCTTGAGTAAACTGGGCTCTCTGCTGCTAGGTATGGCATCCAGCCTTGCGGTCCGGATCGGCACGCTCATTCTTTCGGTGTTTATGGGCGAAACCCTGAGTGAAATGCTCAACGGCACCGGCTTCATCTTTCAGATTTCGGTCCCGCAATGGGGGGTGTTTGCTCCGCTCCACAGGATGGTTGTCTGGGAAATGGGTCTGTACGGACTTAACAGCTATCTCAGCCCGCTCTTCTGGGAAAGCCCGGGCTGGGGAATATATCTGGGTGCGGTGCTCTTCAGTGTCTGTATCTACGGCATTGCGCTGATGGTTCTGGCATATGGGATTTCGGTCTGGTTCTCCGGTAATGTCCTCCTTCTCGGGGTGCTGATTAAAAAGAAGGATGACAAAAACATTTACGAATTGACTGAAGAGGAGCCGGAACTGCTGGAACCTCAGGATAAAACCCAGTAAACATTATCACCGGTCAACTCCTCAATACTCTGGAAATAACCGTTACCGGTCAGGTCCAGGGTATCGGGTTCCGGCCCTATATCTACCGCCTGGCAAAAAGGCTGGGCATCAGAGGAACGGTCACCAACACCCGTGCCGGTGTAACCATCCTTGCTCAGGGAAAAGGGGCAGATCGGCTCCTCGAACACCTTAAAAGCCATCCACCCCGGCTGGCGCTCATCTCCGAAATCCGGGTCCGGACCGTCAGGAAACCGCCCTATTCAGGATTTAAGATCATTCCCAGCCCGACCAGCCCGGCAAAACCCGGGGTCGAGGTCCTGCCCGACCTTGCCACCTGTTCCGCCTGCAGGCGCGAGCTCACCGACCCGCATAACCGCCGCTACCTCTATCCATTCATCAACTGCACCCAGTGCGGTCCCAGATATACAATAATACTTCAGCTTCCTTATGACCGCGAACGCACCACCATGCGTAAATTCCAGATGTGCGAGCGGTGTCAGCAGGAGTATCTGTCTCCGGCAAATCGCCGCTTCCACGCGGAACCGATCGCCTGCCCCAATTGCGGGCCTGCGGTTCAACTCCTGAACCGAAAGGGCAGGCAGATTGCTGGCGACCCGATTGGAGAGGCTGTCCGGCTGATTCTTAGTGGTAAGATACTGGCAATAAAAGGCTTGGGCGGATTCCATCTGTGCTGTGACGCCCGGAATGATCGTGCGGTCCGGCGCCTGCGCCGGCTGAAGGGGAGAGACCAGAAACCGTTCGCTTTAATGGTGGAAAACCTGACCGCAGTAAAAAAAATCTGCCATCTCCCGGCCGGTGCGGTCAGACTCCTTTGTTCTCCGGCAGCGCCGATTGTGCTTTTGCCAAAGCGCAGGCACACTGAAAACCGGCTTTCACCACTGATTGCCCCCCATAACCCTGCCTACGGTGTCCTTCTGCCCTATACTCCGCTTCATCTTCTGCTCTTTAAGTCATTGAAAAATAATAAAGTTAAGTCACCGGTTCTGATCATGACCAGCGCCAATGTCAGTGACGAGCCCATTGTCGCATCTGAGGAGGAACTTTTCAATCGCACCGTGCCCTTTTTTGACTATGTGCTCACCCACAACCGGGAGATTGCCAACCGGTGTGACGATTCAGTGATTCAGGCTGAAACTGCCAATGCAGTCATGGTCCGCCGGTCGCGCGGCTATACCCCCAGACCGTTGCACCTGAAAAGGATGTTTCACGTGAACATCCCACATTGGCGGTAGGGGCAGACAGCAAAAACAGTTTTGCCCTTGCTGCCGGGGAAAAACTGTTTGCCGGACCGCATATCGGTGAACTGGGAACCGCCGGAGCGGAGAGTTTCTTTCTTGCCGCACTGAACCGCCTCATTGAATGGACCGGGATCAGACCGGCAAGGGTGATCTGCGACCTGCACCCGGATTACAGCTCGGTCCGGCTGGCAGAAACCCTGAGCAGAAGATTTCAGCTCCCGCTGAAACGGGTCCAGCATCATTATGCCCATATCCTTTCGGTAATGGCAGAGCACGGACTGCGCGGTCCGGTACTCGGTCTGGCAGCTGATGGCACCGGATACGGGCTGGACCGGGCAATCTGGGGCTGTGAGTTTCTGCTGATCAACCCGGACCGGACCTGGAAAAGGCTGGGCCATCTTGCCTACCTGCGTCATGGTGCCGGCGCCGGTTATCTGGCTGACCCGGTTCAGGTGGCGGTGAGCTATCTCCTTCAGTCCGGAATTGAAACGGGCGCGCTCCGGAGGCTGGGACTGCCTGTTTCATCGGCGTATGCACCTGCACCGGTTATAACCTCAAGTCTGGGGCGTCTGTTTGATGCGGTGGCAGCAATAACCGGTGTCTGCCGGCGGGCAACATTTGAAGGTGAGGCGGCAATTGCCCTGGAGAATGAGGCGTTAACTGCGGAAAGCGCAATGGACTTAAAATTGGCAGAGGTTGATCCGCTGAGTTTTAATCAGGGGATGCTTGTGGTCGATCCCTGTCCTTTAATCAGAACCGTCTTTCAGCTGATTTGCTCGGGAATTCCGGCAGGAAAGGTGTCTTTGTGGTTCCATCAGACCCTGGTCCGGGCATTTCATCAGGCACTAACCCGGCTTGCGGAGCTCAATCAGATAAAAACGATCTGCCTTTCCGGCGGCAGTTTTCAAAACCGGCTGTTGCGGCTGGAACTGGTGCGCAGGCTGCGCGGTTCCGGTTTCAGGGTATATCACAACCAGGAGTTTCCCCTGAATGATGGCGGTATTGCCCTGGGGCAGGCGGTCGCCCTGGATTGAATTTTTCAGAATTTTTATCAAATTTGGCGTTAAAATTCTTGACACCAGCACAGGCAGAGATACTATATTTACAAATCTGAAGTAAAACTGGCGGATTGCTGTGGAAATTCTGAGCACGTGGTGTCTATGTTATTTTGTGTCCGCATTTTACGAAGTGGTTGTGTGTGGAAAAATATGTGGATAAACATGAAGAAAATTTGTGGTTTTTCTGTCTATGGGTGCAGGAGTTGAAACCCTCTGGGGTTCGGTTCTTGATTTACTGAAATCAAGGGTTGCGCCCGAGGCGTTTGACGCCTGGCTGAAACCAACAACACTTGTTGAATGGACTGATGGTGTTGTCCGGGTTGGCGTGCCCAACAGCTTTTTCTGTGACTGGCTCCAGCACCATTACCTCTCTGACCTGCTCCTGGCATTAAAAGAGATTACCGGCAGAAGCCTCAGGGTTGAATTTGTGGTAACTGGACAACCGGTATCCGAACCGCCGGCAAAAGTACCGGAGCAGCTGACATCACCGGTTCAAACCCCGCCCTACCGGCTGCGGGCGCGCTATACCTTTGATACCTTTATCGTGGGCGAGGGGAACCGTCTTGCCTGCGCTGCCGCCAAAAATGTTGCTCAGAACCTGGGGCGGGCATATAACCCGCTGTTTATTTACGGCGGGGTCGGGCTGGGCAAAACCCATCTGCTGCAGGCGATCGGCAACGCCGCACTGACAATTTACCCCGGCCTCAGGTTCTGCTACACACCGGCCGAAGCCCTGTTTCTGGAACTGATTCAGGCGATCGGAAAAAACACCCGGGTGGAGTTTAAGAACAAATACCGCGGGCTGGACCTTCTGCTGCTTGATGACATCCATTACCTCGTGGGTAAGGAAAGCCTCCAGGAGGAAATCTTTTATACCTTTAATGCGCTTCAGGATGCGGGCAGTCAGGTTGTATTTACCAGTGACCGACCGCCCAAAGACATCCCCACGCTCCAGGAGCGCCTGATTTCCCGGCTCGGCAGCGGACTGGTTGTTGACATCCAGCCGCCGGATCTGGAAACCAGGGTGGCAATCCTGCTCCAGAAGGCAAAACTGGAGAATTTCAACCTGCCGGAGGAAATTGCGGTTTATATTGCTGCCCGGGTCCGTTCCAATATCCGGACGCTTGAGGCGACGCTCGTGCGCCTGATCGCGCTCCATTCCCTGACCGGCAGAGCGCTCGACACCAGGCTTGCCGATGAGGCGCTTAAGGATCTGGTCCTGCCTGACCAGCCGCTTGATGCCCAGCGCGTCATCAACGCGGTCGCAGAACACTTTCATGTGCCGGTCGCAGATATCAAGAGCCCGATCCGCACCAAGCGGGTGGCGCTTGCCCGTCAGACCACAATGTATCTGTTGCGCCATCTTCTGAACCTTTCGCTCAAGGATATCGGTTTCCTCATCGGCGGTAAAGACCACACGACCGTAATGCACGCCCTGGATAAAATAACCGAGCTGAAAACCCGTGATCCCGCCTTTGCCTCTACCCTTGATAAGCTCTGCCGTGAACTGAGCAGTTAAGACCTTCTGGGAAAACCCGGTGAACAACCCGGTGGAAAAACAGAAAGCCTGCCAGCTATAAACACCACTGCACATTTCTGTTCTCATATAATCCACATAACCAGATTCAGCTAATCGTATGAAACAATTGGGGTTAAATCCTTAAGCCTGAAATCCACCACCCCAGCATAAACAGCAGCTATAAAATAATAATAAACCTGTTGTATAAATTTTGTAGGATATCTATTTTAAAAAGGACATTAAACAAAGCGGATTTTTATTGACAGCCTTGTTCTGTTTTTGTATAATTATTGACATGATTCAGCTGCTTCTGCTCTGTGTTTCTATATTCTGGCCCGTACCGCCGGATAGTCAGGTGCATCCGCTGGGAAACAACTGGGGAGAATTCCAGGATTATGGCAGTGGCGCCTATTTTCATAACGGGATTGACATCCTGACACCGGACACCTCGGGAGTTGAGGTACGGGCGGTGGCTCCGGGCTGGGTCAAGGCGTGGGGCACAATTCAGGCGGAACTGCATTACCGGATTGCGGTCTGTGATTCACCCCTGACCTTTACCGGCAGGGCGGAGGGCTGGCTTTATGCTCATATTGACCCGAACCGTTACCACAAGAACCTTGGTGATCCGGTTACCGCAGGGGATATTATCGGTTATCTGGTTGCCTGGCCGGTTGACTCCTCTTTTGATCACATTCACTTTGCCCGGATTTCTGATACCGGAGCGACCTGGCAGCGGTTTCCCAGCCCGACCTGGTGGTTTGTGCAGAACCCGCTGCTGCTTTTAAATCCGAATACCGACCTTGAGCCGCCGGTATTTGAAAATGCCCGTTCCAGCTGGCGCTTTGCCTTCTGCCGGGACAATCAGAACAACCGGTATCTTCACCCGGATTCGCTCACTGGTGATGTGGACATCATCGCCCGGATTTTTGACCGCACCGGCTTTTCCTCTGGCAGTCAGATCTGGGACCGGCTGGCACCTTATCAGATTGAATATATGATCCGCCGCGAGGACGGACTGGTGGTTGTGCCCTGGACTTTATCGGTGCAGTTTTCCAATCTGCTTGACGGCTCACTGGTCAATGTTGTTTATAAAACTGATAATGTCTGCCGATCCCGGGGTGATTATTCCTCCCGCCAGTACTATTTTATTATTACCAATACCGACGGTGATTCAGTTATCGAAGCTACGGACACTGCGGGCAGGTGGTCAACCGCCCTGCTCGGTGATGCCGGCTACTGGGTGATTGTGCGGGCGGCCGATGTTGCGGGTAATATTACTGTTGACTCCATGCTTGTCCACACCCGGAATGGGGTCGGGGTTAATGAGCTGGCCGGGATTGATGTGCCGCCGGTATGTAATGTCGTCCTGACTCTGACTCCGGGGCGGGCAGGGCTGGTCGTCAGGCTTGTCCGACCGGCCACGGTTAAGCTCCGGCTCATTGACCCTGCCGGCCGGGTCGTTCAGGCGATGGACTGCGGTCAACTGGATTGCGGTGTTCACCGGCTGGAGCTGAAGCGGGTTGAGCCCGGGGTTTACAACCTTGAGATCACTACGGGTCACTTCCGCCGGTTTGCAAGGCTCATAATTACCGGTTGAAGATACTTGAAACTTTAAAAATTTTTGGTAGTCTAATAATAGAGGGCACGTAGGCCCGGTACACTACAACGGCTCGGTCAACAGAATTGCCGCGTAACTGGACCTACCGTGACCCTCACCAATTTTATATAAAAAAGCCGGCACCGGAGTGCCGGCTGGTTCTTTTTAAACCGGTTTATTCGAGGAAGATGATGTTGCGCTTGGCGCACATCTCCTTGAGCACCTTGGGCCAGACGGTAACCGAAACCTCACCCAGCGACGCGGTGCGCAGCAGATACATATAGGTGCGCGACTGACCGATACCACCGCCGATTGAGAGCGGTACCCGGTCGTTCATGATCGCCTGATGATAGGGCAGTTTCAGGAAATGTTCCTGTCCTGCCATTTTCAGCTGCTTGACCAGCGTTTCCTTGGTTACCCTGATGCCCATTGAGGTCAGTTCGTGCCGGCGCCGGGTAACCGGGTTCCAGACGAGGATGTCGCCGTTCAGTCCGTGGGTCTCCTTGCCGGTCCAGTGGGAGGTGTCGGTGATCCAGTCGTCATAATCGGCGGCACGCATTTCATGCGGCAGACCGTCCTTGAGCGGATAGCCGATGCCGATGATGAACACCGCCGGCGCAACCTCCTGGAGCAGTCTGGTCTCCCGCTGTTTGCGGGGAAGGTCCGGATAGCGCTCAAGGATTTCCTCCGCGTGGATGAACATCAGCTCCTCAGGAATCGGCGGATATTTATCAGTGCGCAGTGCGGGAAATTTTTCCTGCACCAGGTGAGCGGCACCGACAATCACCTTCCAGATTTTTCTTACGGTATCCTTCAGATATTCGAGGTTGCGGTCTTCCGCGGTGATTACCTTCTCCCAGTCCCACTGGTCAACATAGGAGGAGTGGTCATGATCCAGGAAGTAGTCCTTGCGCACTGCCCGCATATCAGTGCAGATCCCTTCGCCAACCTTGCAGCCGAACTGGGCAAGGGCAAGCCGCTTCCATTTGGTGGCAGCCTGGACGATCTGGGCATTGATGCGCGGTGAGATCCCGAGACCGCAGGGGAATTCAACCGGAGTGCGCGAGCCGTCGCGGTCCAGGTAATCATTGACTCCGGACTCCCGTTCCACAATCAGCGGCACCTGCACCATATGGAGATTGAGCTCGCGGCACAGGTTTTTCTCGATATACTCCTTGACCGCAAACAGGGCGTCCATCCGCTGCAGCGGCGGCAGCAACGGCCGGTAGTCATTCGGCAGAATCTTTTCCACCTCTTCATATGTGCCGACACCGGGACCGGCAAGGTCTGCCCGTTTCGAGGCAAGGAGGTCTACCTTACGGGCCGGTTTTTTCCGGGCGGCAGTTTTCTTCGGCGCCTTTTTCGCCGCCGGTTTTTTTGCCGCCCTTTTGACCGTCTTTTTTGCCTTTTTCTTCAACATAGCATAACTCCTTTGTTTTTGTGCAGTTTACACGGGTATGATGGTTATATATTACTTAAACCGGTCAGTCTGTCAAGAAAACAAATATTGACGCCACCCCGATTTTATGGCTTGACACTTGCAGATAACCGTTTTAAAATTTGCTGTGCAGATCCGGGTGGGCACATCAGGCTGGTTTTACAGCTGGAACCCTGAACGCACCCTTGACTGGTATGAGGCAAATTCGGGTTTGAATGCGGTGGAGCTGAACGCCTCCTTTTACCGCTTCCCGTTTCCCAACCAGATAAAATCCTGGGCAAAAAAAGGTGCATCATTACGCTGGGCGGTCAAGGTCAGCCGGCTGGTAACCCATGTCCACCAGTTCAATGCCGCAGCCCTTGAGGTCTGGCACCGCTTTGCCGACATTTTTGCACCGCTGGACCGGTGGATTGATTTCTATCTGTTTCAGTTGCCGCCGGCGCTCACCCCGCGATCAAGAACCCGGATTGAAGAATTTATCCGGAAGGCCGGTCTTGACAGCCGGCTGGCGCTGGAGTTCCGCAATGCCGCCTGGTACACCGTTGAAACCGAAAAATGGGCACAGGAGCTGGGAATTACGCTGGTTTCGGTTGATGCACCGGTTTCCAGCGGGTTACCGCCGGCGATATTCTGCACCAGCGGGGCGGTTTATCTGCGCCTGCACGGCCGGACCGGCTGGTATCAGCACAACTACACCTCCGCAGAGTTGAGGGAGATTGCCGGACGGATTAAATCTGCAGCACCTGATGCGGTTTATGTGTTCTTCAATAACGATCAGCACATGCTGGCGAATGCAAGGCAGATGTCAAGCATCCTTAAGCGCCATGCTCGAGATTGACGGCAGTTACGGTTCCGGCGGTGGCCAGATTTTGCGGACCGCACTCGCCCTGAGTGCAATTCTGAGCAAGGGTTTTAGTATCAGAAATATCCGGGCACGGCGCCCCAGGCCCGGATTAATGCCTCAGCACCTCGCTTCAGTCCGGGCGGCAGCCGGGCTGTGTAACGCCCGGGTGCGGGGCGTG
>VSSL01000070.1_pt1 | contig 22976 bp, 25 predicted proteins | sample 4557531 | NCBI WGS metagenome assembly VSSL01 (sample SAMN10986726, study PRJNA523729) | hot springs metagenome | isolation source: hot springs | place: India:Timba, Gujarat | collected 2018-05-31 | reverse complement strand
TCATTTTTGGGTTTTCCAGTGATTGCTGATATTTGATTTTCTAAACAAATATAAATTTGTATTTTGCATAACCATTTAGAAACTTTTGTTCAACAAAAAAAGCAAGTTATGTAAAAAAAATAAAACAAAGGCTTATAATAAATGGATTTGTTACAAATTCGTGAATATTGCCTTTCTAAACCTTTTGCTGTCGAGGATTTCCCTTTCGACGAAGAAACACTTGTCTTCAAAGTCTTTGGGAAAATGTTTGCCCTTGTTGATTTGTATTCAATCCCAGCGTGGATGAATTTGAAAGTTCCTCCAGAGGATGTGGTTTACCTTGTAGAAAGGTATGACTTTATAAAACCAGGCTATCATATGAACAAAAAGTACTGGATTACTGTCCAAATCGTCGATAATATCTCGGACAATTTCTTAATGAATTTGATTGACACTTCGTATAACGAGGTGGTCAAAAAGTTGGCCAAATTTAGACAAAAGTTAATCGAGGAAAGTTTGAAGAATGGTTAATCAAAGCGAAAGAGAATATTTAGCAGAAAAAATAAAAGAACATTTGGGCTGGAAGGTTAATCCTCTGCGAATTAAAATATTTACAGATACATCTGATTGGATGCGAATTGCCAGAGGAGACATTATTAGATTGAACTGTGGCGACTATCTTGTAAAGGGCAATATGCGAGAGCCAAGGTTTGGAATTGATGACCAGCCGAAATATTGGGTTTTCAATGCAATTGATTTAAAAGATAATTCAGAGAAAATAATTAAAACGGTATTTCACGAGGAATTTTATGCTCATATTGGATTTTTAAGGATTCGTTGCTACCGAAACCCCGAAAAAGAAGGCGAAGTTCTGAAAATCGTTCAAGGGGGACAAAAGATTTATGCAAGGATTTGTGTGTTTTGATGAAAAGGGCAATGCTGTGCGAATAATTGATTTCATCAAAGGTACCTCCTTTTTTAATTTTGTTCCAATGATAAATAAGAACCACGAGGAGTATTTCTTCGAGGATTTGCCATATATTCTTTGGAAATTGAAAGAATCGTTCGAAGCGATTAATTTTTTGCACGAACACAAACTGTGTCACGGCGATATACGAAACGACCATATTATAGTTGAAACCGAAACTGGGCTTTATCGTTGGATTGACTTTGACCTTATGCAAGATGTTTCCGACTTCGACCTTTGGAGTTGTGGTAATATTGTTTCTTACGCTGTTGCCAAGGGTTTGAAAACATTCGACCAAGTGCTTAAAGGCAATGAGTTTCCAAATGAAGTTAAATTAAGTTTGACCGCGGAGGATGCCTCGGCATTTTACAATTATCGAATTATGAATCTTAAAAAGTTATATCCTTATATCCCAATAAAATTGAACAAAATACTTCTTCATTTTACGATGAAGCCTATTGCTTTTTACAACAATATCCGTGAATTTTTGGAGGATTACACGGAAATGCTCGAAACAGAATTTCCAATAAAGGATAAAACAAATATTGTTAAAAGAGATGAGAAATGAATGCAATTATCATCGGTGGTGGTAAAGGTTGCTATGCGATATTAAAGTTACTTCGAGAGAAGCCAATCAAGGAATTGAATTTGCAAGTGCTTGGTGTTGTCGATATCAATCCAGAAGCAGAAGGTTTGAAATATGCTAAAGAATTGGGTTTGAAAACATTTTCAAACTATAAAGAAGCATTGAATTCTTTGGATGTAGAGGTTGTAATTGAATTAACTGGTAACAACGAATTCGTGAAAAAATTAAAACAAGAGTTAAGCCCAGAAATAAAATTAATAGAACACTCGATTGCTCATATTTTCTGGGATTTAATGTATGCACACGAGGAACTCGATAAAAAAATAGAGGATTTACAAAGGCTTGAAAAAGTTATCGAAAACGATAATGTTTTCTTGAAGTCAATCTTCGATAGTTTTCAAGATTTAACAGTAGTTATGGATTTAGAACAGCGAATTACTCGGGCAAACAAAGCCTTTTGCGAATTTGTGGGTTTACCAGAAGAGAAAGTGATTGGGCAAAAATGTTATCATTTATTGGAGATTGCTGAAATAAATTGTGATAAAAAAGGTTTGGAAGAAATAATTAATTACATCAAAGAAACAAAAAAACCGCATACGATGGTTCATTACTCTGCACAGCCAAAAGAATCTTATTGGGAAGTAACTCGTTCTCCTATTTTTGATGTACAAGGCGAAGTGAAGTTTATTCTATCTAACTGGCATAGGATAACAGAACTTGTGTATTTAAAGCGGGAAGTTGAAACGCTTGAACAAAAATTGAAGAGTTTTATTAATAATGCCCAAGACTGGATTAGTATGAAAAACCTTAATGGTGAATACATTCTTGTAAATCCAGTTATTGCAAAAGCATTTGGAAAGCAACCAGAGGACTTTATTGGGAAAAAACCAGAAGATGTTTTACCAATGAAAATTGCACAAACCGTGAAAGCACACGACAGCGAAGTTCTTCGCACGGGGAAAGCAATCCTTTACGACGAAACTATTACGCTTAACGGGGAAGAACATTATTTTCGTATGCTTCGGTTTCCACTTACCGATTCCCAAGGTAAAATCATCGGAACTTGTACGATTGGACGGGATGCAACGAACGAAATTCAATTAATGGAGAAATTGGTGCAAAGCGAAAAAACTTGTTGCTCTTGGAAAACTTGCCGCAGGCGTTGCCCACGAAATCAATAATCCGCTTACTGGAATTCTTTCTTATGCAGAGAGTATTTCAGAAGAATTGGACAAGGACAATCCATTGCAAGAAGACATTGCAATTATTATTCGTGAAACGCTACGCTGTCGGGATATTGTTCGAAATCTCCTCGATTTTGCAAAGCAAAGCACACCCAAATTCGAAATAGTAAATCCAAATTCAATTATTAAACAATCGTTAGATTTGATCAGCCGTTTACCACAGTTTAAGGATATTGAAATCGAAGTCCTTCTCGATGAAAAAGTTCCCCAGATAAAAGCCGATGCAAAGCAAATACAGCAAGTCATACTCAATTTCTTGATAAACGCTGCTGATGCTATGAAATACAAGGGAAAGATAACTATATCGACCGAATATTATCGCCAGCAAAAGAAGTGTATCATTTCGGTTGAGGATACTGGTCCTGGTATCCCAGAAAATCTAATGGACAAAATTTTCGAGCCATTTTTCTCGACCAAAAGTACAAGTGGTTTAGGACTGGCTGTGAGTTGGGGAATTATCGAGCGACACCACGGAACAATTGAGGTCGACACTGCACCATCGGGGGGTGCAATATTTAGGATACTTCTCCCAGCATATTTTGAAATTGTTGATAAATTGGAATAAATATGGAAAATAGTAAAATCAAAATTTTAGTTATAGACGATGAGCAAATTGTACTCGATAGTATAAAACGTCTTTTGAAAAAGGACGAAAATTATATTATCGAAACTGCACTTTCAGCAATGGAAGGTTTAGCAAAAGTTGATGAGTTCAAACCAAATGTCATTCTCACTGATTTGATGATGCCAGAAATTGATGGCTTGGAATTGCTGAAAAAAGTTAAAGAAAAGGACGAAAAGATTTTTGTGATAATGATTACTGGCTATGCAACAATTAATACAGCACTTCAAGCGATGCAACTTGGGGCTTTCGACTACATTGCAAAGCCATTTACTCGTGAAGAGTTGAGACGAGTCATTGAAAGGGCTGCAAGTTTGGTTGAAGTGCAAAAAACTTCTCAAATTAAGTCTCCATTGCAAAATGAAATTATTGGAAATATTCAAGGAATTGGTCAATATTCTTGGTTGATGATGAATGACGAAGGGCTTGTCGTTTTGGGTGTCGAAAGAGCTTTTCTTTATTCAGTGGGAAAAATACAAACTGTGTATTTGCCATCTGCTGGGGACGAAATTAGGCAAGGTAGCGTTTTTTTCCAAATATTTTCTTCGGATTTGCGTACCCAATCGATTTATTCTCCTCTTTCGGGTACTGTTGTCGAAGTAAATGAAAAAGTTTTGGCTAATCCAGAACTCGCAGCACTCGACCCTTATGGCGAAGGTTGTTGATTAAAATAAAACCAAGCAACTTTGAAGATGATATGAAAACACTTGGATTACTTTGATTTTATGAAAGAAGCAATACTTTATGAAGTAATAGATGACAATACTAAAGAAGTTGAATGTAAACTTTGCAGTCATTATTGTAAGATAAAAAATAACTATGGTGGAATATGCCGAGTGCGTTTCAATCACAATGGAGTTCTCTATTCCTATACTTATGGAAAGGTAGATGGGGTTGCAATCGACCCAATCGAAAAAAAGCCATTCTATCATTTTAAACCAAAGAGCAGAGTCTTGTCGTTCGGAACCCCTGGATGCAATTTCAAATGTGCAAATTGTCAAAATAGTTATCTTTCACAATCAATTAAATTGAAGCCAGACCATTTGCTTGTCCAAGAAACTATACCACCAGAGGAGATTGTAAGACTTGCAGAAAAGTATGATGTCGATGGAATTTCGTATACATATTCTGAACCAACAATTTTCTTTGAATATGCAAGGGATATCATCTTGAAATGCAAAGAAAAATCCAGGAACCAGGAATTTAGTACATCTTTTCGTTTCGAATGGATATTTCAGCAAGGAAATGCTACAAATTGTTGTCGAAGAACAACTACTTGATGCTATTAATATAGACTTAAAATTTATTGACGACCAAAAATATTTAAAGATAACTGGTGGACATCTTAAGCCTGTTTTGGATAGTATTGAACGGGTATTTTCGGCAAACATTCATATGGAGATAATCAATCTTGTCATTCCTGGAGAAAACGATACCGACGAGTCTTTCTCGAAAATTTCTGAATTTATTGCAAATTTGTCGAAAGATATTCCTTTGCATTTCAGCAGATTTTATCCTCAATACAAAATGACAACCAAGACGCCGACGCCCTATTCGACATTAATCCGTGCAAAGGAAATTGCGGAGTCCTACGGTTTAAACTTCGTTTATATTGGAAACACTGATATTCCAAATGCTGAAAATACATATTGTCCCAATTGCAAATTTTTAGTTGTTGAACGTGAAAGATATTTAACAAATGTAAATTATTTTGTGGAAAATGGGAAAGCAAAATGTCCAAAATGTTTAGAAACATTGCCTATAGTTGTTTAGTGATTGTTCTGTTTTACCTTTTGATGGTTAGTAAAAGCGGAACATTATATGCCCAATGGCCTGCGATGAAGACAGATGCAGATAGTCTTGTGCGGTTGGGTGCAGACTACATTTACAATATGGAATTTGATAAAGCCGAACAGTGCTTCAAGCAAGTTATAGAAAAATATCCAGAACTTCCCGCTGGATATTTTTTGAATGCAATGGTGGATTGGTGGAAAATTGTTGCATTTCGCAATTCCCAAGAATTCGACAAGTCTTTTCTTGAAAAAATTGACCGAACAATCCAAGTTTGCGACAGAATACTCGATACTAATGAATTCGAATTGAGTGCTTTGTTTTTCAAAGGCGGTGCGATTGGATATCGAGGTCGATATCACGCAATTCGTGAAAACTGGTTTCGTGCTGCCAACGATGGTTATTCGGGTTTTAAAATATTGACGAAATGTCTTGAAATTGCCCCAAACAATTACGACATTATGCTTGGTACTGGTGTTTATAACTATTTCGCCGAGGTTCTTCCTTCGGAAAATCCCGCTTTAAAACCATTGATGCTTTTTCTTCCCAAAGGTGATAGAAAACTTGGAATATTACAACTTCAAGCCTCGGCAAAATATGCTCGATATGCAAATGTCGAGGCAAAATTGGTGTTGTTGCAAATTTTTAACGATTTCGAAAAAGATTACTATTCTGCATACACAATTGCAAAGGAATTAGTTGAGAAATATCCCAACAATCCAGTTTTTCAGCGATATTATGGTAGGACGCTTGTCTCGCTCTACTATCTTGACGAATGGGAAAAGCATTGGAAAATGATACTTAATTGGTACGAGCAAAAAAAGCCTGGTTTCGATGTTGCAACTGCCAGAGAGGCAATGTATTACATTGGCAGTGCTTTGTTTGAACAAGGACGCTACGACGAGGCTTTATCATATTTCTACAAATGTGATGAATTTTCACGTAAGTTAGATAAGAATGGTCCTTCGGCTTTTATGATTTACCTAAACTTAAAAGTTGGAAAAATATACGACCTTCAAGGTAAACGAAATTATGCAATTATGCAATATAACAAGGTCCTTTCTTGGAAAAATTATCGAGATTCCCACGAACAAGCAAAAAAATACCTCCAAACTCCATATACAAGGTAGATTTTTTAATTTTGAAATTTTGCAAAATTTTTTCCGATGGTAAGACTTTTACTATGCTTTTTGATTTTGTGTATTAGTTGCACGACCGAAGTTTTTCCCAAGGTTGGCTACCAACAAAAAATTCTTCTTGGTATTGATGTTTTAGTTCGTGATGATTTTAAAATACTTTATGGGAAAAGAGTTGGGTTGCTAACGAATTCGGCAAGCCGTTCTTCATCGAAAAAAATGACTGTGGAGTATTTCGTAAACAATCCCAAATTTACTTTAAATGCAATTTTCACCCCAGAACACGGATTTTTTACAACCGTTCCTGCTGGCAAGTATGTTCCCGACGATAGCCTATATGGGGTTCCAATCTTTTCGCTTTATGGAAATAATCGAAAACCAACTCCCTACCAAATGTCTCTGGTTGATATCGTTGTTGTAGATTTGCAAGATATAGGAGTACGTTCCTATACTTTTATTAGCACTCTTTACAAAGTTATGGAAGCCTGTGCAGATGCAAATATTCCGCTCGTTATACTGGACCGTCCCAATCCGCTTGGTGGAAATCTTGTTGATGGCAATGTGCTTGAACCGCAATGGGCTTCATTTGTGGGAATTGTTCCAATTCCATATTTGCACGGCTGTACTATTGGCGAAATTGCTTTTATGATAAATGAAGAAGGCTGGCTGAAATCCAACGGAGTAACGAAAAAGTGTGATTTAACTATTGTTAAGATGGAAAACTGGAAGCGACAAATGAATTGGGAGGATACCAATTTGGAATGGTTCCAAACTTCACCCAACATAAAGAGTGTTGACGCTATACGTGGGATTGCTATGTTTGGTGTGCTTGGCGAGTTGGGACTTTTTAATTTAGGTGTTGGTACTGACTTGCCCTTCCAAGTTTTTTCAATTCGAAATGTGAATGTGAAAAAGTTGGAAAAGTTAGTTTCTGAATTAAAGTTTGATGGCGTTGCTTTCATAAATAAAGAGAAACAAAAGCATTTAGAAAAAGAGCACAATAGTTTTTTGATTAAGTTTGCAAAAAACAAAGAATGTAAATACTATACTTTTGGTATGACTTTGTTGTTTGAAATTCGGAAGGCTTTTCCACATTTATTTTCTTATGAACGACTTAAGTCGAGAAGAATAGAAATGTTCAAAAAAGTAACTGGAACAAGCGTTTTGTTCGATAGTTTAATTCAAGGAGATGAAACCGAATACTTTAATTATTTAAACAAAGGATTGGATGAATTTTTAAAACTTCGCTCTAAATATCTATTATATAAATAGGGATAGCATTGGCTAAACTTTGGCAAGTTAGAAGGGTTCCGTTAAAAATTACAATTAACAAAATTGTTGAAAAAATTTACAATGCGTTTCATCCAAAAAGTGAACAAGATTTTTACAAAAAATACTTTGTAGATTTACAAAATTTAAGACCTTTTAAAAAACTCGAAACTGGTCATTTCGGAATAATAGATAAATCTTTGCTGGTTGAAAAGAAAGACTTGATTGAATTTCTGGGAAATCAAATTCTTGAACATAAATTTAATCTGCTTGGTACGGGTTGGATAAATCGTAACCACATTCAGAACTTTGAAGAAATAATAAATATTCTGCCAGAATTCTATCGAGAAAATTCACGGAAACTATTTGGCTATCTTAACGCAAGAAATTACAAACCAATAAATTATTGGAATGACCCGAAAAGTGGTTACCTTTGGGAACCAAAGTTTTACAAAAAAATTAGTATTCTGCTCGGTTCCGATATAAAACAACCTTGGGAACTTGGGAGAATGCAACATTTACCAATTTTGGCTTATTGCTATTTTCTTTTCCAAAACGATGTGGTTCACTCGAGGAAATTTTTAGATGAGTTCCAAAGCCAAATCATTGATTTCATTGCAACAAATCCTGTGGGATATACTGTTCAATGGCTTTCTCCAATGGATGTTGGCATTCGTGTTTCAAATTGGCTTTTTGCATACGATTTGTTTTCCGATTTGGGAGCCGAATTTGACCAGAACTTCTTGGATGTTTTTATGCAAAGTATTTTCGAACACATTGAATTTGTTCTGGATAATTTAGAATGGTCTGGTGGTCTTCGAGGTAACCACTATTTTGCAAACATAACTTCTTTGCTATTTGCTTGTTCTTACTTACCATTTAGTGACTATTCGACCTCAATTTTGGCATTTGCGATAAACGAACTTATATCCGAAACGCTTTATCAATTTCTTCCCGATGGCGGAAACTTCGAGGCTTCTACCTATTATCATATCCAAGTTGTTGAAATGTTGCTTGTTTCTTTATACCTTATTCAATCTTATGAACGAAGCCGACTTTACGACTTGAACGAGTTTTTGAAATTGAAAGGGAATATAATATTTGGAAAAAGAAATTTTAAACCATCCAAATTTTCAATCGACTTGGTTAATAATCGAATTTTGTATCCAAATGAATTTTTAGAACGATTGTATAGAGTTGTAAAATTCACTCATTCGATTTTCCAAACAAACGACAAATTCATTCAAATTGGCGATAGCGACAGTGGTTTTTTCCTTCGCCCGTATTACTTTTTTGATAATTTTAAAGTTAATGGCGAAATTTTCGAGGAAGTTCAAAGAAGACCTTTCCTCTACGAGTTAATAAATTCATTGAGTGAAAACAATTGCAAAGGTAAATCTCTTGTCTTGAAAAATTCATTGAAACATTCTTTCAATCTGCCAAAAAGTGAAATAGTTATTTTTCGTAAAGTATTTCCCTTCGTTGATTTTGGTTTGTTTGTGATTAAATCTGCTGAATTCGAGTTGTTTCTCCGTTGTGGTAGCATTGGACAACAAGGAAAAGGTGGGCACTCCCACAACGACCAGTTGTCTTTTGTGTTGTGTGTAAAAGGAAAGGAATTTTTTGTTGACCCAGGAATGTACTGTTATACTTGTTCAGAAAAAGAGAGAAATAAATATCGTTCCGTGCATATGCATAACACGCTTGCTATTGAGGATGAAGAACAAAATCTATGGAAAGTTGGGGACACAGAAAATCTTTTTTGGATTTACAAACATCGCACAAAAGCTAAGGCATCTAAAATATTTGATGATTTAATCAAAATGCAACATTTTGCATATACAAAGCCACACATTAGAATAATATCTTATGAACCCGAGCGAATTGTTTTCACAGACACTTTAAATTCGAAAAAAGATAAAATTCTTTACTTCCATCTTCATCCAAATGTTGATATTACAATTAAGAATGATATTTTTATATTAACTAATGAGCAAGTAACAATCAAACTTCGACTTCCAGAAGCAAGTTTTGAAGTAAAGAATTATGATTATTGCCCACAGTATGGGGTAAAATTAAGAGCAAGTAAGATTGCAGTTCGTTCCAATGAGCGTTGTTTACAATGGTTTATTGATTTTGGCATTGAAAACGAAGAACCCACCTAAACGGTGGGTTCCTCTAATTGAGTGAAGTAATTTAAATTAATTAAACCCAACCACGAAGTTTTACAGCCTCGGCAACTCTTGAAATAGCAATCATATATGCAGCGTCACGCATATAGACACCCTGCTTAATCGCAAGGTCCAGCACTGAATGATAGGCGCTTGTCATCTTTTGGTCGAGTTTGGTTAAAACTTCTTCCTTCGTCCAGAAATAGTTCATATTGCATTGAACTTGTTCGAAATAGGAACAGGTAACTCCACCAGCGTTGCACAAGAAGTCTGGAATGACGTGAATGTTCTTTGCCTTGAGTACCTCGTCTGCTTCTGGTGTTGTTGGACCATTGGCACCTTCGGCAATAATCTTTACAGTGGGTTTAATCAATTGCACTGTATCTTTGTTGATTTGGTTTTCCAAAGCGGCGGGGACCAAAATATCCACTTCTTGCTCAATCCAAGCATTGCCAGGAAGCAATTCAAAGCCAAGTTCTTTGGCTTTTTCTTTATCGATTTCCCCAAATTTGTTGGTAATGCTCTTGAGTTGTTCGAAATTAATACCGTCTTTCTTTAGGAAGGTAATTGCCCGCTGTTCTTTTGGATCCCAGGAAGATACAGCAATGGCGGTTCCGCCCAACTTTGTATACAATTCAAGAGCGTATTGGCTAACATTACCAAAACCTTGAAAACTAGCCGTTGTCTTTTTAATATCAATTCCTAAATGTTTTAGGGCTTCGCGAACGGTGTAAATTACACCATAGCCTGTTGCCTCGGTACGCCCGAGAGAACCGCCCAGACCTAATGGCTTACCAGTGATGAATCCAGGGGCTTTAATTCCAGTGATTTTCTCATATTCATCCAGCATCCAAATCATATGTTGTGCGTTGGTCATAACGTCTGGTGCTGGAACGTCTTGCAATGGTCCGACGTTTCGAGCAATTTGGCGAACCCAGCCACGGCAAATTAGTTCTTGCTCTCGGAGTGAAAGATGGTGTGGGTCGCAGACAACTCCGCCCTTGCCACCACCCAAGGGAATGTCGACCACAGCAGTTTTCCAGGTCATCCACATTGCAAGAGCACGCACAGTATCGATTGTTTCGTTGGGGTGGAAACGAATTCCGCCTTTCGCTGGTCCGCGAGCATCACTGTGTTGAACGCGGAAGCCACGGAAGACTTTGTAAGTACCATCATCCATTCGAACTGGAATGTTGAATTGGTATTCTCGGTCTGGCCAACGCAGTAGATCACGTGTTGCTTGGTCAAGACCTAACTTAACGGCAACAGCATCAAATTGTCGCTGTGCCATATGAAATGGATTGAAACCCTCTGTTGACATAGTAATTTCTCCGTTAATTGTTAATACAATCAAATAACTTCGAATTAATCGAAGTTAAAAGTGCAAATTAAGAAAAAAAAGTTTTCCTCAAATAGATAGAATTTCAATATTTATGAGTTCTGTAAAAGTTTGTTAATTTTTGTGTTGTTTTTGATTTCTCTTAAAATGCTTTATGTTTGAAAATCTCTTGATATATATTCAAATCATCTACTCAACATTTCTAAATACAATTTTAATTATTACTTCTGTATTTAGTTTTTTTTTTGTAAAATTATTTTTCGTAAATATTTCTTTGGTGAAAAAATGGGAATAGTTATTGAGAAAGCAACTGAAACTCGTTATGATTCAATTGATTGGAAGAATTTAGGATTTGGTCGGTATTTTGCCGACCATATGTTTATAAGTTTTTACAAAGATGGGAAATGGGACGAGGGAAAAATTGTTCCCTACGGACCAATTTGTTTTGAACCAGCGATGATGACTCTTCACTATGGTCAAACCATTTTCGAAGGTTTAAAGGCTTACTATGATGTCAATGGAGGTGTAAATCTTTTTCGCCCAGATATGAATGCGAAAAGGATGAATAACTCTGCCGAGCGTCTTTGCATTCCAAAATTTGACGAAAAGAAATTTGTCGAGGCAATTATTGAGCTTGTAAAAATTAGACAACAAGTTCGTTCCAAAAGTAAAAGGCGAATCGCTTTTACATTCGTCCTGTGTGTTTTGGGAGCAGTTCGTTCTTGGGAGTTCATCCTTCGAGCGAATATACGTTTATTATTATGACTTCACCCGTGGCTTCTTATTATCCTGAAGGATTGAATCCAGTGAAGATTTTAATTGAAGACCAGTTTGTGCGTGCCGTTCGGGGAGGCCTTGGGAACGCAAAAACTGCTGCGAATTATGCCGCCTCGCTTTATGCGGGACATAAAGCAAAAGAAAAGGGATTTTCCCAAGTTCTTTGGCTTGATGGAATTCAACACGAGTTCGTTGATGAAGTTGGAGCAATGAACATTATGTTTGTAATCGACGATATTTTGATTACTCCACCATTAAGCCAAGGCTCTATTTTGCCTGGGGTTACACGCGATTCGGTTCTTATTTTAGCAAGAGAAATGGGAATTAAAGTTCAGGAGCGTTCTATCAAAATTCAGGAAGTTCTCGAAGCATATGAAAGGGGAACTTTGCAGGAGGTTTTTGGTACTGGGACTGCTGCAACAATTTCGCCTGTTGGCAAATTGTATTACAAAGACAAAGAAATGATTATCAATAATAATCAAATTGGTCCGATAGCCCAAAAAATGTATGATACATTAACAGGTTTACAGCACGGCTTAATAAAAGATACTCACAATTGGATTATTCATATTGATATTTAATTTTTATTTTACAATTAAAGAAATTTTTCTTCGATTATACTTTTTTAAACAATTTGGTGAGGTATGAAGAGGAACATTGCTTCCTTCGAGAATCCTTCTGTTGCATTAGCATTACAAGACTACATCCGCAAAACATACTTGTGGATGTTTGCTGGCTTGGTTGTTTCGGGACTTACCGCCTGGTTTACCTTCACTTCTTCTATTTTTATGGCATTTGTTGCAAACCCTGCTTCTTTGTTTATACTATTCCTTGCAGAGTTAGGGCTGGTTTGGTATCTTTCTGCGAGAGTAATGAGATTGCAAGCATCGACTGCGGCTTTCTTGTTTTTGTTGTACTCGTTCTTAAATGGTCTAACTCTTTCCTTGATTTTTGCGGTTTTCGCAAGTGCTACGATTCAAAATGTGTTTTTCACAACTGCTGCCTTGTTTGCTGCGATGAGTTTCTTTGGGTATACAACCAAAAGAGATTTGACAAGTTGGGGTAGTTTCTTGTTTATGGGTTTAATTGGCATTATCATTGCAACTTTGATAAATATTTTCATTGCCAGTTCCGCATTGGATTTTGCTATTTCTTTGATTGGGGTTTTTATTTTCGTTGGATTGACGGCATACGACACCCAAAAAATCAAAGAAATGTTTTATGAATTGAGTGATGACAGTTCTGCTTTAGGTAAGTACTCAATTCTCGCTGCTTTGACTTTGTATTTGGACTTCATAAACCTATTCTTGTTCTTGTTGAGATTGTTTGGGCGACGTGAGTAATGGATATTTTTAGTAATCCAATTTCTTTAATTGAATACGCAAATTCAGAACTTACTGCTGGAAATTACTCCAAAGTAATAGAAGTTTTAGAGGAGGGAATTCAACTTTACGATGAATTCCCTCTTCTTTTTCTTCTTCTTGCACGTGCGTATTTCGAAATAGATGATGTTGAAAATGCCAGGAAAACGATTCAAGTAGCGTTGGAGAAATTTCCTTTTAACAAGAGTTTACAGCAATTTTACGATGAGTTGCAAACAAAAGCAAAGAGTTTTTCTGTTACAGAAGAAAATCATAGCCACAAAAATATTAATTCAATTATCTTTCCTTTTAGAAAAACTTCTTCGGGACTTTTTGCAAATAGACTGCTTTTGACAAAGTCTTTTTTACATCAATTTTGATTCCCTTCATTTATTACTTGATATTTATAACTCCTAATTCCCCAAGCCTTCTTAATTTTGTGTTTTTTTCTGAAACTAAATGAAGATAGTTGCTTGTTGCTTAAAGTATGAATACGGCGACCCAACACGTGGTTTAAGTTTTGAATACTACAATTTCTTGGATACACTTATCAAAATGGAAAATGGTAAGCATACCGTTATTCATTTTCCATTCGACGAATTCTACAAAAGCCTTGGACGCAATAAAATGAACGAAAAGTTAGTTGAGGTTGTTAAAGAACACAAGCCCGATTTGGTCTTCTTTTTTTTATTTAATGATGAGTTCAGAAAAGACGCACTTTTGTACATCAAGAACGAATTGGGGATTCCTACATTCAACTGGTTTGCCGATGACCATTGGCGTTTTTATAATTTTAGTCGTTTTTGGGCTCCAATGTTTTCCTATGTTGCAACAACAGATTCCCAAGCAATTAAGAGATATCACAAGTATGGAATTTACAATGTGATAAAGTCTCAATGGGCGGTCAACCATTTTTTGTACAAAGTACCAGATGATTTCAATTTTGATGATGAACCCAAATTTTCGGTTACATTTGTTGGGCAAAAGCATAGCAACAGAGCCACTTTGATAAGTTTCTTGAAACAAAATGGCATAGATGTGCAATGTTTTGGTAGGGGATGGGATAGCGGAAGAGTATCTTTTGAAAAAATGCTTGAAATATTTCGAACTTCAAGAATAAATTTAAATTTCAGTAACTCTTCGGGAAGTTTCCGTTTGAGAAGTCTGGCGACATTGTTCCTAACCAGAAGAATTGATATGAAAATTAGGCTTAACCGACTCGATAGATTGCATTTACATACTTTGTCGTTTTATAATCGTTTTACAAAAAGACAAATTAAGGGGCGTGTATTCGAAATTCCTGGCTCTGGAGGTTTCCTTTTAACCCAAGATGCTGATAATTTAAGAGATTATTATGTGGATGGTAAAGAAATAGCCATTTTCGACAATCAGAAGGATTTGCTCGAACAAGTGAAATTCTATCTCAACAATGAGACTTTGCGAAAGGAAATTGCTTATAACGGTTACCATAGAACATTACGTGAACATACATATGAGCAAAGATTTAAGGAAATTTTCAAACAAATTGGTTTAAAAGATTAGGTTAGTGTTATGAAAGTACATCTTGGTTGTGGAAATAAGTATCTTGAAGGATATGTAAATATAGACCTTCCGCCAAGCGAACACACAGTGATGGAAGTCAAGGCAGATATGTTTGCCGATATTCGAACGCTTGAATTTCCAGAGAATTCAATCGAGGAAGTAAGGTTACACCATCTCTTTGAGCATTTCACACGAGCGGAAGCATTGAAATTGCTTGTGCGATGGCGAAAATGGCTTAAAGTTGGCGGTATTCTCCATATTCAAACACCAGATTTTGCCGCTTGTGCACTGAAATATTTGTATGCACCAATTAGATTAAGATTAAAACTTGGTCGCCACATATTTGGTTCGCAAGAGGCTCGTTGGGCGAACCATTTAGATTTTGGGACAAAAAGAAATTTAAGTTTGTTTTAAAGAAATTAGGCTACGATATCGTCAAAATCAAACGCTATTGCAATTCTTTCCACAAACATTATTCGAAAATTCCATTTTCTGCTTTAATTGGTGAACTTATTCCCGAAAAGATTTATCAAAAGTATGGTGGGTACAAACTCCCCGATATTGTTGTTTTTGCAAGAAAAAATGAACGAGAGATTAACTACGATGAAGTCGTCGAAGAAATTCTTGAAACATATCTCATAGGTAAAGAAGATAGAAAGATGTTGGAAGTTTGGATGAATGAATATAGGAATATGTAGCGATTCTCCATTTTTTTCAATTTTGGTCGATAAGATAATTGTACAAGTTTGGGTATAATGGAAGTTCAATTTGAATTGGAATTAAAGTTTGAAAAATCAGTGATTTTCACGTATTTTATTTCTGAACAGAGGAACATCAAAAATACCGAGCCACCGAAAGAAGAAGACAAATTTGATTTGAACGATGTTTGGGATGCAGTAGATAGCATTTTCGATTTAGGAGATTCAAATTTTTTCAGTTGGTTGCGACTAAACGAGGAGGAGCAAAGGAAGTTTTGGGAAATTGTGAGCAAACTCATAAAAGCGGGAATTATCGGCTATCGATATTATGATGTGAATGGGCATTTGGAAAGGCATTTCATCGAGTGGGAAATTGCAAACCCAAGATTGCAAAACGCAAAAGTAAAATATATTGACAAGAGGCAATATTCAAGGGATTGGCTCGTTTAATTTTATTTAAATTTACCGAGAGTTGAAAGGTTTTCTTGCTGTTGCTTACAAAGATTTGCAAATTGAATTCCGTAACAGGTATACCTTAACTACAACTATCCTTTTACTTTAATTTCAACTACAATTGTCAACTTTAGTATACCTTCGAATTTAATTCAAACCCAAGTTTATTCTGGTATGCTCTGGATTGTAATCTTCTTTGCCTCGATGACTGGAATGATGCGAGCCTTCGTAAGCGAGGAAGAAAAAGGCACGACGCTACTGTTGAAAATGCTTTCGACACCATACGCAGTTTTTTTTCGGAAATTCCTTTTCAATCTCCTTATTTCTATTCTTGTCAATTTGACTTCGATTCTAATGTTTATGCTGTTTTTTGATAAAATTTCTATTAAATATTTTCATTTGTTTGCGTTAACGATGCTTGTTGCGGGAATTGGTATTGCTGGTTGTTCTACAATAATCGGAGCAATCGTCTCACGGGCAAATGTTAAAGGGGCACTTTTTCCGATATTATCACTTCCAATTTTAATACCTTTGCTAATGGTTGGTATCGAAGCCACACAATTTTCGATTGTAGGTAAGGACTTGAAATTGATTTTGCAGGACAATATTGTGATTTTTGCCTATTCTGGGCTCTTGATAACTCTTTCCTCTTTGCTTTTTGAATTTGTTTGGAAAGAATAAAAATTTGCTTTTTATTTTTAATTTTGTAAGTTTTTTAATTAATTGCAGATACAAATGAGGAAATGGCGAATTGAAGATTCGATTGAACTTTACAACATAAAAGGTTGGGGTTTAGATTACTTCAACATAAACGAAAAGGGCAATCTGGTTGTAACTCCTTCGAAGAATGGGGTTCAAATTGATTTAAAAGAGTTAGTCGACGAATTGATTCTTCGGGATGTTTCGCTTCCAATTTTGGTTCGCTTCCCCGATATATTGGATTCCAGAATTGAAACAATTACTCGATGTTTCGAGGATGCTTCAAGAGAATTTGGTTTTAAGGGTAACTACTATAATGTTTATCCAATTAAAGTGAACCAAGTTCGCCCAGTTGTAGAGGAAATAATGCGATATGGCAAAAAGTATAACATTGGGTTGGAGGCTGGTTCGAAACCCGAACTTCATGTTGTGCTCGCAGTTGCAAGTTCTCCAGATTCTCTTGTTATATGCAATGGATACAAGGACGAAAGTTTTATTGAACTTGCTCTTCTTGCCCAAAAGATGGGCAGAAAAGTATTTGTTGTGATAGAAAAATTTAATGAGTTGAAACTGCTGATTTCTCTGGCAAAAAGGTTGAAAATTAAACCGAATATAGGTGTTCGAATCAAACTGTCGACTCAAGGAAGTGGAAAATGGGAAGACTCTGCTGGGGATAAAAGCAAATTTGGTTTAACATCGAGCGAACTAATTGAAGCAATTGAATATCTTAAAAGCAATAAAATGCTCGACGCATTTAAACTGATTCATTTCCATATCGGTAGCCAGGTTACAAATATTCGAATGATAAAAAACGCATTGCGTGAATGTTCCCAATTCTATGTCCAATTGCGTAAACTAAACTGTAATATTGAATATGTTGATATAGGTGGTGGTCTTGGGGTAGATTACGACGGAACTCGTTCATTTAGTCCAAGTAGTATCAATTATACAATTAAAGAATATGTTGATGATGCTGTTTATATGTTAAAAGAAGCCTGCGATAGGAATAATCTTCCCCACCCGAATATCATTACTGAATCTGGTCGTTCACTTACAGCACATCATTCTGTTCTAATCTTCAATGTGTTGGAAGCAACATCAAATCCACGATGGGATTACGATAGCGATGAAATTCTGGAAACAGACCACGAGAACGTAAAAGAACTGTTCAATCTGCTGGAAAATGTGAATTCGACTAACATCCTTGAAACCTGGCACGACGCACAACAAATTCGAGAAGACTCTCTCGATTTATTCAGTCTTGGACTTTTGGATTTGCAAACACGGGCAAAAGTCGAAAAGTTGTTCTGGACAGTGGCTTACGAAATTTACCAAATTGCCCTTGAAATGAAACATATGCCAGACGAACTTCGTCCGCTCTCAAGAATGCTCGCCGACAAATACTTCTGTAATTTTTCGCTCTTTCAATCTTTGCCAGATTCTTGGGCAATCGACCAGGTGTTTCCAATTGTTCCAATTCATAGATTGAACGAAAAGCCAACCAGATTTGCCACTCTTCACGATATCACTTGCGATTCCGATGGTAAGATAGATAATTTTATCGGTACAAAGAATTATGCTCATTATTTGCCAGTTCACGAACTGAAACCCAACGAGCCATATTACATCGGCGTCTTTCTTGTTGGAGCATATCAAGAAATACTTGGCGATTTACACAACCTTTTTGGCGATACTAATGCTGTGCACGTTGTTGCCGAAGATGATAGTTACAAAATTGTTCAAGTAATCGATGGAGAGACTGTTGCCGAGGTTCTGGATTATGTTCAATATGACTCGAAAAGACTTGTTCGAACAATTGAAACCTGGGTGACAGCCGCAGTAAAAGAAGGCAAAATTTCGCCCCAAGAAGGAAAGGAGTTCCTTTCCAATTACCGTTCTGGATTGTATGGTTACACTTATTTGGAGTAGTGATGGAAGGCAAAATACCAACACGTGAAGAGGCACTCGAATTATTTTTGAAATACAACAAGAGTGAATCATTAATAAAACACGGAAAGGCTGTCGAAGGAGTTATGCGTTACATTGCTAAAAAACTCGGCGAAGATGAGGAACTATGGGGAATTGTCGGGTTAGTGCACGACCTGGATTATGAAATGTATCCAGACCAACATTGCCAGATGACTAAAAAGATATTGGAAGAGAAAGGCTGGCATTCGACATTGATACGAGCAGTTCTTTCCCACGCCTGGGGCTTCTGTACAGATGTCGAACCTAAATCCTTAATGGAAAAATATCTTTACGCAATAGATGAACTCACAGGGTTAATAACTGCTGTGGCTCTTGTTCGTCCCTCCAAAAGTATAGCCGATGTTGAAGTTAAATCAGTCAAAAAGAAATGGAAAGAGAAGAACTTTGCCGCTGGTGCCAATAGGGAAGTGATTCAAAAAGGAGCAGAAATGTTGGGAATTTCCCTCGACGAATTAATTCAACTTACAATCGATGGAATGAAAACAGTCGCAAATGATATCGGTCTATAAGTTCCACAATCCATTTCGGGGTAACTAATGATTGTTGCAAAATTTGGTGGAACATCAGTTGCAAATGCCATTGCAATTGAACAAATAAAAAATATTCTGTCCAAAAAGGAAAAGAAAACATTTGTTGTCGTTTCTGCTTTTGCTGGTGTTACCGATTTACTCCTTCGAATTACTAATTTAATAAAAAATAAAGATAAGAATTACCACCAGGAAATCGAGTCTTTGTTTAAAAGGCACTATGAAGTTGTTGAACAACTAAGATTGAACCCAAATGTAGTAGATTTCCTTGACCAAAGCAAGCACGAATTCCAGATGATTGCAAATGCCTTGGTTGTTCTTGGGGAAATCACTCCACGTTCCGTCGATTTGATTTTAAGTTATGGAGAAATATTATCCTCGCAAATAATCTATGCATATTTGAAATCACAAGGCTTTGATATTAATTTTGTCGACCCAAGAGCGATTATCAAAACGGATGCGAATTTCACTTGTGCGGAAGTGGATGTGGTCGCCACAGAAACACAAATTCGCAACTACCTGGCTGGCAATTCTGCTTTCCAATTTCACATAACTGGTGGCTTTGTTGGTTCGACATTAGACGGATTTACCACAACTTTGGGGCGTGGTGGTTCTGATTATTCTGCTTCAATAATTGCCTCTGTTATAGGTGCGGAAGAACTTGAAATTTGGACTGATGTCGACGGGATTATGACTTGCGACCCAAATTTTGTTCCAAATGCAAAACTTTTGGAACAGGTTTCCTACAAAGAGGCTTCGGAAATGGCAATATTTGGAGCAAAAGTATTACATCCAAAAACAATTTACCCAGCGATTAAGAAAAAGATACCAGTTTTCGTTAAAAATACTTTTAACCCAGAAGGAAAATGTACTTTTATCACCTCCTACAACTCCAAAGAGAAAAGAGCAAAAGCCATTGCTTTTAGGAAAAACGTAACAGTGATTAATATAATTTCGAGTCAAATGCTTGGGACATATGGATTTCTTTCGAAAGTTTTTAAAGTTTTCGAAAAATTCGAAACCGAAGTCGATTTAGTCTCTACTTCCGAAGTTAGCATTTCTTTAACTATCGAAAACTTGGCATTTCTGTCCAAAATCGTTAAGGCATTGAAAGAATTTTCTGATGTAGAAGTAATACAAAAGTGTGTAATTGTGTCGGTGATTGGCGAGGGAATTAAAAAATTCCACAAAGGTGGCAAAACGAATTTTTTCCGCCATCGATGGAGTAAATGTTCTTATGGTAAGTATGGGAGCCTCGGATATTAATTTCAGCATTGTTGTCCGTGAAAATGATTTTGAAAAAGTAGTTAAACTTTTGCATAAAGAATTTTTTGAACAATAAGGAACGGAATCAATGGATTTCATCGGTAATGTCGACGTAAAATCGCTTGCAACGGAATTTGGTACTCCTTTATATATTTACGACAGGCAAAAAATAAGAAACAATTATTTCAAACTTTTCAACGCTTTTTCGAGGTATTTTAATAATTTCAAGATACACTTTTCTGTTAAATCAAATTCAAATGTTCACATTTTAAAAGAATTTAAGGAACTTGGTTGTGGAGTTGATTGTTCATCTCCTTTTGAATTGCTTTTGGTTTTCAAGGCTGGATTTGACCCAACGGATATTATTTACACTGGAAATTATGAAAGCGATGAAGATTTTGCATTGATATCGAGATACAATATTAAAATTAATTTCGATGACATAACATCCTACGAAAGATTCAAGAAATATCGCCAGCCAGAATTTGTTAGTTTTAGAGTAAACCCAGGAATTGGAAAAGGTGGTTTCGAAGGTATTACAACTGGTGGTGCTGATGCGAAGTTCGGTGTTCCATATGAATTGTTACCGCAAGCCTATCGGAAGGCAAAAGATGATGGGGCAAGATACTTTGGAGTGCACATAATGACTGGTTCAAACATACTAGAACCAATCTATTTTGCAGAAGTTGTCGAGAAATTGTTTAGAATTGTGGGAAGGATGTTCCAAGAACTTAAAATAAAGCCCGAGTATATTGATATTGGTGGTGGCTTCGGTATTCCGTACACTGATGATGAAAATGAATTGGATATTGACAAAACTGCGGAAGTAATTTTCGAAGTGTATCAGGAGTATTGTAATAAATTTGGTTTTGGAGAACCGCAATTGAAAATCGAACCAGGTCGTTATCTCATAGGAAACGCAGGTTATTTGATTTCGAAAGTTACTGGAATTAAAAAAGGATATAAAAAGTTTGTAGGAATTGATGCTGGAATGAATACATTAATTCGACCAGCATTGTACGGTGCAATTCACAGGATTAAAGTTTATGGAAAAAGAGAAGCAACCAATCTGGTGCAAATTTGTGGGCAAATTTGCGAGAATTCAGATATTTTATTGAAAAATGTACCATTTCCAGATATTCAAGTTGGCGATATATGCATCATTGAAGATGTTGGGGCATACGGCTTTTCAATGGCTTCGAATTATAATTCCCGTCCTTTACCAGTTGAAGTGCTTGTCGACAATGGGAAAGTCAAATTAATCAGACGCCGACAAACATTCGAAGATTATATACACTTGATGGAAGTTGATTAAGAATTGCTTCCGTTTGTTAATATTGCTTTGGCTTTTTCGATAATTTTCTGTTTTATTTCTTGAAAGTCAGAATTATGAAATCGGCAGCCAGCCGCATTTATGTGTCCACCGCCACCAAATTGGAGTGCAAGATTTCGGGCAGAAAAATCTCCTTTCGAACGAATTGAAACCCGAATTTCGTTCCTTTCCACAATTTCCATCATCAAAATGCTCATCACCACGCCGTCGATAGAAAGTAAAGATTCAACAAATCCTTCGGTATCTTCTTCTTCTGAATTTGTCTCCACGAAATCCTTATGATAAATTGGCATTAAGACCAGTTTGCCATCGTAGTAACTTTCCAATCGGGAGTATCCAATCCCCATAAGTTTGGCTGCTCTGAAAGGAATTTTATTGTAAACTTCATTATACAATTTCACTGGGTCGACGCCGTAGTCAATCAAATCGGCAACTATGCGGTGGACTTCGCCATCGGTTCTTTCAAAGCGGAAGTTACCAGTGTCGGTCATAATAGCGACGTATAGGCATTCGGCAATTTCCGGTGTCCAAACGATTTCTTTATCTTGCGAAAGTAGTTTGTAAAGAATTTCTCCGGTTGAACTTGCTGTTGTATCTACCAGATAGTAATCTGCAAAGTTTTTTTGGCTCTTGATGATGGTCGATGACAATCTTTGTTGCTGGGTGGAGTTCTAAATTTTTCTGTAAATCTTTTAAACGAGTAATGTCATTCAAATCTAAAATGAATATTACATCGAAATTGTCTGATAAAATATATTCTGATGGGTTTTGTAGAATTTTTATTTTGTCTATTCCATTTAAAAATTGTAAATTTGTTGGAATTGGACTAAGAAGTATGAAATTTGCAGATTTGCTTTTTGAGTTAGGTAGTGATACAATGCTAATGAAGAACCAATTGCATCTCCGTCGGGGTTCATATGGGTTAAAATTAAAAAAGACTGGGATTTATTGATGGCTTTAAGTATTTTCCTAGCCGAAGATTGGAACTCGGGTATTTTTGAAAGTTTTGAATTGTCTTTGACTTTTGTTTTCAAATTCATTTTACGAGTGAATTTTTAAGTTAATTTGACGAAAAGAGAAAAAAATATTTTGAAATAAAATGGGGGTTTTTATGAAAAAATTTTTCTTTGTTTTGCTTGTTCTATTTTTTCCGCTTCTTCTTAGTTCTCAAACTATTACTTCCTTTACAATTCCTAAAACTGCATTTAGGTTTGGGGAAAAATTCAC